>Ga0210392_10000982_pt1 | contig 15593 bp, 17 predicted proteins | sample IncBWC30OmetaG_FD_161057 | JGI IMG/M metagenome (GOLD analysis project Ga0210392, IMG submission 161057) | Forest soil microbial communities from Barre Woods Harvard Forest LTER site, Petersham, Massachusetts, United States - Inc-BW-C-30-O ...
CACTACGTCGTGCATCTCGCCGGCCAGCCGGGCGCGTTCCTCGGCCCGGGCCTGCTCGGCCAGCAGATGCTGCTCCCGCTCGGCCCGTTCGGCCCGCTCGGTCAGCGCCTGCACCAGCCGCCGCCGGGCGACGAAGTACAGCCCCACCAGCGGCCCGACGGCCGTGCGGAGCAGCCCGATCGTGATCACCGTGACCGACGGCTGCCACGGCCGCGCGGCGATGATGCTGAGGATGGCCACGGCGATCAACGCGGCCCGCCGGTCCCGTGCGTAGAAGATTCCGTACGCGGCCAGGACGGTCGAGTAGGGCGCCCACACGTTCCCGGCGTGGGCCGGGATCAGCGCCCCGGCCGGGTCGATGAGCAGCGTCACGGCCAGGGTGAACGCGGCCAGGATGGCGATGACCGTGATGGGCGCCCGGCGGCGGACGACCAGCGAGGCGCAGGCCAGCGCCTGCACGCCGAGCATCGTCCAGGCCAGCGGATCCGGGTGAGCCGGCCACCAGGTGGCCCCGATCAGGGTCATGGCCGTGTCGAGCAGCACGAAGAACACGGCGAGCGCCACGTCGACCGCGACCCAGTGCCGGTTGAACCACCGCTCTTCGCACCCCATGAACTCACGGTATGCCATCGCGGCGGCCAGGCCCCGGCCCGCGAAACCATCGTCGGATCAGGACCCTACGAAAGTCGCATCCCGACCTGACGGGCCCGCCTTTCGGCGGTCCAGGACGCTACTCCTCGCCCTGCCACCGGCCGGCCCCGCTCCGGTGCACTGAGCACATGCAGACGACACCGAGCCTCACCGAGGCCACCCCACAGTTGGGCCGCTACCAGATCGACCCGAGCGGCTCCTCCGTCACGTTTCGCACCCGGCACCTGTTCGGGCTGGCGCCGGCACGTGGCAGCTTCGCCGTCCGGGCCGGCACCGTCGACGTGTCCGAGCCGGTCACCGGCTCACGCATTTACGCCGAGATCGAGGCGGCCAGCTTCCACACTGGCAACCGGCAGCGAGATGCCCAGGTCCGGTCGGCCCGGTTCCTGGCCGCGGACGAGTACCCGGTACTGGCGTTCAGCTCAACTGGTCTTGATGGTCAGGTGCTGGCGGGCACGCTGACCGTGTGCGACGTCACCCGTCCGGTCAGCGTGCGGGCCGAGGTAACCGACGTGTCCGCCCGGGAGTTCACCGCCCGGGCCACGGTGCGGATCGACCGGCACGCATTCGGCGTGACCGCGTCCCGCGGGCTGGCCGGGCGCTACCTCGACGTGGCCGTGGAGGTCTGGTGCGTGCGCAGCTGACTGCCGAGACCAGCCCGATCAGCACGGCCACCCCGGCCGGGCTGGATCAGCCGGACGCGCTCACCGTGGCCGGGCTGCACAAGAGCTACGGCCCGGTAGCGGCCGTCCGCGGCGTGAGCTTCACCGTCCGCCGCGGCGAGATCTTCGCGCTGCTCGGCCCGAACGGAGCGGGCAAGACCACCATCCTGGAGATCCTGGAAGGGTTCCGCACCCGGGACGCGGGACGGGTCGACGTGCTCGGCATCGACCCCGGTGACCGGGCCAGCGGCCGGGCGCTCCGGGAGCGGATCGGGCTGGTGCTACAGGACATCGCGGTCGAGCCCTACCTGACCGTCCGGGAGACCGTCGCGCGCAACGCGGGCTACTACCCCGCCCCGCGCGACGTCGCTGAGGTGATCGCGCTGGTCGGCCTGGCCAGGCAGGCCAGGCAGAAGGTGCGCAACCTGTCCGGCGGGCAGAAGCGGCGGCTGGACCTCGCGCTGGGCCTGGTGGGCCACCCGGAGTTGCTGTTCCTGGACGAGCCGACCACCGGCTTCGACCCGGCCGCCCGCCGCGAGGCGTGGGACGTGGTGCGCGGCCTGCGCACCCAGGGCACCACGGTCGTGCTCACCACGCACTACATGGACGAAGCCCAGGCGCTGGCCGACCGGCTGGCGGTGATCTCGGCGGGCCAGGTGGTGGCCGAGGGCACCCCGGCCGGCATCGGCGGGCGGGACCAGGCCCGGGCCCGCATCCGCTTCGCCCTGCCGGACGGGTGCCGGCCCGCCGACCTGCCGCTCGACGCCGAGACGGCCGGCGACGGCCTGGTCACCATCGAGACCGCGGAGCCGACGGGGGCGCTGCACGTTCTCACCGAGTGGGCGCTGCGCCGGGGCGCGGTGCTGGCCGGGCTCACCGTGGACCAGCCCAGCCTGGAAGACGTCTACCTGCGCCTCACCGGGGACGGCGGGACGGCCGGCCGCAGCGAAAGGAGCACGTGATGGCGACCGTCACCCATCGGGCCCGGCGGCACGGTACCGTTCGGCGTGCCTGGCGGCACGATGTCGCGCTGGCCTGGCATCAGGTCCGTTATGAGCAGCTGTCGTTCTGGCGCAACCCGCAGAGCGCGTTCTTCACGTTCGTCTTCCCGGTCGTGATCATCGTGATCTTCGGCGCGCTGTTCCGCACCGGCGGGCGCAGCTCCTACTTCTACGGGCTATCCGCGCTGCAGTACTACGTACCGACGATCGCGGCCATGTCCGTGCTGGGCTCCTGCTACAGCCAGCTGGCCATCGTGCTGGCCACCCGACGGCAGGAGGGCATCCTCAAGCGGGTCCGGGCCACGCCGCTGCCCGCGTGGGGGTACTTCCTCGGCCTGCTGGCGCACTGCATCCTGGTCAGCGTCGTGGACGTCGTGCTGATCGTCGCCGTCGGCCGGCTGTTCGGCGTGCCGCTGCCCACGCACTGGGCCGCCATCGCGGCGACCCTGGTGCTCGCCGCGGCCTGCTTCTGCGCGCTGGGCGTGGCCGTGGCCTCGCTGATCCGCAACGCCGAGGCCGCCCCCGCGGTGGTGCAGCTCATCCTGTTCCCGCTGCTGTTCCTGTCCGGCACCTACCTGCCGATCCACTCCCAGGTACTGAACCGGGTGTCCGGGCTGCTGCCGGTGCGCCCGCTCAACCAGGCCCTGCTCGGCCCGTTCGCGCAGCACACCGGCGTCAACTGGCACAGCCTGGCCGTGCTGGCCGCGTGGGGCGCGATCGGCATGCTGGTCGCCATCCGACGGTTCCGCTGGGCGCCCCGCCCGCAGTGACAGCCGACCGAGACGCCGTCCGCTGCCTACCCGGCAGCGGACGGCGCCGCCATCGCGGTTGGCTACGTCCGCGCCGACGCGGACGGGTACTCAAGCGGCAGGCCGAACGACGTGAACCGGCCCGGGTCGGCGAACGCGACGATCCGGGCGATGCCGGTCGCGGTGAGCGTGAGCACCTCCAGCGCGTGCGCCTGGTACACGCCGTGCTCGCCGAGCCGGTAGACGGCGAACGCCGGCTGCCCGTTCGCGGTCACCGGCACCAGCCGCAGGTCCCCCGGCGCGGTGAACAGCTGCGACCCGACGAAGCCCGCCACGGCCTCCCGGCCGGCGAACCACGTCAGGAACGGCGGCATCTCCAGGACGGCGTCTGCGCGCAGGAGCTCGGCCAGCGCACTGGTGTCGGCGCGCTCGATGGCCGCCGCGAACCGTTCCAGCACGGCCCGCTGCGCCGCGTCGTCCGGCTCGGCGAGCTCGTCCTCGGCGGGCATAGCCTGCGCGAGCTGGCTACGGGCGCGACGCAGGGCGCTGTTGACCGCCGTGGTCGTCGTGTCCAGCAGCTCCGCTACGTCGGCGGCCGACCACTGCAGGACGTCCCGCAGGATCAGGATCGCGCGCTGCCGGGCGGACAGGTACTGCAGCGCCGCGACGAAGGCCAGCCTGACACCCGCCCGCGAGGCCGTGACGGCCGCCGGGTCCTCCCGGTCCGCAGTGATCAGCGCGTCGGGGAGCGGCTGCAGCCACGGCACCTCGGGCGCCGCCTCCAAGCGCGCCTCCGGGTCGTCGGCCGGCCCGCCCAGACCGGACGGCAGCGGCCGACGGCCGCGCCGCTCGATCGCGGTCAGGCACGCGTTGGTCGCGATCCGGTACAGCCACGTCCGCACTGACGACCGGCCCTCGAATCCCTCGTACGATCGCCACGCCCGCAGGAATGTCTCCTGGACCAGGTCCTCGGCCTCATCCACCGAACCCAGCATCCGGTAGCAGTGAGCCAGCAACTCACCGCGGAACCGGGTGGTCAGACCGGTGAAATCCTCGGTCACCGTCATCAGCCACTCCAACTCGTCCCCGTCGGCCAGCGGCAGCTGGCCCTCTAGGTATAGACCCCGCGACCAACGCGAAATGGTCGCGCACCCGCGAGAGCGTCACAGCGGCTGGTCAGCTGGACTGGTCGGGCGCGGCACCGCCCTTCCATTGCGCGGAGCCGGCGTCCCAGGTGGTGTACGTGTACGGGTTGTCCAGCACCTTGGTCTCCGGAATGTCCGGGTGCATGCCGGTCCGCCACGCCTCGTCGCCCAGCTGGCCCTGCAGGTACTCGACCGTCCGGGCCACCTCCTCACGGGCGCGGCCCAGCGCATCACCCAGCAAACGGCCCTCGTGCTTGACCACCTGGCCGTTCACCACGACCGTGTGCACGTCGCCGCGCTGCGCCTGGAACGCGACGTGCCCGTACGGGTTGAGCAGCGGGAAGCTCACCGGCGAAAAGTCGTTCTTGAGCAGCACCACGTCGGCCTTCTTGCCCGGCTCCAGGCTGCCGGTGACCGCGTCTAGGCCGAGCGCCCGGGCACCGCCGCGGGTGGCCCAGTCCACCACCTGCTCGGCGCGAAGGTGGTCGTGCGTGATGGTCTCCTGCCGCGCGTGCGCCTCCAGGTGCTCCCGGGACCGGTCCGCGCCCAGCGTGCTGCGCATGGCCGAGAACAGGTCGCCGCTCCACCACACGCTGGTGTCCATGGACAGCGACACCGGGATGCTGTGCTCGCGCAGCTGCCAGGTGGGCGGGTAGCCCTGGCCGGCGCTCTGCTCGCTCTCGGTGGACACCGAGGCGGTGCCCCCGGTGGCCGCGATCCGGTTGTAGGAGTCCCGGGTCAGCGTGGCCACGTGCACGTAGATGGTCTGCGGGGTCATGAACCCGTGCTCGTGCATCAGCCGGATGCCGTCGTCGTTGGTCGCGCCCCACACCCCGGCGTGCGTGGTAACCGGCACGCCCAGTTCCCGGGCCACCTCGAAGGCCGCCTTCTCCGGGAACGCCGGGTCGCCGGTCACGTCGAACGCCATCTGGAAACCGAGCATGTCATCGGCCGAGCCGAACCGCCGCGCCACGAACGAGCGGAACTCCGGCGCGGCCGACCACTCCCACGGCCCCTGCTGGATGTTCCCGTAGGCCAGCACGAACCGGCCGGGCACCGCCTGCAGCGCGTCCACCGCCGCCTCGGCGTGGTCCACCGTCTGCAGGCCGTGCGACCAGTCCACGGTGGTGGTCACCCCGGCGTCGATCGCTTCCAGCGCGGCCAGCAGGTTGCCCGCGTGGATGTCCTCCGGGCGGAACACCTTGCCCCACTGCAGGTAGTACCAGACGAAGTACTGGGTCAGCGACCAGTCCGCGCCGTAGCCGCGCATCGCGGTCTGCCACATGTGCCGGTGCGTGTCGATCATGCCCGGCATGACGACGCCACCGGCCGCGTCGATCTCCACCGTGCCCTCGGGCACGGCCAGGCCCGGCCCCACCGCGGCGATCCGCTCGCCGGTGATCAGCACGTCCGCGCCGGGCAGCACGTCGTGTGCGTCGTTCATGGTCAGCACGGTGGCGTTGCGGAACACCACGGACCGGCCGGGCGCGAAATCGGCTGCGTCCATTGCGGACCTCCACTCCGAGGCAGGAACAGGCAGCGGGCAGGAACCTACGGACAACCGTCCGCACCACGGCCAGTTGTCATTAGTCCGGAAGCGTGTCCGGTCCTGCGGTCGGTGTCAAGACGCTACAGTCGGTGCCGGTATACCCACCGCCGCAGGAGCAGCCCATGGCCCGCCGTGACACCGGCCGCGACTTCATCGAGGCGCTGGCCCGCGGCCTCGAAGTGATCCGCGCGTTCCAGCCGCACCAGCCGGTGATGTCGCTGGCCGCGGTGGCGGACGCCGCCGGGCTGTTCCGGCCGACCGCCCGCCGCATCCTGCTCACCCTGGAGGAACTCGGCTACGTACGCCAGGCCGGGGGCGGCTTCGAGCTCACCCCGCGGGTCCTCGAGCTGGGCATGACCTACGTGCTGTCGCGCAACCTGTGGGAGGTGGCCCGGCCGCACATGGAAGCGCTGGTCGCGCGGACCCAAGAGTCCTCATCCATCGCCCAGCTGGACGGCTCGGACATCGTCTACGTGGCCCGGGTCGCGGTGCCGAAGATCATCGCCCTGGCGGTGACCATCGGCACCCGGTTCCCGGCCATGCCGACCTCACTGGGCAAGGTGCTGCTGGCCGCGCTGCCGCCGGGCCAGGCCGAGCGGGTGCTGGCCGAGCCGAGCCGGTCCGGCATCGTCCCGCGCTGGCAGCCGGACGTGGCCGAGCGCGCGGCCGAACTGCGCGAGGTGCGGGCCCGCGGCTGGTCGCTGACCGATGAGCAGCTCGCGGCGGGTATCCGCTCGGTGGCCGCGCCGCTGCGCGACGGCGACGGGCAGGTGATCGCGGCGCTCAACGTCACCGTGCACGCCGCCGAGACCCCGCTCGACGTGCTGACCGGCGAGTACCTCCCGCTGCTGCTGCAGACGGCGGGCGCGGTCAGCGCGGACTGGGCCCAGTATCAGGCGGTGCCCCAGGTCACCGTCCCGCAGGCGGCCGCGCTGCCTTGACATGGCCGCGCCGCCCGCAGCAGACTGCGGAAATCGGACAACCGTCCGCCTGCCGGACGGCGCGAGGAGTTGACTGCACCGGCTATGACCGCCCCCACCGCCCCGGACCGCTCCCCCGATCAAGCCGGCCCGCTGTCCGGCCTGCTGGTCGCCGACTTCTCCCGGGTGCTGGCCGGCCCGTACGCCACCATGCTGCTGGCCGACCTGGGCGCCGACGTGATCAAAGTGGAGAGCCCGGCCGGGGACGACACCCGGTACTGGGTGCCGCCGGTCACCGGCGACGGCACGTCCACCTACTTCATGGCCATCAACCGCAACAAGCGGTCGGTCGCGCTCGACCTGAAGAACGACGAGGACCTGGCTGCCGGGCAGGAACTGGCCCGCCGCGCGGACGTGTTCGTGGAGAACTTCAAGCCGGGCGGGCTGCGCCAGTTCGGCCTGGACTACGACACGGTCAGCCGGGACAACCCGGCCATCGTGTACGCCTCGATCAGCGGGTTCGGCGCCGGCCAGGGCAAGGACCTGCCCGGCTACGACCTTATGGTGCAGGCCATGTCCGGGCTGATGAGCCTGACCGGCGACCCGGACGGGCCGCCGTTCCGGGCCGGCATCTCGGTCTTCGACGTGATCGCCGGCCTGCACACCGGGTTCGGCATCCTGGCCGCGCTGGTGCATCGCGCGGCCACCGGCCGGGGCCAGCACGTCGAGGCCAACCTGATGTCCTCGGCGCTGTCCGGCATGGTCAACCAGACCAGCGCCTGGGTGGCCGGCGGGGTGGTGCCGTTCCGGATGGGCAACGCGCACCCCAGCCTGTTCCCGTACGAGCCGCTGCCCACCAAGGACGGCGAACTGATCGTGACGGCCGGCAACGACGCCCAGTTCGGCCGGCTCTGCCAGGTGATCGGCGCGCCGGAACTGGCCACCGACCCGCGGTTCGCCCGTGCCGAAGGCCGCACCGCGCACCGCGACGAGCTCAAACCCCTGCTTACCCAACGCCTGTGCCAGCGCAGCGCCGCCGAATGGTTCCCGGACCTGATCGCAGCCGGCGTGCCCTGCGGGCCGATCAACACGGTGGCCGGTGGGGTCGACTTCGCCGCCCAGGTCGGCCTGGAACCGGTGCAGACGGCCGGGCAGGGCGACAGTGCGGTGCCCACGGTGCGTCATCCGCTGGCCTTCTCCCGTACTCCGCCGCGCTACGATCTTCCCCCGCCTAGGCTCGATGAGCACGGCACCCAGGTCCGGGCTTGGCTGGCCAGCCGACCCGCCGATTCACGTTAGGGAGCGGCCATGGCCACCGTCGCCGCGGTCATCGCATCCACCCACCACCCGTTCTACTACCGGGCGAGCACTTCCACTGGCGCGGACCGGCCGCCGTTCGCCGACGAGTGGGTGGCCAAGATCGAGGCGTTCCGGGAGACCCTGACCTGGGCCCGCCCGGACGTGCTGGTCATGGTCGGCTCCGACCATTTCCACCAGATCTGGCTGGACAACATGCCGCAGTTCCTCATCGGCAAGGCCCCGGCCTATGACGGGAATTTCTACAACGAGGAACGCGAGTTCGGCCTGCCCCGCATGCTCGTACAAGGCCACGAGGAATTGTCCGGGTATCTGCTGCGCCAGGGCCTGGACTCCGGATTCGATCTGGCGTTTAGCAATGAATTGCGCATCGACCACAGCATCACCTGTCCGCTGATTACGCTGCGGCCGGCAACGGACCTGCCCATCGTGCCCATCTATACCAACATCTTCGCGCCGCCGATGCCGCAGCCGAAGCGGTTCGTGGAGCTCGGCCGAACCATCCGTGAGCTGGTCGAATCCTGGCCATCGGAGCAGCGGGTGGCCATCATCGGCACCGGGCACCTGTCGCTGGAACTCGGCGGGCCGCGGCAGTTCGGGCCGCATGGCCCGGATCCGGAATTCGACCGGAAGGCGGTCGAGTGGATCGCGTCGGGCGACCTGGATGCCGCGCTGGCCGAGGTCAGCCTGGACAGCCTGTGGGAGCCTGGTAACGCGACCCACGGATTCATGGACTTCATGCTGATGATGGGCGCGGCCGGGCGGAACGTGAAGGCCGACTACGCCGATTCGCTCGACCTGTTCCACACCATGGAGGCGTATTTCACCTGGTACCCGGCGAAGGAGGCAGGAACTCGGTGAGCAAGTACCTGGTCAACAAGTTCCTGTACACGGTGGACCGGGATCCGGTCCTGGTCGAGCGGTACCGGGCCGACCCGCGCGGCACGGTGGACTGGTGGGAGGCCGAGCAGGCCAACGTCATCCTGAACTGCCACAGCGGGGAGCGGAGCACCTGGCTGGCCTTCACCGACGCCGAGCGGGAGGCGCTGGCCAGCCACGACTACGTCGCGCTGTTCGAACTGGGCGCGCACAACTTCCTCACGCTGACCCTGTTCATCGCGCTGTTCGAGCGGGACTACGACGAGCCGCTGGCCTTCCAGCGGGAGTATGCGGCCCGGCTGGGACACTGGACCGTGCCGTACCCGGACATCTCTACCTGACCCGCCGAGGAGCCTACTGATGAGCACCACCATCCCCGACGACTACCGTGACCTGCTGTCGGCCGACGTGGCCACGCTGTCCACCATCGGGCCGGACGGCCGCCCGCAGCTGTCCGAGGTGTGGTTCCTGGCCGAGGGCGACACCGTGTCCGTCTCGCTGAACAGCAGCCGGCAGAAGATGAAGAACCTGCTCGCCAACCCGGCCGCCAGCCTGCTGATCCTCGACCTGGGCATGCCGTACCGCTACCTGGAGCTGCGCGGCGACGCGGAGATCACCCCGGACCCGGACCACGTGTTCGCCGACAAGGTGGGCGCCAAGTACGGCGCTGACCTGCGGGAGCACGACCGCCCGGGCGAGACCCGGTATCTGGTCACCATCCAGCCGGTCCGGGTGAACGCGGTCGACATGCGCGGCTGACCGGGCTGAGCGCCCACTCCACAGCGCCTCTCCCACCAGCGCCTATTCCACCAGCGCCCATTTCCCGGCGGTCCTGGGGTCTGCATCGGTGACACCCGATGCCGGCACCCGAGCCGGCCGGATTGTGGAGGAGCGTTCTGATGGGCACTTCCAGACTGCGGTGGGTGCTGGCGCTGACGTCGCTGGCCTACTTCATCGTGGTGCTCGATTCCCTGGTGGTGATCACCGCACTGCCCCGGATGCAGCAGGACCTGCACGTCGGGCTGGACACGTTGCAATGGACGGTGAACTCGTACGGGATCGCGTTCGCCGCGGGCATCATCACCGCGGCGGCGCTCGGTGACCGGTTCGGCCGCCGCCGGGTATTCACCGCCGGCCTGGCCCTGTTCACCGTGGCCTCGGCGGCGTGTGCGGTGGCGCCGAACGCGACCGCGCTGATCGCCGCGCGGGCCGTGCAAGGGCTCGGCGGCGCGGCCGTGCTGCCGCTCAGCCTGACCATCCTGACCACGGCCTTCCCGGCGCAGCGCCGCGGCGCCATCGTCGGCATCTACGGCGGGCTGGCCGGGCTGGCGGTGGCGGTGGGGCCACTGGTCGGCGGCGCGGTCACCGAGGGGCTGGACTGGCACTGGATCTTCTGGATCAACGTCCCGCTCGGGTTGGCCGGGAGCCTGCTGGCGCTGCGCCTGCTGCCGGAGAGCTACGGCGGGGCGGCCCGGCTCGACCTGCCCGGAGTCAGCCTGGTCACGGCCGGTGTGGTCGGCCTGGTCTGGGGCCTGGCCCGGACCGGGCAGGCCGGCTGGGGCAGCGCCGAGGTGATTGCCGCGCTGGCGGTCGGCGCGGTGCTGCTGGTCGCGTTCTTCGGCTGGGAGGCCCGGGCGGCCGAGCCGATGCTGCCGCTCCGGATGCTCCGCATCCGGGCCTTCGCGGCCGGGAACGCGGCCGGGTTCCTCATGACCGGCTCGACCTTCTCGGCCGCGTTCCTGGTCGCGCAGTACTTCCAGTTCGCGCTGGGCTACTCGCCGCTCGGCACCGGGCTGCGGCTACTGCCCTGGTTCGGCACCCCGATGCTGATCTCCCCCGTCGCGGGCGCGCTGTCCGACCGGATCGGGCGGCGGCCAGTAATCGCGACCGGGCTGCTGCTGCAGGCGGCCGGGTTCGGCTGGGTGGCGGCCACCGTGTCACCGACGGCCAGTACGGTCGGCCTGGTGCTGGCGCTGCTGGTGGCCGGGGTGGGCGTCTCGATGGCACTGCCCACCGTGCCGACCGCGGTGCTCGGTGCGGTGCGGCCGGCCGAGATGGGCAAGGCGTCCGGCATCAACACGATGATGCAGCGGTTCGGCGCGGTGTTCGCGATCGCGATCGCCACCTCGGTGTTCGCCGCCTACGGGCACCTGGGCTCGGCGGTCAGCGTGACCAGCGGGTTCCGGCCCGCGCTGGCTGTCGCGGCCGGGCTGTCCCTGCTCGGCGCGCTGGCCGCGCTGGCCATCACGGGCCGCCCGCGTGGCCCGGTCGCCGACCCGGAACCGGTCGAGGTGTCGATCGCGGCCTAGTTCCGATCGCTGAGTCACCGCCACATCGCCGTCCTCCTCGCTACCCTTGATCACCCGGTAGCGAGGAGGACGGCGATGGCCGACACGACGATCCCGGGTGGCCATGGCGACCTGCCGGTATACCTGGCCACCCCAGCCAGCACGCAGCCGTGGCCGGGCGTGGTCCTCATCCACGACGCGTTCGACATGGGCCAGGACGCGCGCAACCAGGCTGACTGGCTGGCCAGCGAGGGTTACCTGACAACGGCCCGAATGCGGCGGCCGCCCAGGACGCGCGGCGGCGGATCACCGAGTTCTTCGCCACCCATCTGCGCTGAGCAGATGGCTAACGCGGGTCAGCCCGGTCCAGGCTCCAGTGCCGGGCGGTGACGGCATACCAGGTCCGCTCACCCGAATCCGGGTCCTTACCCGGCATCATGCCGAACCTGGTGATCGTCCGCTGTCCCCCGTCGTGATCGCCGTACAGGATCTCGACGGTGAGGCCCTCGTCCCCCAGGCAGGCGTCGCGCAGCCGGGCGAACAACGGGTCGGCGGTGTCCCGGATCGCGCCCTGCCAGAACCCGAAATCGCCGGCCGGCACGTACAGGTCACGGGACAGCCTGCGGAACTCGTCCAGCGGGGCGTGGTCCGCCTGCTGCGGCGACAGCTGGATACCCGGCTGCGCCGTCCAGCTGTCCAGCACGGCCATGCCGCGGCCCACGTTGCGCAGCGCGATGGCCAGGTAGACAGCCTCGTCGCTGGCCTCGACCGCGCCGTGGCCGCCGCGCACCCTGATCCAGTGCCGGTCAGCGAACGAGACCTTTTCCGGTGGGTCCTGCATCCGCGAGGTCACCAGCAGCGGGCGCAAGCCGTCGAGCAGGCTCTCCTCGGCCGCCCGCGCCGCGCGGTTGGCCGAGCGGACCGACGCGAACGTGGCCACCGCGAGCACGAGCGTGCCGCCCGCGGTGGCCAGCGAAGAGACCGTCGCCCAGTTCATCACGATCCGACTCTAGTGCGGCCGGCGCCGGCCGGTCAGACGTGATTCAGCCCTGACGGCTCTCCTGCCGCCAGTGGTCGCCGAATTCCCCGTCGTGCAGCCTGTGCAGCAGATGCGCGTGATGATCAAGCAGGTCGGCGGTGCGCCGCATCTCGTTATAGTCGTGGCTGTGATCACGCCCCGGGGTCTTCTCCTCGGCCCGCTTCCGGACGATGTTCAGCTCTTCCCGGCCTAGTTCGACCACCTTGGCCAGCGCCTCTTCCAGATCCATCGAATGCCTCTCTGCAGAGCCGCTGGCTCGCGCGGCTACCAAGCGCGGTGCGGCTGCCCGACCCGGGCGCTCCTATCATCACAAACGTGTCACTCGCTGCCGACGGCGAGGCGATCCTGATCGACGTTGGCCTCCCGGGTGCGGTAGTGCAGGTGGACCGCGCCATTGCCGAACCGGCGCTGGCCGAGCAGTTCGAGGTGCACCCGGGCGCCGTCCGGCAGGGCCCTGGTGCCCCCGCCTACCATGACCGGCGAGATGAGCAGGTGGCATTCGTCCACCAGGCCTGCCTTGATGGCCTGGCCAGCCAGGTTGGCGTAGCCCACCGTGATATCCCGGTCCGCCCGCGCTTTGAGCTGCCGGATGGCCGCCGGGTCGAAGGTCCGCTCGATCCGGGTCCTGGCCGTAGCCGCGGCATCCAGCGTCCTGGAGTAGACGACCTTGTCCGCCGCCTGCCAGTTCCGGGCGAAGTCGAGCATCAGGTCGCTCTGGCCGGGCTGGGTGTGCGCGGTCTCCCAGAAGATCATCTCCTGGTATAGCCGGCGCCCGTACAGATAGGTGCCGATCGGCCGCTCGAAGTCGCTGACGAACCGGAACACCTCGTCGTCCGGCGCGGCCCAGTCATACCGGCTGTCTGCGTCGGCGATGTAGCCGTCGAGCGAGGTGATCGCGAAGTAGATGAGTTTGGCCATGGCACAGGCTTAGCCGGCCGGGTTCAGGGCCGGGGCCGGGTGCACGATGTTAGCCAGCCGGCCGAGCACCTCGGTGGCCTCCTCGACCGGCCGCTGCCACACCCGGCGGCCGATGGTGATGCCGCGCGCCCCGGCCGCCACCGCGTCCGCGACCAGCGTGCAGAGTTCTTCGGTCCCGCCGCCCGCCGGGCCGCCCAGGATGACCAGCGGGACGCCAAGCTCGGCACACCACGCGCCGAGTAGTTCCGGATCGCCGGGATACATCACCTTGATGATGTCCGCACCCAGCTCGGCTGCCATGCGGCAGCCATCCCCCTCGATGGCGACCGCGTCTGGCGGGCGGGGCGCGGCCAGGCAGATCGGCTCGACCATGACCGGCAGGCCGAACTGCTCGGCTTCGCCGATCACGGTGGCGACGAGCTCGGCACCGGCGGCCCGCTCCTCGGCTGGCGTGTCCCAGGGCATCAGCACCTTGACCCCGTCCACGCCCAGCGCGGCGGCCCGGGCCACCGAGGTGATCAGGACGTGCCGGGTGGCTGGGGCGCCGCGCCAGTACGAATCGATGGTGAGCAGCCGGGCTGGCGCGGTCCGGCGCGCGAACAGGGCGCTGGTCCGTTCCGCTACCCGCGGGCCGAGCAGGAAGCCGTCGCAGGCCAGCGGCAGGAACCGGGCGACCAGCCCGACCGGGTCCTCCAGGCCTGCCACCCGGCCGAGCATCGTGCCGTGGTCGACCGGAAGGATGACCGCGCGGCCGTCAGCGGCGAACAGCCGGCCGAGCCGGAACTGCTTGCCGGCCGAGGCGGCGGTGAACACGGGAACTGGCCCGGGAGTGGGCCTTGACTCGCTCATCGGCTGGTCTCCTGTCCTGATAGTCCAGCGTTGCGGACGTCGGGCGGCGCGCCCAGCCGGGGCGGCGGGAACGCACTGGCCGAGGGGTACACCCCGGCGGCCAGGCCGGCCAGCAGCGCGGCGCCCCGGATGCCCGCTTCGGCGATCTCCGGGTACACCGGGCCAGGGAAGCTGGCCGCCTTCAGCCGGCGCAGCACCGGGTTGGCCGCCCAGCCGCCGCTGATCCGTACCTCGGCGATCGGCCCGCCGAGCCGCTCCAGCCGGCCGAGGCTCTGCGCGGCCCGGTGCACGGTCGCCTGGAGCGCGGCGTACCACTGCCGGGCGGCCGGCGTGAGGTCCTCGGCGGCCCGGGTGCCGTCGAGCATGGCCAGCACCGGTTCGTCCAGCGCGGTACGGCCGTGCCCGGCCGGCGCATCCAGCCGTTCCAGCAGTGGGATGAAGTCGATGCCCAGCCGGAGCCCGGACAGCAGGCAGTAGTGCCCGGGCAGCACATGCCAGCCGGTCGAGATGCCGTCCGGGATGCCCGCGGCCAGATCCACCCCGGCGTCCGCCGCCAGCGGCCGGATCAGCGCCTCGGCCGTGCCGCACGAGTCGGTCGCCTGGCGGCTGTGCGTCACCCCGCCGCCCACCGAGGCCACCACGTGATCGTGCCCCGCGACGGTGAGGGTCGCGCCGTCCAGCCGGCCGTGCCCGCCAGCGGTCCCGCTGACCTGGCCCCAGGACGACCCGGCCGCCCGGATCTCCGGGAAGATCGAGCCGGCCAGCCCGGCCCAGCCGATCACCTCCGGCCACCAGGCCCGCTGCGCCACCGACAGCGCCCCGGTCCGCGAGGCTAGCGACGCCTCGGCCGCGGCCGACCCGCCCAGCCCGTAGACCACCCATTCCGCCACGCCGAGCGCCTGGCTGGCCCGGCGCAGCGCCGGATACTGGCGGACCAGCCAGCGCAGCGTGGCGATGGTCGGAATCTGGCCAGGGGCCAGCCCGGTCCGCCGGCCGATCTCGGCCGCCGACAGATCGGCCGACATCTGGCTGTGCTCACCGATGGCCCGCTGGTCGAACCAGGCGACCGCAGGGCCGATCGCCCGGCCATCCGGGTCGAGCAGGATCGCGGTCTCCGCCATGCTGGTGACCCCGACGCCGAGGATCTCACCGGGCGGCGCCGCGGCCAGCAACTCGGCCAGCACCTGCCGGACGGAGTGCAGGAAGTCATCCGGATCGGCATCCGCGCCGGTGGCCAGCCGGCGCCACTGGGTGGCGGCCGACGCGTAGCCACGCTCGTGCCCGGCCACGTCCACCAGGCCGGCCTTGATCCGGGTCGTCCCGACGTCGACGCCGACCAGCAGGGCGCGGGAGGTGTTCACCGGCTGGGGTGGTGGGCCCTGTCGCACAGCTGGGCCCGGTTGAGCAGGCCGGCCACCCGCGCCACGTCGACGCCGCCGGCCAGTTCCTGCTCGCACGACGCGGCGGCCACGGCGATCGCGAAGCGCACCGCGGCCGGCCAGTCCTGGCCGTCCTCCAGCGCGTGCACCAGGCCGCCGACCAGGGAGTCACCCGCGCCGATCGGGCTGAGCACGGTGACCGTGGGGGCCGGGCAGAACACCGTCTGGTCCGCGTCGCTGAACGCGG
>Ga0210392_10000984_pt1 | contig 15561 bp, 13 predicted proteins | sample IncBWC30OmetaG_FD_161057 | JGI IMG/M metagenome (GOLD analysis project Ga0210392, IMG submission 161057) | Forest soil microbial communities from Barre Woods Harvard Forest LTER site, Petersham, Massachusetts, United States - Inc-BW-C-30-O ...
GTGCACGTACAGCGCCAGCGATGGGTCCATCACGCGCGTAACACCGGCTGCGCCTGAGCTTCGAGCTGCGCCTGAGCTTCGAGCTGCGCCTGAGCTTCGAGCCGCGCCTGAGCTTCGAGCCGCGCCTGAGCTTCGAGCCGCGCCTGAGCTTCGAGCCGCGCCAGCAGCGCCGCGCGCAGCGCTCGCATCGCCTTGCCGCGATGGCTCAAGCGGTTTTTCTCTTCAGGAGTAAGCTCGGCCGCCGTTTGGTCGAGTTCGGGCAGCCAGAAATAAGGGTCGTAACCAAAGCCGCCGGAGCCGCGCGGCGCGTCGAGAATGAATCCCTCCCATGCCGCCTCTGCTTCAAGCGGCGGCGCATCCGCTGCCTCGATGAGCACCAGCGCGCATCGAAAGCGTGCTCGCCGCCGCTCGCAAGGCACGCCGTCGAGCGCGCTCATCAATTTCGCGTTGTTCGCGCCGTCGTCGGCGTCGGCGCCTGCGTAGCGGGCCGAATGGATGCCGGGCGCTCCGCCGAGGGCATCGACTTCGATTCCCGAATCATCGGCGACTGCCGCGAACCCGCTCGAAGCCGCGGCGTGACGCGCTTTCAAGGTGGCGTTTTCCATGAAACTCGCGCCGGTCTCTGCCGGTGACTCAATGCCCAGTTCGGCGAGGCTGGTGAGTTCGTACGGCAACCCGGCGAGCAGGGAGCGAAATTCGCGCAACTTGCCTGGGTTGGCGGTGGCTACAACCAGTCGCCTAGGAGCCTTCTCAAGCATTCCCGGCACGGGCGCTGAGCTGTGCGGCATGCAACTGCGCGATGCCTCGCGTCGCAAGTTCCAACATCTGATCGAGTTCGTGGCGGCGAAAGGCGTGGCCTTCTGCCGTGCCCTGGACTTCGACGAAGGCGCCGCCGCTGTTCATGACGACATTCATGTCGGTTTCCGCGTTTGAATCCTCGGCGTAGTCCAGATCAAGAACCGGCGTGCCGCGGTAAATGCCCACCGACACGGCAGCCACCTGGCCATGCAACGGGTTTGCCGTGATGGCGCGCTTTTTGAGCAGAGTGTCAATGGCATCTGCCAGAGCCACGAAGCCGCCGGTGATCGCCGCGGTGCGCGTACCGCCGTCGGCCTGCAGCACATCGCAATCGATGGTAACGGTGCGCTCTCCCAGGCCCTTCAGGTCCACGACCGCCCGCAGCGCTCGCCCAATCAAGCGCTGAATCTCTTGAGTGCGCCCGGATTGCTTGCCGCGGGCGGCCTCGCGCGCCGACCGCGTATGGGTCGCGCGCGGCAGCATGCCGTATTCGGCGGTCACCCAGCCTTGGGCGGTACCGCGCAAGAATCCCGGCACGGTGTCCTCGATGCTGGCGGTGCACAAGACCCGGGTGGAGCCGAAACTCACCAGCACCGAACCTTCGGCGTGCTTGGTAAAGCCGCGTTCGAATTTCAATTCGCGCAACTCATCGGCGGCGCGCCCGCTGGGGCGAATGCTCATGCCGCCTTCCATCGCAGCGCCGCGGCACTCGTGTTGTCGCTGTACGGGGCGGAAGCCTCCACCGCCTGCGTTCCGAGATCGGTCAGGGTATCGCGCAGCGGTTTGGCTTGGCTCTGCGCGAAGCGAACGAAATCCTGATCCCGCAAATTCGCCCACAATCCGTCGGTGCAGAGCAGTAGAACATCGCCTGATTTGAGTTTGCGCCGCGACGAGATGGTCATTTCAGGCAACGCCGCATCTCCGCCGAGACAGCACTCGACGTAGTTGCGCATCGGGTGGCCGTGCACTTCGGCTTCGGTGATCAGGCCCTCGCGCAGCAATACCTCGACATGGCTGTGATCGCGGGTGCGTTCCAGCACCTGCGCCTGACGCAGCTGATAAATGCGGCTATCGCCGACATGCGCCCAATACGCCGCCGAATCCTGCACCAGGCACACCGCGCAAGTGGCGCGTGGGCGCGCCTCGGCGCTCAAATTCGCGCCGAGCTTCACGACTTCTTCGTGCGCCCTGCCCAAGGCCAGATGCAAAAAACCCAGCGGATCGAAAATCGGATGCGGCGTTTGCCAGAAGGCCTCGAGCAGGGTCGACAGCGCCGTTTCCGCGGCGCGAGCGCCGTCCGCATGACCGCCCATGCCGTCGATCACCACCAGCAACACGGCCTGTTCTGCGGTCGCAACGGCAACCCGGTCCTGATTTTCTTCGCGGTGCCCGATGAGGCTCACGTCCGCGGTTTCGATCTGCAATGACTGCTCCTCGATCTGCTAAGCTTAACTACCGACGATTATGGCCGATTTTAGCGGCGACCCCTATGATTCGTAGCATGACCGGCTTTGCCCGACGCGAGCGGCAGTTCCCTTGGGGACTGCTGGCCTGGGAACTCAAGACCGTCAATCACCGATTTCTCGAGTTGGGCTGCCGCCTACCCGAAGAATTCCGCTCGGCCGAGTCGGACTTTCGCGCCGCCGTCGCCGCAGCCGTGCGCCGCGGAAAAGTTGAGTGTGCGCTGCATTTCCGGCCGACGGTGGTCGCCACCGCACTCGAAGTCGATGCCGAGCTGCTGGCCAGCCTCACCTTGCGGGCGCAGCAGGCGGCAGCACAGGCCGGCATGGCGGCGCGCATCGATGTGCTTGAACTGCTGCGCTGGCCCGGCGTCATCCGCGACGGCACCCGCGACACCGCACCGATGATCGCCGCCGCGCATGCGCTGCTCGCCGAGGCGTTGGCGGAGCTTACCCGCTCCCGCGACAGTGAGGGGGGACGGCTGCGCGAGGCCTTGGAGCAGCGCTGTGCCGGATTGGTCGAGTTCTCAGGACGCGTCATCGACCGGCTGCCGGAAATCCGCACGCGCTTGCGCACCAAGCTGCTCGACCGTGTCGCGCAGCTCGTCGCCGACGTCGATCAAGATCGCCTCGAACAGGAGCTCGCGATTTTGGCGCAGCGCCTCGACGTGGACGAGGAGATCGAGCGGCTGCGCGGTCATGTGACGGAAGTTCGCAAGACTTTCGACGGCTTGGAACCCGCGGGCCGACGGCTGGACTTTTTGATGCAGGAACTGAATCGCGAGGCCAACACGCTGTCATCGAAGTCTCAAGACATCGAGACCACCCGTGCCGCGGTCGATATGAAGGTGCTGATCGAGCAAATGCGCGAGCAGGTGCAGAACATCGAGTAGCTTCCAGAGCTGTGTGGGCTCGCCGGACCTAGCCCGCTGGTACTCAACCGAAATCGAAGGCCGGCACCTGAAGCACCCGGCGGTACCGCGCCGGTATCTGGACAAATACCTCCTTCCCGAGTTCGGCAGTGCCGTGCCCGCCGACGTTACACCGGCCACGGCGGCCCGCTTGCTGGCCCGCGTAGCCAAGAAAGCCCCGACGGCAGCGAATGATCTGCTGCGCTACATGCGGCGTGTTTTTCGATTCGCCGTCCGCAGGCATCTGATAGCGTCCAGCCCCGTAGCCGATTTCAACCTTAGCGACGCCGGCGGGAAGGAGTCCGCGCGACAGCGCTCCTTAAGCCGCGACGAGCTCGCACGGCTGTTCAAGGCGCTGCGAGCCTCACCGAGCTTCGGTGATACCAATCTGCTGACGATCAAATTGCTGCTGGCCCTCGGCGTGCGCAAAGGTGAATTGCTGGGCGCCAAGTGGAGTGAGCTCGATCTCGATGGCGCGACGGACTCAGGGCCGGTGTGGCGACTACCGGCCAAGCGGACCAAGACCGCCGCGCCGCTGTCGATCCCGTTGGCGCCGGCGGTCGTCGGATGGCTGAGAGCACTGCGCGAAGTCGCCTGTGGCAGCGAATTCGTACTTCCGAAGCGCCGCAGAGACCGACGGCAACGTGCACTACACGTCGGCATCGATACCTTGAATGCCGCTCTCGCCGGCGTCGATCACGGGCTGGACGAATTCACGATTCACGACTTGCGACGCACCATGCGCACGCATTTGTCCTCGTTGGGCGTTCGCAGCGAGATCGCGGAGCGCTGCCTCAACCACAAGCTGCCCGGCGTCCAGGGCGTATACAACACACACGATTATTTTGCGGAGCGCAAAGCTGCCCTCGAAACGTGGACGGCTCTCCTGCTGGAAATCGAGCGCGGCGAGCGAAAGGTGGCCCCCATGCGATCCCGTCGCTCGAACGCGTAAGACCAGAGCAGGGCACCAATGCGTAAATCCATTGCCCCCGAACGGATCGCCAGCGCCATCCTCATCCTGCGCGGACAGCGCGTCTTGCAAGATTCCGAACTCGCCACCCTCTATGGGGTAAGCACCAAGCGCTTCAACCAGCAGGTTCGCCGCAACCGCAAGCGCTTTCCGGCCGATTTCATGTTTCAGCTCACCGCCGAGGAGACCAGTTCTTTAAGGTCACAAATTGCAACCTTAAAGAGCGGCCGCGGCCGGCATCGCAAGTATTTGCCGTACGTCTTCACAGAACATGGCGCGATCATGGCCGCCACGATTCTCAACAGCCCGCGTGCGATCGAAATGAGCGTCTACGTGGTGCGCGCCTTCGTCCAGCTGCGCGAGATGCTCGCTTCGAACAAAGAACTAGCGCGTCGTTTCGCACAGCTCGAGACCAGGCTCGACAAAATGCTCACCACCCACGATGAAGCCATCGCCGCCATCCTCGCTGCCATCCGCCAGCTCATGCACCCACCCATCCCGAAGCGCCGGCCTATCGGCTTCACCGCGGATATTCGCGAGAAGGTATAGCGATTCCGGTTGGTTCTGATAAATTCGTAGGTCTGACGGATCTTCCCCGTCCTTGCTTTCGTGCGTCCACAAAAAGCTGGGAAGTCCAGATCGACCCTCAGCCGACGTTGACGAGCGTCCGGTCACCGGCAGCGGTTCACTCATCGAAGTAGCCCTCGCCAGTAGGAAAATAGAAATCGTAACGGTGGCTGAGCCGTTTCAAGACAGGTTCAATGTCGGCGGCGAGTTGCAGAGCCTGTAGTGAATCTGCGCCGTAAGTGTCTCCCAGCGTCTCATCGGGAAGTCCGTCGAACTCGACAGTGCACACCGCTGTACCTGGGGAGACTTGGAATGAAACTGTGGCAGGGTCAACAGGTCTCGGAGCAAAGATCCGAATCACCAATGGCTTGCGCGCGGATCCACCCTTCTTGCTGAATACAAGATGTCGCTCGGCAATAGGAGTTCCTTGCATGCCGCTATGGTAAAGGAATTCCAGAGACCGATTGCGGACCCGAAGCGGTCCGACGGTTCGCCCGTTAACTGCCATTCAACAGCAATAGAGCGGACATTGATCGCGCCGCCCGGTCGATCCGGACCGATTGCCCGTCAGCCGGCAAACGCGGCTCGGCCGAACTTAGCCACTTCAGCTAAGCTGTCGCCCAGGGAGGCGATGAGAAGACCTCCCCAAGGGTGATTCTGCCGGTGACTGAAGCCTCGCACGCGGTATTCTTAAGCTACGCCTCGCAGGATGCGGAGGCTGCGCAGAAGATTTGCGATGCACTGCGTGCGGCCGGTATTGAAGTCTTTCTCGATCAGAGCGAGCTGCGGGGCGGGGATGCGTGGGATCAGAAGATCCGGCGCGAAATCCACGACTGCGCGCTCTTCATTCCCGTCATTTCGGCCAACACGGCCTCGCGGCATGAAGGCTATTTCCGCCTTGAGTGGGATCTTGCGGATCAGCGCACTCACATGATCGCTCGCAGCCGCGTGTTCGTTGTGCCAGTGTGCTTGGACGCGACTACCCAGCTGGCGGCTGACGTTCCAGAGTCATTTCAGCGGGCACAGTGGACGCGCCTGCCCGGCGGGGTCACACCCGCCGCCTTCGTCGAGCGTGTACGGCGGCTGCTATCGGCAGAGCAGTCACAGGGGCCGATAGGGACCGAGTCGCCGACCGCTCGCGTGTCGGCTGCGCCGACGATGCGAAATTCCGTCCTGGCCTCCTGGCGCTCGAAGTCTGCGCTGCTTGCAACGATTGCGGTGCTCGTCCTCGCACTCGGTTACTTTGCAGCAAACCGACTCGTGCTATCGAAGCGTGGCGCGGAGGTTGCAGCGGCGCCTGCGCTTGAGAGCGCTTCGGCGACCGCTTTCAACCCGCCGCCGCACTCGATCGCGGTACTGCCGTTCGTGAACCTAAGCGGCGATAAAGATCAAGAGTACTTCTCCGACGGACTCACCGAGGAGCTGCTCAACTCGCTCGCCGAGATCAACGAGCTGCAGGTCGCCGCCCGCACCTCCTCGTTCTCGTTCAAGGAACACCCCGACATTGCCACCGTTGCCCACAAGCTCAACGTCGGTGCAGTGCTCGAAGGCAGCGTGCGGCGCTCCGCGCACACCATCCGCGTCACCGCGCAGTTGATCAATGCGGTCACGGGCTTTCACGTGTGGTCGAAGACCTATGACCGGGACTTGGGCGATGTGCTGAAGCTGCAGACCGAGATTGCCACCGCGGTGGCGAGCGCGCTGAAAGTCACGCTCCTGGGGGATCTCGCGGCCAAAGTCGAACTCGGGGGGACACGCAATCCGGCTGCCTTCGATGCGTATCTGCGCGGGGCCAAGGCGGTCAGCTCGAGACACGACGCAAAAGACCTCGCTACCGCGATTGCTGCGTACGCGGAAGCGGTCCGCTTGGATCCGCACTATGCGCTCGCGTTCGCAACTCGATCACTCGCCCTTTCATCGTACGCCGCGGAGGCCGAGACCGAAGCGGCGATGCGAGAAGGCTTTGACAAGGCGCAAGCGGATGCGCGCCAAGCGCTCGCCCTTGCGCCGGATCTGGCCCAGGCCCACCTCGCGTTGGCAAAGGTTTCGGAACTAGGAACCATCGACTTCTCGCAGGCGAGTGAGGCGTACGAGCGGGCCCTGACGCTTGCGCCCGGCAATGCAGAGGTTTTGCGATTAAGCGGCGGATTTGCAGCCCACATGGGGCACTTCGATGCGGGACTTGCAGCCGTCCGACGTGCGGTCGTGCTCGACCCGCTCGCTCGGGTCAGCCATTCCGTGCTCGGCCGGTCGCTGTATGCGGCCCACCGCTATGAGGAGGCGGTGGCAGCTTTCGCAGAAGTCATCAGTCTTGACCCCGACTTCAAGTCGACCTACGGGGAACGCGGGTTCGCCTATTACGGGCTCGGGGATCTTCAGAGCGCGCGCGCCTCAAGCGAGACGAAGCCGAACTACTGGGCGAGTCAACAGTGCCTCGCGGTGATCAATGACAAGCTCGGTCGGCACGCGGATGCGGAAGCAGAACTTGCGAAAATCAAGGCAGCATTTGGCGATACCGCGGGGTACCAGTACGCGACGATCTATGCGCAGTGGGGCAATCTGCCCAAGGCGCTGGAATGGCTCGAGACGGCGCTGCGGCTGCGGGATCCGGGCCTGGTGGAGCTGAAAACCGACCCGCTCCTGGATCCCTTGCGCAAAGAGCCGCGCTTTCAGGCAATTGAGCGGCAGTTGAAGTTTCCGAGCTAAGTCGCGGTGCGGTTGCGATGCAATTCCTTTGGCCCCTCGAAGATCGTTCCAATGTCCGCTATGTAGAAAATTGAGGGCTCTTTTCAAGTGGCAGGAGTTGGCCGGGAGGCGCCTATTGCCTCACAGAGCCGACTATTGAGCGAGACCAAATTCCGCGAAAGTTTCTGCCACGTGTGCATCACCGAGGAGCGCGGCGCGAATATCGGTATTGGCTTCGTCAAGCTTTCCCTGACGGCGCTTTGCCAATCCGCGGCCGTAGAGCGACTCGGCTGAAAGGGGCCGAATCTTGAGCGCGATGTCGTAGCTGGCGACGGCTTCACTGTTGCGGCCCAGACGCAACAACACGAAGCCGCGGCTGTCCTGCGCGGCCGAGTCATACGACGCCTCGGCGACCGAGGCATCGCATTCGGCCCGCGCGGTGTCGAGCGCAACTCCAGCCGTCGCCTTCGCCCAGCAAATGTTATTGAGCGCCTCGGCACTGGTCGCGAACTTGCGTGCGGCCGCAAAATCGCGCTCGGCCAGTGCCGCCTGACCACTTTTCGCGTAAACGATGCCGCGCTCGGTCAACAGGTCGTAGTTGTCGGTTTTACTTGCCATGGCATTGCCAAGCGTGTCCAAGGCCCCCGCATAGTCGCCGGCCGCGGATTGCATCTTCGCAATCCTGATCGAAGCTTGGATCGAATGGGGATTCAATTTTAAGGCTGCGTCGATATCAGAGCGCTCGCCGGCGGGGTCAGTGCGGTGCCGATAGGCGGCGCGCGTAAGATGGGTCGACTCGTCGGGTGATATCTCGACTGCGCGATCGAACGCCCGCATGGCTTCAACATCCTTGCCCGATGCCGCGTCAATGGCGCCGGCGGTCACATTCGCGCGCGCATTACCGGCATTTGCGGCGAGCAGGGCTTCCACTTCTTTGGCCGACAGGTCGAGCCTGCCTTGTGATCGAAAGATGGCGGCTCGTCTGGAGTACGAGAAAAGAGAACTTGGTCTAAATTGAATGGCTTCGGCGTGGTCCGCGAGCGCCTTGTCCGGTTCGCCGGCGCGTACATAGGCATCGGCCCGGTACTGTAGCGCAAATATATTGTGCGGCTCCATTTCCAGCGAGATCGCAAAAGCCTCCAGGGCCGCCGCGACATCATCCGCGTAAAGCGCGAGAACGCCGCGCCCACGGAAGACCACCGGGTTGCGGGGGTCGAGAGCATTGGCGGCGTCCAGGTCCTTGCGAGCCAGTTCAAGGTTGCGCTTCCATATATTCGCCATGCCTCGGTCCGCGAAGGCCATCGCCGCCGTCGGATTGATTTCGATCGCCTTGTCGAAATCCGCGATGGCGAGATCGTACTCGCGATTATCAAGCCGATTGTTGCCCCGCGTGATATAGCCACCCGCGGTTGTGGGCAGCGCGTCGGGGCCCAAGTCCGCAGTCCCGGACTCGGATTGGAATGTAATGGAGCGCATGTACGTAGCGCGGACTGGCTGATCGCCATGTTTAGCCGGAAGATAGTGAACGTACTCGGTTAGATCGATCGCCGCTTGATCCAACTCTTCAGCGCCCGTCGATCGCAGCACCTCCGCTCGCTCCATGCAGCCGGTGGGTCCAATGGTGAGTCGCAGATCCACCGTTCCGCTGACGCCATTCCTGCGGGCGGCCTCCGGGTAAAACCGCCCGGGCGACATGTCCATGGCTATGGTAACGGGCTGATTGCCCGCGGCCTTCGATCCATTGCGCTCATGACCGGTGGGCTGAGGAGGGCTCGCCGGACAGGCAGTACGCCGTTCCCTTGCGGCTACCGGCTTGCCCTCTGCAACGCGCTGATCGCTGACCAGTGCTGCGAGTTTGATCCGTTCCTCATCGTAGGCCCGCCTGAGCGACGCCACCCGCTTGGTCATTTCGGCCTGCGTCGTGGTGGGTGAGAAATTGTGTATCAGGGCCGTCTCAAGGGGATCCATCCGCTGTTTGCTCTGGGCAGCAACTCCATCGGCTGAGAGAGTGAGCCATGTCAGCCACAGATCGCGTAGTCGATTCAGCGCGATCCGTTGTTCCCAATAGTAATTCAACATAGAAAGCACGCGACGTTGCTCCTGGACCACGGGCCGTCCGGAATCCAACGTTTGGCGGGCTCCTTGTTCATCGCCCGCGCGTAGTTGCCGCTGCGCGGCTTCGCGCATGCTCGACAATCGATCCTGAACGTCCTTGGTCATCACCCATGCGTTCAGATCATCCGCTATCGTCCGGCCCCGTGAATCCTGATCAATGGCAGCGGTTCGGGCGTACGTGCGCCAAACCGATTCACGCAGCTTGATTTGCTCCCCGTACCATTCCTGCAGAAAAGAGGCACCGTCGGCTTCACCTCCAGGTCGCGCAGCAGCCGTATCGACGGCTTGTGCGGAAGCGATTCCCGTCACCAAACAAGCGGAAAGCGCGCACCAGCATTCGAGTACGCCTCGATTCAAGGGTCAGCGCTCCAGGATGTGAGTCGCCTGCAGCAAGCGCCGTTCGCTATCCTCCAGATCGCGTGGATATGCGCTCGCCTCGGTTCCGTAGAACACGTCATACAGCACCGCGGCACTCGGATCGACGCCTGGATAATTCCATGCGGCACTCAGGGCTTGGTGTATCCAATACTTTTTGTATTGTTCATCGTGACCGGCCACACCATTGAAGCCCGCGCCGTGAGAATTCATTCGGCCCCACGTCTCGAGCAAATCCTTGGACGCATCATCGGCGGGTTTCACGTGCCGCTGCAGGCCAAGGTAGGTCCGTCGGTTTTGGTCCTTATAAAGATATAGGCCGCCGATATCCCAGACGAGCTTGTCGCCATTCAGCATGTAAGCCATATGCAACACGAGTTCGCTATCGGTCGAGGTTTGGATCAATTCCTTTGGGATTTGCAACGTCAGCCGCGGCGACTGCAGCCGCACGGCCAAGTTCTCGTCGATGGCGAGATTGGCACCGTCGAATATCGATGGCCGCAATTCGTGGCGGGCGAGGAATGCCTTCCATTGCCCGACGGTACCCGAGTAGTCCACGTACACGTAGTCGGCGAGTGACTTCAGATGTTCATTCACGATGTCCAGTTGGGACGAAGGAATCAATTGCACCATGCCCACGTATCCTTCCGGTACCGGCAGCGCATAGCAGACCACGTAGCTGTCCATGTAGCCGAGCGGCCAGACACTGACCTGCCAGCGCCGGCCGAACTGGTCTTTGAACAGGCTCTGACGCTGTGCACGTCCGAGCGAGACAATGCGGATAGCCTGGTCACCGACAATCCGCGGCACTTTCAGCCCCTTCAACAGCAGATCCATGAACTTCGAGGAGTCGTCAAAGAACTTATCGTCGCTGGCCCCGTCGGGGCGGCGCAATCTGAATACACTGACGCCGAGCGATGTACCCGTGGACACGAGACCGTTGCCCGGCAGGCTCTGATCCACGGTGTTTTCCGCCGCGACCGCATCCCAGGCATCGTTGTGGTCTTGCTGCACGAACGTCGGGAGCGGCGATGAATAAACGGTGGCGAGCAGCTTGCTCGAGTTGCCGTTCGGAAATATTTGAGTGACGGACGCGGCCCGCAGCTGCTGCAGATCCCGCTGCGTCGAATCGATTATCAGCTTCTGGTAAGCAGAGGCAAAATCCGCAAATTTCTTTGGCAGCGGAAACTGCGTTTTCAGCGTCGCGACTTGAGTGGCGCGCGCATTCGCAAGTCTGATCGTGTAGCGAAGGTCGAAGGTGGCTGCCTGGCTGCTTGCGTCCAGCACCCGTCCGATGGGAAGTGCGTAATTCAAGTTTTCGTTTGGCGACTTGGCCGTCACCACACCCAGTACCCGGCCGTCCGCGTCGAGCAAAGGCCCCCCACTGTTGCCGGGTGATGTGGCGGCGGAGAAGCGCAGCCAGTTCCAGCGTCCGTCCTGATTTTCCGGCGTCTCCGATGTCAGCAAGCCGTCGCGGATCACCACGCCCTCGCCGAGGGCATTGCCCACCGCGAAGGCCACTTCGTCGATTTTATGCTCCAGAGTCGTCGGCAGCGGCGAAGCGGCCGGCGCGCCGGTCACCGTGAAGACGACGAAGTCCTCATGCGCGGAGAACTTGAGCACCTGATTCACTGCGTAGACGTGCCCGGCGCCATCGCGAAGGGCCGGCGACCCGAACTGGCTGCCAAGGGCAGCCCTGAAGACATGGCCGGCAGTCACGTAGGTTTCGGGGCCAATGGCAAATGCCGTGCCTATGGACCAATAGTGGTCGCTGCGGATGGCGTACGGGATTAGATCCAGCGGTAGAGGTTTTTCGTACGTGAGCCCCTCGGAATCCACCTTGCGCATCACGACTTCGAAGGTCGCCGCGCGAACCTCACTTTGCACCTCCGGAGTAGGCGTGGCGGAATGCGCCAAGTGGGTGGTTATCAAAGCGGCAAGGATCCCGATCGGACCGCCACAGCCTCTGACCCAGTGACCCATGGAGCCTCCATGCCTTCCCAATGAACGTTTCTGCGACGCCCGGATCCCTATAATATCGGTGTCCGCGCCCGGAAAAAACAACAAACGCGCCGCGATGCCGCTGATTTGCGGGATGGGCTTGCTGTTGTGGCAGTAGGATGCGGAAAATCCATTAGAATATTGCCATGCATGCGACCGATTAACGATCGATGGATCCCTCGAAGAAGTTGCCGAGCGCGCAAAGCCCAGGGGAACATGGTCGCTTGTACGTAGTCGCCGCACCCTCCGGCGCCGGCAAGACCAGTTTGGTAAAGGCACTGATGGAGCGGGAGCCGCGCATCCAGTTTTCGGTGTCCTACACCACGCGCAAGCCCAGACCAAACGAAATCGCCGGGCGCGATTATCACTTCGTCAGCGCGGAGCGCTTTCAAGAAATGATTGCGAATCACGAATTTCTCGAGCACGCGAGAGTCTTCGACAATTGCTACGGCACCGGGGTGCGAACCGTGCAGGAGGCGCTGTCAAACGGCGAGGAGCTGCTGCTGGAAATTGACTGGCAGGGCGCCCGCCAGGTACGCGCAAGACTTCCCGAAGCCTGCAGCATTTTCATCCTGCCTCCTTCGCGCGAGGCGTTGGAGCTCAGGCTCAAAGGGCGCAGCACCGATTCCGATGAGGTCATTCAGCGCCGCTTGCGGGACGCCGCCGAGGATTTGGGCCACTGGACTGAATTCGACTACGTCGTCATCAATGATCGCTTCGAGCAGGCGATCGAGGATTTGCAGGCCATCGTCGAGAACCGCGGCAGCCATTTGGTTGCCCGGCGCCCGGAAGTGGTGCATTTGGCTGCGCGCCTGGGCTGACCCTTGACGACAAGCTGCGAATTAGCGGCTTTCAGCGTCAAAACACCTGCATTTTACAGTGCGGCTTGCGTCCCTGCGGCTGGCGAGGCGGGCGTCGTTTCTGCTATGATTTCACTCCCTCCAATGGAACCTCAAGCATGGCGCGTATCACAGTCGAAGACTGCCTTCAGAACGAACCCAATCTATTCAACCTGGTGTTGCTGGCCGCTAAACGCGCCCGACGCTTGGCCAACGGCGCGGAAGCGACCGTGGAATGGGAAAATGACAAGCCGACCGTTGTGGCGCTTCGCGAGATTGCTGCCGGAAATATCACGCTCGAAATGTTGGAAGAGCCCGAGGAGCCGGCACAACCTCCGGTGAGCGAGCTCGACATGCCGTCTGATTTCCGTGCTCCGCAACTCGGGCTTGGGGACTAACTTACCGCCTGGCTACATTTAAGAGCAGGCGATGGATTACGCGTCTTCCATACTTGGTTTCTTGCCCGGTGGAAGACGCTCCACCGGGATCAGCCAGCTCCTAGACAAACTCGAAGCCTATCTTTCGCCCGCCCAGGTTGAGCGGGTCCGCGAAGCCTACGACTTCGGCGCGGAGAAACACCAGGGACAGAAGCGCGTATCGGGCGAACCGTACATCACGCACCCGGTGGCCGTCGCCGACATTCTCGCCGACTTGCGTTTGGATGCCGACACCTTGGTGGCGGCGATCCTGCATGATGTCATCGAAGATACGCCGACCGCCAAGGCGGAGATCGCGTCGATCTTCGGACAGGTGGTCGCCGAATTGGTCGACGGCGTCAGCAAGCTGGATCAGATCCAGTTCAAGAATCGCCAGGAAGCGCAGGCCGAGAGTTTTCGCAAAATGCTGCTGGCGATGGTGCGCGACATCCGCGTCATCATGGTCAAGCTCGCCGACCGCATGCACAACATGCGTACCTTGGGAGCGATGCCGCCGGTCAAGCGGCGCCGCACCGCGCGCGAGACTCTCGAGATCTACGCCCCCATCGCCGAGCGCCTGGGACTGTACGCGGTCAAGCTCGAACTCGAGGACCTGGGGTTTCGCGCCCTGTATCCCTACCGTTACAAGGTTCTCGAACGGGAATTGAAGCGGGCGCGCGGCAATCAAAAGGAATTCATCGCCAAGATCGCCGAGACCTTCAAAGGGGCGGTGAAGAAGGCCGATATCTTGGGCTCGGTGGAGGGCCGCGAGAAGCATCTGTTCAGCATTTATAAAAAGATGCAGAACAAAAAAATCTCCATCAACGAAATGGTGGATGTGTACGGATTTCGCATCATCGTCGACAACGCGGATGTGTGCTATCGCGTGCTGGGCTTGGTGCACGGTGTCTACAAGCCCATGCCGGGACGCTTCAAGGATTACATCGCCATTCCGCGCGTCAACGGCTATCAGTCCCTGCATACCACGCTTTTCGGGCCCAATGGCGTGCCGATCGAGGTACAGATTCGCTCGGAGCAAATGCATCGCGTGGCCGAGTCCGGCATTGCGGCGCACTGGAAGTATAAATCCGGCGGCGACACCTTCGGCGGCGTCGAGCATGACCGCGCGCGCGAATGGCTCGCCAGCCTGGTGCAAATTCAGGAAGGCGGCAGCTCCGAGGAGTTCCTTGAGAGCGTCAAGGTCGATTTGTTTCCCGACAAGGTTTACGTGTTCACACCGAAGGGCAAGATTCTGCGCCTGCCGACCGGCGCCACCACCGTGGACTTTGCCTATGCCATCCACACCGACGTCGGCAATCGCTGCGTCGCGGCGAAAGTGGATCGCAGGTTGGTGCCTCTGCGAACGCCTTTGCGCAACGGCCAAACCGTGGAAATCATCACGGCCAAGGGCGCCAAGCCGAATCCATCCTGGTCCAGCTTCTTGGTGACGGCGAAAGCACGGGCCGCCATCCGGCAATACTTGAAGAACCTGAAAAAGGGCGACGCACTGGAGCTGGGGCGCCGATTGCTGGGGCTTGCGCTCGAAGAATTCTCGCTGAACTTGAAAAAGATTCCGGCAGCCGATATGGACGTGGTGGTCAAGGAACTCAATCTGCGGGACGCCGACGAGTTGTTTGAAAAAATAGGCTTGGGTGAGCGCTTGGCTCCGTTGGTCGCCCGGCGGTTGCAGCCCACGGATGCCGGTGAAACCGGCGCCGCCAACGGCGGCGGGCCCTTGATGATCGCGGGCACCGAAGGGCTGTTGGTGACGTATGCCCGCTGCTGCTTCCCGATTCCGAACGATCCCATCATGGCTTATTTGAGCGCAGGAAGGGGCGTGATGATTCACCGGCAGAATTGCGGTAATCTCGCCGAATACCGCAAACAACCGGACAAGTGGCTGTCCGTGGCCTGGGAAGCGACGCGCGGCCGCTTGTTCAGCTCCGAGATCCAACTGGAGATCAACAACCGTGTCGGCGTGCTGGCAGCGGTAGCCTCGAGCATCGCAGGAACCGAAACCAACATCGATCAGGTGTCGTTGGAAGAACGCGACGTGAATTCATCGTCTCTCAAATTTCAAGTCCAAGTTCGCGACCGCAAGCATCTGGCCCGCGTCATCAGGACCGTCAGGCGCATGCCGGATGTACAGCGGGTTGCGCGAACGCTGGCTTAAGCGTCCTGGCGGGCCGAACCCTCTTTTCACCACACCCTTTTCACCACACCCTTTTCATTCACTCTCGATCAAGGCCATGAGCAAACAAATCATTTCGACTCCCCAAGCGCCGGCGGCGATCGGCACCTACTCGCAGGCCACCCGAGTCGGCAATACCATTTGGGTTTCGGGCCAAATTCCGATGGATCCCAATACCAAGGAATTGGTCAAGGGCGACATGGAGGCGCAGGTGCGCCGGGTATTCGAGAACA
>Ga0210392_10000985_pt1 | contig 15560 bp, 12 predicted proteins | sample IncBWC30OmetaG_FD_161057 | JGI IMG/M metagenome (GOLD analysis project Ga0210392, IMG submission 161057) | Forest soil microbial communities from Barre Woods Harvard Forest LTER site, Petersham, Massachusetts, United States - Inc-BW-C-30-O ...
AGCCACGGCGCTTGGCGGAGACGTCTCCGAATTCGTGCTCGGTATCGGCCGCCCCGCTGGAGAGTTTTTGATCTTGCTCGACCTCTTATCGATCGTGTCAGGCTAGCCATGTCCAAGGAATTTCGAGGAACTCAGGCGATGGCGGTCAGCAAAGGGGAGCGCCCCGATCCGCAAAAGAGCCTGGTCGGCTTCGTGGTCGGGGACATCGCCTACGCGGTGCCGATCGCCTCGGTGCGCGAGATCGTGAATCCCGTTCCGCTCGCCGAGCTGCCGCACGCGCCGGCGTCCGTTGCCGGCGTCGCCGATCACCGCGGCGAGATCGTGCCCATCATCGATTTACGCGTGCGCTTTGGCTTGGCCCCGTTCAGCGACCCGCGCAAAAGTAAATGGATCCTGATCGAGGTCGAAGGTCGCGGCGTGGGGCTCGCGGTCGATCGCGTGACCGAAGTGTTCGGCAAGGGCGGCGCGGAAATCAAGCCCCCGCCGCAACTCGGCACGGGCGACGATTTGCGCGGCATTGCCGGCGTCACGACGCACGACGGCACGCTCACCTTCGTGCTCGAGGTCGGACAGTTCGAGGTGCTGACCCGTCACATTCCAGAGAGCAACTTGCGCGGCTCGATGAGGTCGATACGATGACGACGAAGCGGGCGCAGGAGCTGGAGGCAGCGTTTGCATCCGACGATCCGGAATCGCGGCGCCGCGCCGTCGAGTTCTTGCGCGAGCCGGATCTAGAGCTCGAATCGCCGGCTCGTTATTTGTTGCGCGCCTTGGGCGACAGCGACTGGCGCGTGCGCAAGCAGGCCATCGAAGTCGTGCGAGCCCTGGCGCCTTCCGCCGATTTGTTGTCGGGGCTGCTGCTCGTCCTGGAGCCCGGCGACAACGTAGGCTTGCGCAACGCTTCCGTCGAAGCGTTGGGCGCATTCGGCGAGCCGGCCGTCGAAGCCATCGCCCAGAAGCTTTCCGGGCTGGACGCCGACGGCAAGAAGCTGGCCGCCGAAGCCTTGGCCCGCACGCTGCTGCCCTCCGCGCTCGACGTGCTGCGCCCGCTCTTGGCTGACGCAGACTCGAACGTCCGCGCCGCAGCCATCGATGCCATCGCTACCGTTGGCGCCTCCGCGGCCAGTGACGCGTTCGAGATTCTGGCAAGCTTCCTGAAGCGACCAGACGAAGAGGCATTCGTGCGCCTCTCGGCGCTGGACGGCATCAATCGCTTGGGCTCACTCCTCCCCTGGCGCACGATCGAAACCATGCTGCAGGATCCGGTGCTCGAGCGCTCGGCGTTCTCGGCAGCGGGGCGTTCGACGTATCCGGAAGCTTGGGGAGCGCTCTTGGCCGCTTTCGAGCGTGCGCACGGCGGCGGGGTTTCGCCCGTGCTCACTGCGTTGGTCGAGTACTCGCGCGCGTTCGCGCAAAATCAGTTGTTGCTCCGCACCGACGCACCGTCCGCGGCGGTGGTCACGCGCTTGCTCGAGCTGTCCACGGCTTCCAATGAAGACTTGGCGCTGCGCAAGGCCGCGCTGATCGTATCGGGGGCGCTGGGTGTGGAGCGCATCGCGCCGATTGCGGCTGAAGCTCTGTCGGACGCGCGGTTGCTCGCGGAGGCCGACGAGTCCCTGAGCCTGCTCGGCGCCAAAGCCGTGCCCGCGTTGCTCGAGCGCGCAGCCAACGCCGACCCGGACACGCGCGCTGCATGCATCGAGATCGTCACCGGGCTGGCCGACCAAGCCGCGGCGCCGCTGGCCGTGGCATCGATCCGAAAATGGATGGAATCGGGCGCGCCGGTCGTGGTGCGCGCGGGGCTCGGGGCAATCACCCTTCTGGGTGATGAAAGCTGCTTCGCGACGGTGAGCGCCTGGCTCGGCAACGAAGAAGCGGCGAGCGCGGCCGAGACGGCCTTGGCAGGGCTCGCCCAACGCTACCCCGAGGCGGCGCGTCTATTGGCGCGCTCGGCTCGAGCCGAAGGCGCCGAAGCGCATGCGGCGGCGGTCATTCAAACCGCGTTGCCGGCTCCCATCCGAGATAGCGTGGCCGACGACGTCGCGTATCTGTCACTGCTCTTGTCGAATTCGGCGAAGGCCGTGCGGCGCGCTGCGTTGTCTGGTCTCGGCAACGCGGGCAGCGAGCTGGGCGCGCACGCCGCTGCGTTCGCGCTCACCGACGAAGAGCCAGAAGTTCGCAACGCGGCGGTGCTCGCCCTGAGCCGACTGCGTTCGGCGGATGGCGCGCTGATGGGCCTCGGCAAGCTGCTCGAATTGGTCGAGAAATCCGACGACGAAGAGCTGGTCGCTGCAGCGCTCGGCGCGCTGGCCGATGCCGGTGATCCGCGAGTGCTCAGCGTGCTGCGCCCCTTAGTGCGAAATGCCTCACCCATGGTGGCGGTGGCGGCCATCGAGGCCTTGGCCCGCGTGCCGGACGCGCGCCGCATCGAGGCTTTGATCGAGGGCCTTTCGCACACCGAGCCCGAGGTCGTTAAGGCGTCCATGTTGGCTCTAGGCGACACCATCGATCCGCGTGTCTTGGCACATTTTGGAGCGTGTCTGGATCACGAGGCGTGGGATGTGCGGCGCTTGTCGGCCGACATGCTGGGCCGCGCGGGTGGCGATTCGGCCAGCGCGCTGCTGCGAGCGCGGCTCGCCAACGAAGACAACCCGCGCGTGCTCGAGGCGATCAATCGAGCGCTCGAGCTGGCTGGCGGCTTTCGCCACACTCCGCTGCCTCCGCGGGCCGGGAGTCTCAGACCGCGATGAGCTTTCGCAGCTCCGGAGAGCCGCGACCGCGACTCATGTCCGAAGAGTTCTTGCTACTCCGGGACGTGATTTACGAGCACGCGGGGCTGAGCTTCGATGGGGACGCCATGTTCCTCTTCGATCGCCGGTTGGGCGAGCGCGTCGAGGCGCTGGGCCTACGCAGCTTCAACGACTACTACAAGTATCTGCGCTTCAACGTGCGCGGCCCGGCCGAGCTGGAAGAGGCGATCGAACGCCTAACCACCAAAGAGACCTACTTTTACCGCCAAGAATACCAACTTCGTTCGTTCGTAAACGAGCTCTTGCCACGCCTCGCCACGGTGAATGCGGACTCGAAGCGGCTGTGCATTTGGAGCGCCGGTTGCTCCACGGGTGAAGAGGTTTACACGCTGGCCATGTTGGTGCGCGAGTCGGGCCTGTTCGAAAATTGGGAAGTTCGCATCATTGGCAGCGACATCTGCAAGAGCAGTGTGGCGTTCGCGCGCCGCGGTGTTTACCAAGCGACCTCATTTCGAGTGACTTCGGACGAGGTTCGCGCCCGCTATTTTCGCGAGGAGAGCGATGGCATGCACGTCGTCGACCGCGTGAAGCAGCTGTGTCATTTCGGCCAGTTGAACCTGCTGGACGGCGGCCGGGCCAGCATGGTCGGCCGCGTGGACGCCGTTTTCTGCAGAAATGTCCTGATTTATTTCGATCTGCGCTCACGGCGTCGGGTCATCGACACGCTGCTCGAGCGGCTCTTGCCGGGCGGGTATTTGCTGCTCGGTCACTCCGAGTCGTTGCTCAATCTGTCCACGGCCTTCGAGCTGGTACACTTGCGCGAAGACCTCGTGTACAGAAAACCCTTGATCACCGAGCGTTGGGATAGCGGAGGCCGAAAATGAGCGCTACGACGCATCCGCCCTTGCGCGTGCTGATTGTGGATGACTCGGTTTTCAATCGCCGTAGCATCACCGAGATCTTATCGATGAGCCCGGACGTCGAGGTCGTCGGCAAGGCCGCCGACGGCGAAGAGGCGCTGCGCTTGGTCAGCATGCTCCGCCCGGACGTGATCACGCTCGACCTAGAAATGCCGCGCATGGACGGCTTTACGCTACTGCGCATCCTGATGACGAAGATGCCGACTCCGGTGATCGTCGTCTCGAGCTACAGCCAGAAGGAAAACGTATTCAAGGCGCTCGAGCTGGGCGCGCTCGACTTCGTGGCCAAGCCCGATCGCTATGCGGATCCAGATCTGGCCGCGATTCGCGATGAGCTGCTGCGCAAAGTGACGTTGGCTCGCGCCGTAAAGCTTGCGCCGTTCGCCGCTCGCCGGTTGCCCGACCTGCCGCTGCAGCCAGCTGTCCCCGACGCGCGTCCGCCGGGCATCATGATTGCACCGCGGCAGGTCGTCGCGATCGCGTCGTCCACCGGCGGCCCCAGCGCGTTGATGGAGATTTTCTCGCGTCTGCCGGAAAATTCGAAGTTTGCGGTGGTGATCGCCCAGCACATGCCGGACAAGTTCACGCGTACCTTTGCGGAACGTTTGGATCGGCGCAGCGCGCTGCGCGTCTCCGAGGCGCAGGATTGCGATCCCGTCGGCGAAGGCATGGGCTTCGTCTGTCCCGGGCGTCAGTGCATGGAGCTCGAGATGCCGTCCAAAGGTCCGCTGCGCGTGCGCGTCGGTCCCCCGGACGAGCGCGACCGCTACGTGCCGAGCGCCGATCGCTTGCTGACCAGCGTCGCTCACGCCGTCGGCAAGCGCGCCATCGGCGTAATCCTCACCGGCATGGGCGACGACGGCGTACTCGGCGCTCGCGCCATCCTCGACGCCGGCGGCATGGTGATCGCCGAGAGCGAAACGACCGCCGTGGTCTACGGCATGCCCGGCAGCGCAGTCCGCGCCGGCGCAACGACCATGACCTTACCCCTGCCGGAAATCGGCGATTGGATCGCCAAGCTCTGACGAAAGCCGCGCTGTGCTCAGGGATCAATTGCCAGCTCCGCTCCGAGCTCTCTCTTTAATAGGCAAGTAAGATCAAATGGTTACTGGGCTGCGGTGCGTCGAAGCTCCGCTAAGCCTTTGAATCGGTTGCACACCTGCTGATACTGATGTTTTGTTCAGTAGTGGCGCTTTCGATTGAAGAGCTCAGATCACGCTTCGGTTCGCGAATTTCGCAGGCCAATACGCAGGGCGATACAGCACGAGCTCCGGTGCTTCGCCTCGGCTGGTCGGAGCTCGATGAAGTGCTGCCCGACGGTGGCTTTCCGCGCGGCGTCGTGGAGCTGGCGGCGCCGTGCGCGCTTGGCGGAGCTGTGGCGATCGCGCTATCGGCGGTGCGCGCCGCGCATCGGAATGCGGGTGCGTGGTGCGCGTGGATCGATCCGGAGGGAACGCTGTATGCGCCTGGGGTAGCGTTGGGAGGGGTCGATTTGACGCGGCTCTTCGTCGTGCGTCCACCGCGCTCGGAGCTCGCGCGCATAGCGGTCAAAGTCGCGAGCTCGGGTGCATTCGACGTGATCATCATCGACGTCGACCCGATTCCGGGCGCGCCTGCCGCGATCCCACAGCGCCGCTCGAGCAAGAAAGCGTGGTCTGGCGAAGTGTTTGTGCGCAAGCTCGCGCTCGCCGCGCAGAAGGAAGGGGCAACGATCGTGCTCCTCACCGATACACGTGCGCCGCGAGCGATGCCGTGGCCCGTTGCGCTGCGCCTCGAGCTGTCGCGCAATCCGGAAGCGCTTGCCGTACACGTGGCCAAGGAACGCTACGGTCGTGTGGGTCTCGTAAAGACAATGCCGATGAAGTCGCGCCCCTCGTGCTGGAGCGATGCCGTGCTCGAGACGGGTTGAAACGAGATGTCGCGCTACGCTGCCGTGTATTTGCCCTGGGTTCGTGTGGAGATCGCGCGCGCGTGCATGGCTCGTGACGAGCAAAGAGCGCCCCTCGCCATCGTGATCGCACGGCCGGGTGGGGTCGTGAAGAACGAGTGCTCGCTGCTCGGGAATACCAAGCTCGACGAGGTGTCGCTGGAGGCGCACACTTGCGGCGTACGCGCAGGGATGACGATCGCCGCAGCGCGCGCAAAATCGGCCAATTTGCGCGTCCGTGTGGTCGCGCTGGACGCAGTGACGGAAGTGCTCGCATGTGTTGCCGAAGCGGGGCTCGCGTTCGGCGCGACCACGTCATTCGACTCCGCGGCTGACGTGGTGTGCATCAATGTGACCGGTTGCGCTCATCTGTTCGGCGATGAGGCGGGGCTAGTGTCAAAGCTCGACGAGTGCGTGCATGCCCTGGGACATGAGTGCCGCGTGGCTGTGGCTGACGGTGTGCGTGTAGCAGTGGCGGTGGCCCGGCACCTCTCGAGAGACGTTGTCGGTCCCACCGCGACTTCGCTGCCACGCGGTCGACACTCGGCGGTTGTGGTGCCGCCGGGGGAGAACGCGCTAGCCATGAGCTCGATCCCGCTGACTGCTCTGCCGCTCAGCGACAAGGCGCGCGCCTGGTTCTCGAAGCTCGGCATGACGTGTGTAGGTGACTTGCAGAAGCTGCCGCGCTCGACGCTCGGCATGCGGCTTGATGCCGAGGCCGGGGCGGTAATGACTCTGATTCATGGGGAAGACACCACGCCGCTCTCTCCCTATGTTCCGCCCGAGGTGCCCGAGGAGCGGGCGGAGCTCGAGTACGGCATCGATAACAGCGAGCCACTCCTCTTCGTCGCCAAAATGCTTTGCGATCGCTTGAGCGCGCGACTTGCTGGGCGTGCGATGGCAGCAACGCGGCTCGAGCTCGAGATGAGGCTGGATCGAGCCCTGGCAGGCGAGGCCGCCTTACCCCCGTACGCGACGCTCACCATCACGCTACCGGCGCCATTGTCCAAACCCGCAGAGCTGCTTGGCGTGCTCCGTGCACGCGTCGAGTCATATGCGATCCCAGCACCGATCCTGACCGTGACGCTGCGCGCAACTGAGCTCGTGCGAAAGGATGCTCGCCCACTCGATCTGTTCATCGCGGAGCCGAAGGCGGATCGCGCACTACCGCGCCTCGCCGCAGAGCTTGCAGCCGATCTAGGGGATGATCGCGTTGGCACGCTGGTGCTCGCGAACACCTGGCTGCCCGAGGAGCGAACACGGCTAGTACCCTACCGGAAGGCACAGACTACGCTGGTGAAAGGTCCGTGTGCTACGCCGACTCGCGGTCTTCTTTCGCGCATGCTGGAGCCAGCGCGTCTTTTGGCCACGCCTATCGCGTGCAGCGCAGTACATGGCGCGAAGTTACTGATACGTATGGAAGCGCTCGAGTGGTGGCGCCGAGGGCTCGGTTCGTATGACTACGTCGTGGCGTGGAGGGACGAAGAGCGCGCACTGGCTTGGATCGAGATCGATCGAGCGACGAATGAGGCCTGTGTGCGCGGCTGGATGGATTGATGCCGCGTGTGAAGCTCGATCCCTCGTCGCGCTTGCCGATCACTCTAGTATCTGACGAGTGTATCGCCTTGCCACGCCCTATCCTCGCGGGGCGCTACGTGGAGCTCACGGCGCGCTCGTGCTTCTCTTTCTTACAGGCCGCGTCTAAGCCCGAGGCGCTCGTGCAGCGCGCCGCGGAGCTCGGCTACGACGCGATCGCGATCACCGATCGCGACGGCCTGTACGGCATCGTGCGCGCTCACGAAGAGGCAAAGAAGCAAAATGTGCGGCTGATCGTCGGCTGCGAGCTCACGATCGGGGCCGCGCCGCCGCATACCTCGCTCACGGTGCACGTCGAAAACCACGTGGGGTACACGAACCTATGTCGCATCCTCACGGAGAGCCACGCACTGCACGCGAAGGGGCAGCCACGGAAGCCCGGGGAAGGAGTGCCGCGCAACTGCTTTGCCGGGGTACCGCTCGATTTCGTGTGTCGGTACGCCGAGGGGCTTTGGTGCCTCGCCTACGATCAGAGCCACGAGGAGGTGGCCGAGCTCAAAGCAGCGTTCGGTGAGCGACTGAGCCTCGGCGTTCATCAGTATCGCGACGGCGAGGACGCGGAGCGCGTGAGGCACGCGACACGAATCGCGCGATCGCTCGACGTACACATCTGTGCGACGAACGCGGTGCGCTACGCACGTCGCGAGAGTAAACCTGTCTTCGACGTGCTGCACTGCATTCGCGAGAACACCACGCTCGATGCCGCGGGGCGCACTCTCTCGCCCAACGCCGAAGCGCATCTGAAGAGCGAACGTGAGATGGTTCAGCTCTTTGCCCATCATCCGGAGTGGTTGACGCGGACCCGTGCCATCGCTGCTGCGTGCACTTTCGAGATCACGTCGCTCAAGTATCGCTTTCCCTGCGAGCTCGAAAAGCCCGCGCGCGCCGACGAGACGCCCAACGAAGCGCTCCGTAGGATGACCTATGAAGGAGCGTACGAGCGCTATCCGAACGGCCTTGTCGACACGACGCGTGCACAGCTCGAGAAAGAGCTCGCGCTCATCGCGACACTCGACGTGGCCCCGTATTTTTTGAGTGTCCGGACGATCGTCGACATGGCGCGCCAGCGTGACATTCTTTGCCAGGGGCGTGGCAGCGCGGCGAATAGCGCCGTGTGTTACTGCCTCGGCATCACCGCGATCGATCCGTCGCGGAGCAACTTGCTCTTCGAGCGCTTTCTCTCGGCTGACCGGCGCGAACCGCCGGACATCGATGTCGATTTCGAGCACGAGCGGCGCGAAGAGGTGATCCAAGCGATTTACGAGAAATATGGACGTGAGCGCGCGGCAATGGTGAGCGAGGTCATCTCGTACCGTGGTAAATCTGCGTTGCGCGACGTGGGGAAGGTGTTCGGGCTCTCGCTCGAACAAGTCGAGCGCCTCTCGGCGGTCGTCACGCATTGGGATACCGCCGACGCCGCGCAGCCGAAACGATTGCGAGATGCAGGGTTCGATGCGAATGACGCCGGGATCTGCAACGTCTTGGAGATGGCACGCGCCATCCAAGGCTTTCCTCGGCACCTCTCGATTCACGTGGGCGGCTTCGTCCTCTCGGCGACACCGCTCGTGGAGGTTGCTCCCGTCGAGCCAGCGACGATGCCCGGCCGTACGGTGATCCCGTGGGACAAGGATGATCTCGACACGCTCGGCTTCTTCAAGGTCGATGTGCTCGGCCTTGGCATGCTGACTGCGCTTCGCAAGGCGCTGGCGATGATTCAGGATGATCCGCGCGTCCGCGCGCCGAGGGCGGTCGACAGCCTCGCCAAGATCCCGCAGGAAGACTCGCGCGTATACGAAGCGCTTTGTCATGCGGACACCGTCGGTGTTTTTCAAATCGAAAGCCGCGCTCAGATGGCGATGCTGCCGCGCCTCAAGCCTCGGAAATTTTACGATTTGGTCGTGGAGGTGGCGATCGTGCGCCCCGGCCCCATTCAAGGTGGGATGGTTCACCCTTACTTGAAGAGACGAAACAAGGAGGAGCCGTGCGAGCCCCCGCATTCGTTGCTCGGACCGATCCTCGATCGCACCCTCGGTGTGCCGCTCTTCCAGGAGCAGGTGATGCAGATCGCGATTGTCGGTGCTGGTTACACTGGCGGCGAGGCTGACCAGCTGCGGCGTGACATGGCGGCCTGGCGCAAGAACGGTAACCTCGAGCGGCACAAGGAGCGGCTTGCGCGCGGCTTCGCCGAGCGTGGCATTTCGCAAGCGTTCTCGGAGCGGCTGTATGCGCAGATCCAGGGCTTCGGCGAGTACGGCTTTCCCGAGAGCCACGCAGCGAGCTTCGCGCTGCTCGTGTACGCGAGCTCGTGGGTCAAAGTGTATCACCCAGCGGAGTTTGCGGCGGCGCTCGTGAACAGTCAGCCGATGGGGTTCTATTCTCCCTCGACCATCTTGCAGGACGCGCAGAAACACGGCGTCGAAGTCCGCGGCGTATGCATCGAGCGAAGCGCCTGGGACTGCACGATCGAGGAGGGGGCGATTCGCGTCGGGCTGCGGCTGATAAAGGGGCTCGGCGAAGAGAGCGGGCGACGCATCGAATGCGCGCGCGCCTCACGGAGGTTCGCGAACATCGAAGATTTGTCAATGCGTACCGGCTTGCGGCAGGGCGAGCTCCAGGCGCTCGCGGAGGCGGGCGCACTCGAGCCACTCGAGCACGGGCGGCGTGAGGCGATCTGGAAAGTATTCGCGCCTCGCGGAGAAGCTTTGTTCGAGGGGGTCGAGCTGGGGGGCGGGGTGCCGAATTTGCCCCCTCTCACGCGGACCGAGCAGCTCCTGCTCGACTACGAGCGTACCGGACTGTCAGTCAGCGATCATCCGATGCGCATCGCGCGCCTCCATCTTCCGAAGCGCGTTAAACGAGGCGTGGATCTCGTGTCGATGGCGCAAGGTACGCGCGTCACTTCGGCGGGTCTCGTGATCTGTCGGCAACGACCGCAGACGGCAAGCGGCGTCGTCTTCGTGACGATGGAGGACGAAACTGGTTTCATCAATCTGATCCTCTACGCGCACGTCTTCGACCGACTCCGCCACGTCGCGACGACGAGCACGTTGCTCCTCGCACAAGGAAAAATCGAACGCGCAGGAGAGGTCGTCTACATCGTCGCGGACAAGCTATCGCCCGTGACGATGCGAGGTATAGAGCGCGTACCATCCATGAGTCGGGATTTTCATTAGCCTCCTCATGGATCCCCGAGGATTAGCGTGCCAGCCGCAGGCGCTTTGGCACACAGCGGCCCAACTGAGGGACTCTGGGATCCGGGATGCTCGCTTTGCGATTGGATAGCGAACCCTTTGACGAACGCCGCGCTCAGGGCTCCATTGCTCGCGCTGCCGTATCGATTGCTAGAAACATGGGCGACGGCTCCTCGACGAGCAAGCCTTCGCGGACTTCGCCGAGAGAAACGAAGCCGAGGGCCTCGTAGAACCGAACAGCCTCGGTTTTTGCATCCGTCACGACCCCGATGCAGCCGAACCTGTCGCGTTGCTCGAGTGCAAGGGCGATCACGTGTCGCAGAAGCGCTTTGCCTAGGCCCGAACCTTGAGCTCGTATGTCTACGCCGAGCCGCGCGAGCCGAAGCACCGGGAGCGGATAGCCAGGCAGGCGCTTTCGGAGCCGAGTACTCGGCACGCTTGCACGCTCGAGCGAGGAAGCCGCAACGGTAGCGCAGCCTACGACACGCCCTTCAATTGTCGCGACATAGGTAACCGCAAGATGCAGCTTGAATTGGTTCTGCCCCGCGTAGTGAGCAAAAAATCGATCAAGAGCTGGTTGCCCGCAAGAAAAATCGCTGAGGTCATCGCCTTGCGCGAGCGGGCGAATCTCAACGTGTTTGGCCACGCATCAGCTCCCGAAGCGCTTTGGTCGGGGGGGCTGGGCTCTCGAGCAGCGTTGCGATTCGGTCGAAGGCTTTGTCCTCGAGCACTAGCCGAGCTGGGACGAGGGCTTCGTCGGGTAGCTCCCGACGAGCCTCCATGAAGTAGAGCAAGGCTTGCTCCACTACGAAATTTTTCCGGAGGCCGTGGCTTTCGGTGAAGCGATCGAGTCGCTCTTTGGTCGCTACCGAGATCGTCGCCGAAATCTGGGATTGGTCGTCCATTTTGGGATCTCGAGAGCCACCCAAGTTTAGGCATGGGCGGCCATGTAAAAACTAGCACCAGCTGCCGGGGATGCAATATGGCGCTCGGCGGCGGGCTCTTGCCTCTGGTTTTGCAATGCCGCGAGCTGGGCTGTTCCCGCCGCGCGGTCGCGTCGAGCTTTCAGTCCGCGAGAGCGGGGCTGTGGACGTCGCAAGAGACGGGCAGGCGTGGCAGCAGCTTCGAGCTGAGGAGCGGCTGGGCTACCGACCGCCGGCCGCGTCGGGGAGCGCGCTCGTTCCTCAGTGGCCAACACTCACGAACGGATTGTCGTGCTCCATCAGTGAAACGCGCCGGGCTCGCGTAGCGCGAACGGCGCGACTTCTGCCAGAAACCGTTCGCCGTTCTCGAGCGCCATCTCGTATGTGCCGTGCATCGAGCCGAACGGTGTCTTGAGTGGACAGCCCGAGGTGTACTCGAAGCTTTCGCCTTGGCGCAGCGTGGGTTGGTGCCCGACGACTCCGGGGCCGCGAACTTGTTCGACGTCGCCCGTGGCGTTGGTGATCACCCAATGACGGTTCAAGAGCTGCACCGTGTCTGCGCCCTCGTTTACGATCGTAATCGTATATAGAAAGAACCATTCGCTGTGCCGCGGCTCGGAATGGTCGGGGGAGTAGCGCGCGTTGACACGCACACGGACGCCACGGGTCAGAGCTTCGGAGGTGGTCACGGCTGACAATATACCGGGGCTCGGCCCGGCGCTCCGTGACGAGCCACGAATTCAATATTTTAGCGGGAATTCCTGGGCAAACCGGGTCAGCGGTTGGCCGAGCAGCGTGTGCCTCCAGCCCTCCAGCGCCGCCCCGATGCCCAGAGCGCCTTCGGCCAGCACGCGGCTACGCAGCCCTTTCATGATCCGCGAGGGCAGCGCGATCTCGGGTGCTACCTCGAGCGACACGCACACGTCGGCGCGGGCCGCCGCCAGCCAACCGTCTACCGAGAGCTCGCGCTTCGTCGCGTAGGCGGGCGGATCGATGGGCGTGAAGCCAGTGCCGTCCGCAGCCTCGGCGGCGCTCGTGAGGCCGTTGACCAGACTTTGTGCCAGCTCTCGCGACCAACTGCGCGGCACGCCTTTGATGCGTTGCAGGTCGTCGACCGAGCGCGGTAAGCGACTCGCCAGCGACAAGAGCGTTTTGTTCTCCGGCGCGTTCTCGCGCTCTCGCTCCGGGAGCTGATTGAACCATTGGATCAAATAGCGGAGCGCCGCTTGCCCACGGTGATCGAGCTGCCAAGCATTGCGGAACGAATCGAGCGACAGGAGCGTGGCTGGCGCGGACTCCGCCCAAATCGCCTCGGCGGAGGCGAAGGGCACGAGCTCGGCGCGTCCGAGCTCGTTCACGCGTTGCTTCAGATACGTGTGCAAGCTCGGCAGATGCAGGACGTCTGCCGCCGCGTACGCGAGCTGCGATGCCGGTAGCGGGCGGCGCACCCAGTCGTCCGCTTGGTGAGCTTTGGTGCCGCGCAGGCCGAGCGCACGAAACTGCGCGTAGGCGAGCGAGACGCTGTGCTCGACCGTGCTCAGGGACCAAGCGATTTGCGTGTCGAACACCTGCGGGCGCGTGCGCAGGTCGAGGCGATCGCCGATCAGCATCACGTCCTGCTGACCCGCGTGCAGCACCCACAGAGCGCTCTGCTGAAAGGCTTCGGCGAGCGGTCTCAAATCGCGGAGCGCGATGGCATCGACCAAAAAAATCTCGCTGCCTGTCGAGATCTGGAGCAGACACAGCTCGATTCCCGAGCGGTTGGATTCGAACTCGGTGTCCAAGTACAGCGTCTGGGCGCCGCGTAGCGCTTGGTTCAGCTCGGAGAGCTCGCTGGCAGAGGCGATCAGTTTCACGAGTCTGTCCTTACAGGATTCGCGATCCCTATAGGGTGTTTGATCGTTGCGACGCGGCGCGGCATGAGCGCGATTCAGCAGGGCTCCCGTTTTCCTGCTGCTCGTGGTTAGAATGCGCCCCCGCCGGTCGGCCGCTCGACCAGCGGGTCGGCTAGCTCTATATACCCACCCCTAACTGAACGAAGCATAAGCCTTTGGCAGCCTGTTACTTCGACGTCGACGGAACGCTCGTGACCAGCAATCTGGTGCACCCGACGCTCTACTATCTGATCAATCAAGGCACGCCCTTGCAGACAGCGATGCGTGTCGGACGCGCGCTGCTCGGTGCGCCGCGCATGGCGCTCGCCGAGATGGTCGACAGGCGTACGTTCAACGAGCTCTTATTCGCGAGCTTCGCCGGCATCAGCGAGGATCGCATGGTGCTGCTGGCCGAGGACGCGTTCGAGAACGTGCTGCGTCCGTCGCTGTATCCGGCCGCGAAGGGCTTGGTCGAGAAGAGCCGCGCGGCGGGCCATGATGTCGTGCTCGTGTCGGGCGCGTTGACGGTAGTGTTGGAGCAGCTGTCGCGTTACCTCGGCGCGCAAGAGGTGATTGGTAACCGCCTCGAATTCAAGGCGGGCATTGCCACTGGCAAGCTCTTGAAACCGGTGGTCGCCGGTCCTGAGAAGGCGCGCTTGATCCGCGAGCACGCCAAGGAAAAAGGCTACGATTTAGCCGAATGTTTCGCGTTCAGTGATAGCTACTCCGACGTGCCCATGCTGAGCGTCGTGGGCCATCCTGCCGCCGTGAATCCCGACAAACGCTTGGCGCTTCTGGCCAAGGCCTATAGCTGGCCCAGCTTCGATCTGAATCATCCGACATGAATCATCCCTGCCTCGTCACTCTGGAGCGCGACAGCGCGCCGCGCGTCTTGTTTTCTGGCGATCGTTTGGTGGAAGTGGACTTGCCGCCCGGCACGCGCTGCATCTATCCGAAGCCGCCCGCGGAAGGGTTGAAGGATCCGGACGCCGCGATTCGCTACGCGCTCAACCATCCGCTCGGCACGGACCCGCTGTACGCCAAGCTGCGCCCCGGGATGAAGGTGACGATCGCGATCGACGACATCTCGGTGCCCTTGCCGCCGATGAAGCGCCCGGACGCGCGTGAGCGCGTGCTCACGATAGTGCTCGGCTTGCTCGCCGATCACGGCGTGGACGATGTGGAACTGATCATCGCGACGGGCATTCACCGGCGCATGAAACCGCATGAAATCCGGCACATCGTCGGCGACAAGATCTTCGACGCTTATCACCCGGAGCGGCTTTACAACCACGACGCCGAGGACAAAGCGAACATGGTGGCGATCGGCGAGACGCGCCACGGTGACGTGCTCGAGCTGAACCGCCGTGCTGCCGAGAGCGATCTGCTGATTTACGTGAACCTGAATTTCGTGGCCATGAACGGTGGCCACAAATCGGTCGCGGTCGGGCTATGCAGCTACAAGAGCCTGCGCCCGCATCACAACCCGCGCACCATCGCCGAGTCCGACAGTTATATGGATCCGAAGCGCTCCAAGCTCGCGACGGACATCGAGCTGATGGGTCGGCTCGCGCACAAGCACCTGAACATCTTCACCATCGAGACCACGGTGAACAATCGCATGTTCGACCGCTCGCTCGAGTTCTTGACCAAGAACGAGGACGACCTCACGGGCTCCGAGCGCATGAAGCTGAAGGCCATGGTGATGGCGACGAGCAAGCTGCCGCAGGGCGCGCGCCAAGCCATCTTCGATAAGTTCCCCGCGCCGTATGAAATCACCGGCGTGGTCGCCGGCGCGACGGACGCGGTGCACGAGCAAACCATCGCCCGCAATTTCGAGCAATATTGCGTGCCCATCGACGGTCAGGCAGACGTGCTGGTGACGGGCATTCCGTTCATTAGCCCGTACAACGTGCATGCTTTCCTGAACCCGCTGCTCGTGCAGGTGCTCGCGCAAGGCTATCTGTTCAACATGTATCGCAACGCGCCGCTCGTGAAAAAGGGCGGGACGCTGATCATCACGCACCCGTGCACGGACAAGTTCGATCACGAGCAACACGCGCCGTACATCGATTTCGTACACCGCTTGTTGCCGGAGACTCGCGACTCCGAAACGCTCCGTAACAAGTACGAAGAAAAGTTCGCCCAAGACCCGGCGTTCATTCAAATGTTCCGCACCGGCTACGCGTACCACCCCGCGCATCCGTTTTTCATGTGGTACTGGGGCGAGAACGGTCGGCAACACTTGGGCCGCGTGATCGTCGTCGGTGCGGACAACGAGTACATCCCGAAGCTGCTCGGCTGGGAGACCTCACCCAGCATGGAAGATGCGCTGTACCGCGCGAAGGGCGGCGAGCTGCGTTCGCTGGACGTGACCTT
>Ga0210392_10000986_pt1 | contig 15530 bp, 15 predicted proteins | sample IncBWC30OmetaG_FD_161057 | JGI IMG/M metagenome (GOLD analysis project Ga0210392, IMG submission 161057) | Forest soil microbial communities from Barre Woods Harvard Forest LTER site, Petersham, Massachusetts, United States - Inc-BW-C-30-O ...
CACGCCCCCACCCTCCGCCTCTCCACCCGCCTCGTCGACACCTACTTCTCCGTCCGCGACGCCAGCGGCTACGTCCTCAACCTAACCGCCGCCGACTGCCACGTCCTCGACAACCACCAGCCCCAGACCATCAAAACCCTCACCCAGGAGAAAAACCTCCCGCTCACCCTCGGCATCCTCCTCGACACCAGCGGCAGCCAGCAGCGCGTCCTCCCCCTCGAGCAGCAATCCGCCGTCCATTTCCTCAAAGACGTCCTCGCCCCCAAAGACCTCGCCTTCCTCATCACCTTCGACGTCAACGTAGACCTCCAGGCCGACGACACCAACAGCCTCCCCGAACTAACCCGCGCCATCAACGCCGCCAGCATCAACGCGGCCACCGCCTCCGCAGGAACCCCCGGCATCGGCGGCGGCCCTTTCCCCACCGGCAACCCTCGCGGCACCCTCCTCTACGACGCCGTCTACTTAGCCGCCCACGACAAGCTAGCCAACCAGGCCGGCCGCAAAGTCCTGATCCTCCTCACCGACGGCGGCGATCAAGGCTCGCAAAAAAACCTCGCCGACGCCACCGAAGCTGCCCAGCGTTCCAACGCGATCCTCTACGTCCTCTACATCTCCGCCCACCCCTTCGCCGACAACTTCTCCGACACCACCAACCCCAAAGGCGCCATGGACCACCTCGCCCGCGCCACCGGAGGCCGCGTCATCGACGTAGGCAACAGCGCCCCCAAACTGGAAGCCGCCTTCACCCAAATTCAAGACGAGCTCCGCACCCAATACCGCCTCACCTACACCCCCACCACCCCGGCCGACAGCAAATTCCACCCCCAGGAAATCACCTGCGGCCCCCACCACACCATCGCCACCCGCAAAGGCTACTACGCCCTCCCCGCCCCCGACGAAACTGAGAACTAACCACTGAGAAGTCAGAACGGACAACGGAGAACGGACAACGGACAACGTCCCTCCCCTAAGCCTCCATCACCCCCGAATACACGGCCATCCCCGCCCCAGCATCCACCCCCATAGCATCCAGCGCCTCCACCTCACCGATCTCCCGAATCCCCCCCGCCACAATCAGCTGCCGCCCGGTAGTCGCCCGCAAAATCGCAGCCACATCCAGAGGAAACCCAGCCATGGTCCCCTCGGTATCGACATGCGTATACAAAAACGCCGAGCAATAATCCTCCAGCCAGGTCACGGCCTCCTCCGGCCCCAGCTCGACGCTCTCCGTCCATCCCCGCACCGCCACCTTCCCGCCCTTGGTGTCGACCGAAAAGCAAAGCGCCTCCTCCCCCAGCGCCCGTTTCAACCCCTCCGCAAACTCCAGCCGAATCACCTTATGCCGCCGCTTCGTCGCAGTCTCCCCCTCCGGCTCCGCCCCAAACAGCGACGACCCATAGATCACCCGTTTCGCCCCCGCATCCAGCAACCGCCGCCCATCCTCGGCCGACCGTAGCCCGCCGCCGACCTGGCAAGGCAACCGCTTACAAATCATCGCAATCAGCGCCGAATTCTCTCCCTGCCGCATCGCCGCATCCAGGTCAATCAGCTGCACCAGCGGATATCGCCCAAACCGCTCAATCCAATAATCAAAGTCATCAAACTCGAGCTGCAGCGTCTCTCCCCGCACCAGCTGCACAATCCGCCCACCCATCAAATCAATCGAAGGAATCAACATCCCTCTATCTTCTCAAATCACCCCTTCGCCGAATATCGAACCCCCCTCGGCCAATCCGCCGAAAACCTTAGTTTGGTGTCCGCCGTCACAGCCAACCATTGTCTCCAGCGCCGAGACTCTGTCTGCTGATAGATCCACATCTTCACTGGAGAAGGTACCGATATGTCCACCGCAACCCTGGAAATCCAAGACGTACTCTTTGAGGAGGCCGTCGCCTCCATTCGGAAAAATGGCGTTCGCGCCCGCTACGACAACTTCATCGGCGGCAAATTCGTCGCCCCCCTCAACGGCAAGTACTTCACCGACAAGAGCCCCATCAACGGTGCCCACCTCGCCGACTTCGCCAAGTCTTCCGCCGAGGATGTAGAGCTCGCCCTCGACGCCGCTCACGCTGCCAAAGACGCCTGGGCCGCCATCTCCTCCACCGAGCGCGCCGCCATCCTCCTCCGCATCGCCGATCGCATGGAAGAGAACCTCCAGCTCCTCGCCAAGGCCGAAACCCTCGACAACGGCAAGCCCATCCGCGAGACCGTCAACGCCGACGTCCCGCTCTCCATCGACCACTTCCGCTACTTCGCCGGCTGCATACGCGCCGAAGAGGGAACTGCCGGCGAGATCGACAAGGACACCGTCGCCTACCACTTCAAAGAGCCCATGGGCGTCGTTGGTCAAATCATCCCCTGGAACTTCCCCCTGTTGATGGCCGCATGGAAGATCGCCCCGGCAATCGCCGCAGGCAACTGCACCGTCATCAAGCCCGCGTCCAACACCCCGCTCAGCCTGCTGATCCTCATTGACCTCATCAAGGACATCGTTCCTGCTGGCGTCATCAACGTGATCACCGGCCCCGGCGGCGAGATCGGCAAGGCACTCGCCGGCAACCCGCGCATCGCCAAGATCTCCTTCACCGGCGAAACCACCACCGGCCGCCTCATCATGCAGTACGCGTCCGAGCCCATCATCCCGCAGACCCTGGAGCTGGGCGGCAAATCCCCCAACATCTTCATGGCCGACGTCATGGACAAGGACGATGACTTCCTCGACAAGGCGCTCGAAGGCTTTGCTCTCTTCGCCTTCAACAAGGGCGAGGTCTGCACCTGCCCCTCGCGTGCCCTCGTGCATGAGTCCATCTTCGACGAGTTCGTAAAACGCGCCGTAGCTCGTGTCGCGAAGATCAAGGTTGGCAACCCGCTCGACCCCACCACCCAGATGGGCCCACAGGCCTCCAGGGATCAGCAGGAGAAGATCCTCGAGTACATCAAGATCGGCAAAGCCGAAGGCGCAAAGTGCCTCACCGGTGGTGAGCAGGTTCACCTCGGCGGCGATCTCGAGAACGGCTACTACATCCAACCCACCGTCTTCTCCGGCCATAACAAGATGCGCATCTTCCAGGAAGAGATCTTTGGACCGGTCCTCTCGGTTACCAGTTTCAAGACCATCGAAGAAGCGCTCGAGATCGCGAACGATACCCCCTACGGCCTCGGCTCAGGCGTCTGGTCACGCAACGGTACAGATGCCTATCGCATCGGCCGTGGCATCAAGGCTGGCCGCTGCTGGACCAACTGCTACCACCTCTATCCCGCCGGCGCAGCCTTCGGCGGTTACAAGGAGTCGGGTTTCGGCCGCGAGACCCACAAGATGATCCTCGATCACTATCGCCAGACCAAGAACCTCCTGGTGAGCTACAGCCCCAAGGCCCTCGGCCTGTTCTAAATATCGCCGGCAAGCATGCTTGCCGCTCGTCCGGAGTAGCAGGGGGCTTTAGCCCCCTGTTACAGGCCTCATCATTTGGCCCCGGTACCTAACCTCTCGCAACACAACCCATCACCGAAAGGAATTCAACATGGCAAAGACAATGAAAGCGGCAGTCGTTCGTGAGTTCGGCAAGCCCCTCGTCATCCAGGAGATGGCAATCCCGGAGCCGGGCCCCGAAGAGATCCAGATCAAGATGGAAGCCTGCGGCGTCTGTCACACCGACCTGCACGCTGCAGAAGGTGACTGGCCCATCAAGCCCACACCCCCATTCATCCCCGGCCACGAAGGCGTAGGCTTCGTCTCCGGCGTCGGCCGCAACGTCAAGACCGTCAAGGAAGGCGACCGCGTCGGCATCGTCTGGCTCTATTCCGCCTGCGGCCAGTGCGTCGACTGCCTCGCTGGACAGGAGTCCTGCTGCTCCAAGGCACAATTCGGCGGCTACACCAAGAACGGTGGGTATGCTGAATATGCCGTAGCCGATCCGAACTACGTCGCCCACCTTCCCAAGAACGTTGGCTTCGTCGATGTAGCACCCATCGTCTGCGCAGGCGTTACCGTCTACAAGGGCCTCAAGTCCACCGAAGCCAAGCCCGGCCAATGGGTCGTCATCTCCGGCGTCGGCGGCCTCGGTCACCTCGCCGTCCAGTACGCCAAGGCGATGGGCCTCCATGTTGCCGCGGTTGACGTCTCCGACGAGAAGCTCGCGCTCGCTCGTTCGCTGGGAGCCGAACTCACCGTCAATGCCAAGACCCAGGATCCAGCTGCCTACTTCCAGAAGGAAATCGGCGGAGCCCACGCAGTGCTCGTCACCGCGCCCTCCACACCGGCCTTCGCCCAGGCCATCGGCATGACCCGCGCTCGCGGTACCATCGCGCTCAACGGCCTGCCCCCAGGCTCCTTCCCTCTGCCTATCTTTGAGGTAGTGCTCAAGGCTCTCACCATTCGCGGCTCCATCGTGGGCACCCGTCTGGATCTGGCCGAGGCACTCTCCTTCGCCGGAGAAGGTCTGGTCCACGCTCACACCAAGGCCGAGAAGCTCGAAGACATCAACGACATCTTCAAGCGCATGCACGCCGGCGCCATCGACGGCCGCATCGTCCTCGACATCACCGGCAAGCACTCCGCTGCCGCCGTCAATCTGGAAGCCGAACTCGTCCACGCCTAGGTCTCAAACCCCAGGCTCAACCCACCGAAAGGCCCGGACAAACCTCCGGGCCTTTCCCATTTCAGCGCCGTGTAAAGCTCCCTTTACCACCGTGTCAAGTCTCCTTGTCAAAGCGTCAAGCGACCTTGTCTTTTACCCTCAGAAAGACGCTGCTGTAGACCCCGATTTGCAGCCCGAAACCCACCTAAAGCAGTCGATTTGCAGCCCGAAATTCACTGAAATCCCAGCAAAACCGACTTAATTCACCATCACGTTGATCGTAGCCGGAGCGGCCTCCGATAGGCTGCCGCTGGTTCCCGTCACCGTCACCGTGTACGTCCCAGCCGTGGTTCCCGCTCTCACCACGTTCGAACAGGCGACCGAAGTGGCCGACCCACTACACCCGCTCATCATCCCTAAGCCCAATCCCAGCAGCAACATAAGCGCCGCGCCACGCAGCCTCTTTCGGCCCCGCGAAGGTATCAGCAAGAGCAAACATCCCGCCAGCGCCACCCCGCCCAACCCACCGCGATCCGCCGCCGCGTTCGTCAGGCAGCTGCTGTACGGTCCCGCCGAGGTCAGCGAGATGGTGGCCGTCCCCACCCCCCCAGCCGCCAGCGTCAGGCTCCCCGGCGCCACCGCGCACGTCGGCGCCACCGCTGTAACTGGTGATATTGCACAGCTTAGCGACACGGTTCCAGCAAACCCGCTCACCGAAGTCCCGGTCAGCGTCCACCTACTTGTCGTCGTAAGATTCGCCGCCGGCGTAACCGAAAGCGTCGAGGGACTAGAGGATAGAGTGAAACTCGCCGCACTCGCACCCCCTCCGCTAGAGGTAGCCTCAATGAAATCAGCTACATCCAGCGATCCCAACCCGGTCGCCAAGTCATAGCCTGCTCCCACCACATACCCAGCCAGCCCACCCGTCAGGCTCGCCTCCCCCGGCGTGCTGTTGTTACACATCGACGGCGTCCCTGCCGAGCATCCTGTAACCCCTGAACTTGCCACAGTTACGTCATGAAACGCTGTCGGCGTCGAAGCCGCCAGCCGGTAGAGCATCGGGTTGAGATTGCCCTGCGCAACCCCCATCTTCGTGTTCAAAAGCGCCGCAATCCCCGCCATCCCCGGCGCCGCCGCGGAAGTCCCACTAAACACAGTAATTTGCGTCCCGCTGGAACTGGAGACGCAGCTTCCACCGCCGGCAGCGAAGCAGCCAAGATATCCATCATGATCGGCCGCCGTAAGCGACACATCCGGCACATCGCGAAACCCATCTGCTGGCACCCCTAACCCACTCTGCCAGCTAGGTTTAGCGATAAAGGAGCTGGCCCCGCCTCCCCCAGCGGCTACCTGGTACATGACCGCGCCACTGCTACTGACCATGAACGACTCGTTCCACGCTCCCTCCGGTATGTACGAAAGCGCTGACTCATAGCCGCCCTTCGCGTTGCTCGAAGACCAATAGAGTGAGGGGTTTACCTCATCGTTAAACTCGGTTCCACCGACACAGGTAACATAGCCGCTGGAACAAAGCACATTGATGCTCACCCGTTGTGGCGTCTCCGCCGGAGTAACGGCGGCAAACGGCGTATCGCAGCCCGCAACCCCGGAATCGTCCGAGGAGACAAACGTCGATATGCCCTCACTTGCGGCCGTTTCGAAAAGAGAATTGAGATAATCCGCTTCGGCTGAACCGTTTTGAGCCTCGCAGCTTCCAAACGAGATCGTCATGATCGGATCATGAAGTGTTTCGATGTTGTAAGCGATCCCAATATCGACGCCGTCGTCCGTACTCGTATCAGCGCTGATGACCAGGTCGGCCTGAGCGCCCGGCGCGGTTCCAATCACCCGGTCCACATCCAGCGTTGCCTCACTCGCATATCCGACGTTAGACCCCGTCGCCACTCCCGGATCTGCCCCAGCCAGCACGACATTCGGCTGAACGCTCGGAAGTCCGGCCAATGTTTCGTAATTCGCTAGGTCACTGGCCACAATCCGGGACTTCCCAATGATCGCAATGTGCTGCGCTTTGGATCCGATCGCCGCACCCTGATTGCCTGCAGCGTAGACGCTGGCGATGTCATAGATGACCGAAAAGTCGTTCGGCAAGACTGCATGCGAACTACTGCTCAGGTCGACCTGCGGTCTAATTCCAGCAGCCGGCAATGGGTGCACCGAAAATCTTGATTGCGGCACATACTGCGTTTGGATCAGCCCATGAACAGAACGAATGACTGGGGCCAAGGCTGTCGGAATAGAAGGGTCTGAGGTCGCGGAGAGTCGTTGTCGGCCGTTATCAGTAAACATCCCAAAACTGGTATGAAATGCACCGCCAACCGCTGCCGTGGAGCCAGAGGCACGGATGATCAAGCCGTTTGGAGAGGTCGATTCGATCGTAAGTCCCTGGCTCGCGAGCCAGGAAGTGACCGCCGCAAGATCATTCGCAGTAGGCCCATAGAGTTCCCCAACCTGTTGTGGAGTCAGCCACTGGTGGTATAGCGGCGACGTTGGATTCTGCTGGTTTGCCACCAATTGGCTGAAAGCAGATTGGGCGGCAGCTCCCCGGCCCAGCAAAACCGAGACGCGAAGCCGTTTTGCTACGTCAACCGGCTGCCCCCCAGTCTGGTGAGGTTCCTGTGCCCAGTCCGGCAGCTTCTGCTGCAATACCACCAACCGCCCATAGTCCGCATTCGCTGAAATTCGATCAGTTTGTTTTAGTGGTTGTAGCCTGGCAATTGCCTCAGAGGGTGTCTGAGCTGACAAATTGGACGTGACGACGCCGCCACCTACCCCCAGGATCAAGGCGCAGAGTAGGGTGCGGTGGTGACGAATCGCAAAGCGGGAGTGCATCGAGCCTCAAATTTAGTCGCAAAAAGATGCCGCATTTGCTTCCAAACACATTACGGTGTTGGGACCGCTGGGGAGATTGCGCTGTAAAACTGCAAATGGAACTCTAGCTATGATGTCTATCAGAGGCCATTATGTCCAGAACTGAATCCTCGATGGTCGGATTGGGAACCATCGCTCCTGATTTCCAACTGGTCAATGTCATGACCGGGAACGCCATGAATCTCGATGAAGTTCGCGGATCCGGGACGAAATCCGGCCTGCTCATCATGTTTGTCTGCGTTCATTGCCCGTATGTCCGCCATGTGGAGGAAGAGTTGGCGCGGATCGGCAGGAATTATTTCGGCGATTCGGGGGAGGGCCCCATTGCCATCGCGGCGATTCAGTCCAACGATATTGAGCAATATCCTGAAGACGGCCCCGAGCCTATGCGCGAACAGGCAGCTCGCCTGGGTTGGCGGTTTCCTTACCTTTTGGACGCAACCCAGAACGTTGCGCGTTCTTACGAAGCCGCCTGCACTCCAGACTTTTTTCTGTTCGATGGAGAGTTGCGTCTGGTGTATCGCGGTCAACTCGATTCCAGTCGACCGCGGCGTAAGGATTTTGGTAATGATGAGCCTGTAACGGGCAAAGACCTTCGGGCGGCCATGGATGCGCTCATTGCAGGAAGACAGCCGGACCTGGAACAACGCAGCAGCATTGGATGCAATATCAAGTGGCGGGAAGGCTAGGAGCCCAGATGGACGAGATACTGCAACGACTTGAAGAGGGTGTTCGGCGCTTTCAGGCCGATGTTTTCCCGCAGCAAGCGGAGATGTTCGCTCAAGCGGCGAGCGAAAAGCAATCACCGCACACGCTCTTCATCACCTGCGCAGACTCGCGCATCGACCCTATCGCAATCACCAGCTCTTCGACAGGTGAAATATTTGTTGCCCGCAATATTGGAAACATGGTGCCAGCCTACGGCGAAATGCTCGGTGGCGTTAGCGCGGTCATCGAATTCGCCGTAAGTTCCCTGTGCGTCCGCCACATCGTCGTCTGCGGTCACTCGCATTGCGGTGCTATGCAGGGGCTGCTGGATCGGGCGTCGGTCGCAACGATGCCGACCGTTGAGTCCTGGCTGCATAACGCTCATGCGGCGCTGATCGTCGCGGAAACGCTGCATGCAGAGTCACTCAAGGACCAGACGAATCATCCATTGATCGACATCCTTACGGAGCAGAACGTTCTGCTTCAAATGCAACACCTAAAGACTCACCCATCCGTTGCCGGGGCCATCGCGCGACGACACCTGACGATCTCCGGCTGGATTTACAGCATTGGAACGGGCGAAGTGCGAATTGCTCCCGATGGCGAGCAAACCTTCACAGCGATCGGGACAAGGTCCCCAATGGGCGTCTGAATCCCGCGAGCATTCAAACCATTAGCGGGCATTTGCGAAACGCGAACGATCAGCTGCCGTTTTGTTGCTCCCACGTCAGCGGAACGGTTGATTGACATTGCGCCGGGATGCCTTTAGCGTAAATACCAATGAGCGTTAGCTTGCACCATCTCGGGCATCACCATCATCGTGCGCATAGCATGTTGGCGGCTGTATCCGGGGCGGCGCGTAAGTAACCAACGCACTCCAGGATTTACGACAAGCCCGCCGACGCGCACATCGCGAGCGGGCTTTTTTGCTGTGTCGCGTTGAATTGTTTTCCACCAAGCCGCATGGCGACATGACTAAAGAGGAACAGGATGACGAATTCAGCAAAAGAGATGATTTCGATCGATTTCGCAAAAGCCGGGGGCATGGTCGCCGGAATAGTGCAGGACGCCAGGAGCAACGAGGTGCTGATGCTTGGCTTCCTGAACGAAGAGAGCTACCGCAGGACCCTCGAAACTGGTTTCGTCACGTTCTGGTCGCGCACCCGTTCCAAACTGTGGATGAAAGGAGAGACGAGCGGCAATCGGTTACGCGTAGTCTCCGCGTCCACTGATTGCGACAATGACGCACTGCTTTTTCGCGTGGAAGTCGAGGGCGATGGTCTAGTGTGCCACGAGGGCACCGTCAGTTGCTTTACCAAGCCAATCCAGACAGGGAGCAAGTAATGGCAGAGAGGAGAAAGCTGAAGCTTGGCATTCCGAAGGGAAGCCTGCAGGACGCGACAATTGCCCTCTTCGAGCGCGCAGGCTGGCGAATCTACGCGAGCGGTCGAAGCTACTTCCCTACAATCGACGACGCCGAGATAGAGTGCATGCTGGTTCGCGCTCAGGAGATGGCTCGCTATGTTGAGCACGGCGCGCTGGATGCGGGTCTCACTGGCAACGATTGGGTGCTGGAGAATCAATCCGACGTCGAACGAGTGATCTCCCTTACCTATTCCAAGCAATCTCGAGTGCCTGTGAAGTGGGTGCTTGCCGTCCCGGAAGACTCCCCTTTCCAAAGACCCGAGGACCTGGCTGGTAAGACGATTGCCACAGAACTGGTTGAGTACACGAAGCGATACTTCGCCGGAAAGAATATTCCTGTCAAAGTCGAGTTCAGCTGGGGCGCAACCGAGGTGAAGCCTCCCTTGCTCGCCGACGCTATTGTGGAGGTCACCGAGACGGGCAGCTCCTTGCGCGCGAACCGCCTCCGCATCATCGAAACACTGATGGAATCCGAGACCCAACTCATCGCCAACAAGAATGCATGGGCGGATAACTGGAAGCGCTCCAAGATCGAGACATTGTCGCTCATGCTGAATGGCGCAATGGATGCCGAAATCCAGGTCGGCCTCATGCTCAACGCGCGGAAGGCTGATCTCGATAAGGTACTCGCGGTGCTTCCAGCGCTTAACTCCCCGACAATCTCGCAGTTGCGCGATGAGGATTGGGTTGCAATCAACACCATCCTTGAAACTCATCTTGTCCGCGATGTCATTCCAAAGCTGAAGGCGGCTGGCGGAACGGGAATCGTCGAATACCCGCTTAGCAAAGTCGTTTTGTAGTAAAGGAAGCAATGAAGATTTTGAAGACATTCGGCGCGGACGCCTCTGCGGCAGATACGGCAATCGAGCAGCTTGAGCAGCGTGGCGCCATCAATACTGCGAAGGTCGACGCTGTCGTTCGCGACATTCTCTCGGCCGTGCAGCATCGGGGCGATGCGGCCTTACGAGAGCTTGCCACGAATTTCGACGGGCTTAAGGATGACCAGCCACTCCTCGTCAGCCGCGCCGAGATGCAAACGGCATGGGAAACCATCAGCGAGGAACTTAAGGCGGCCATGCGGCTTGCCCAGACGAACATACGAGGCTTCGCTGAAAGGCAACTTCCGCGCGCCTGGAGTTTTCGACCGGTCGAGGGAATGGAGGTGGGCCAGATTGTGCGGCCGCTTGGATCTGTCGGCTGCTATGTCCCGGGAGGGCGCTATCCGCTTCCATCGACGCTGCTAATGACCGTAACCCCAGCGCAGGTTGCAGGAGTCGAGCGTATCGTCGTTTGCTCGCCTAAGCCTGGGCGCGAAACGATGGCTGCCGCTTATCTGTGCGGCGTCACGGAGTTTTACCGCATCGGAGGAGCTCAAGCGATTGCTGCCTTAGCCTATGGCACGGAGACGGTGTCCGCGGTCGATAAGATCGTCGGCCCTGGCAATCTTTATGTGACCGCTGCAAAAGTGGCTGTCTCTCATCACACGGGCGTCGACATGCCCGCCGGCCCGACCGAGATTGTCGTAACAAGTGAAGATGGAGATTCGACGGGCATCGCTGCCGACCTTGTCGCACAGGCGGAACATGATCCAGAGGCGCTCGCTGTCTTCATCACCAGCAAACCCGAACTTGCTCTCGAGGTTGTTCTAGAGGTGAAGCGCCAGTCGCAAAGCAATCCCATTGCCCAACAATCGCTTGCCGCCCAAGGCGTCGCGTTTGTCACGAGAACAGTTGAGGAGTCGCACTTGCTGACGAATCGGCTCGCGCCTGAACATCTAACGGTGGACGCTGGCGCGGATCTGCGCTGGGTGAAAAACGCGGGATCCATTTTCATTGGCCACCACACGCCACAGTCCATGGGGGACTACATCAGTGGGCCGAATCATGTCCTTCCAACGGGACGCAACGGACGCGTTCGCGGAGGCCTCAGCGTGCTCGACTTTGTGAAGGTAATTACTGTGCAGCAATACACTCTCGATGCGCTCCGTGAGGTCGGTCCTCACACGATCGCACTGGCGGAAGCAGAGGGTCTGGTCGGCCACGCCGAGAGCGTGCGCGTGAGGATGAGATGAGCACAATTCTGGAGCAGACGACGCTGGTTCAACCGCGCAAGGCCGTGCTGGCGATGCCCGAGTATCATCCACCGCTCGCCGGTCGCGACGCCCTTCGACTCGATTTCAATGAGAACACCTTCAGCCCCAGTCCATCGGTCTTGCGAAAGTTGCAGCAACTTACCGCGGAACGTTTGACGATTTATCCTGAGCGGGAGCCGGTTGAATGGTCCGTCGCACAGCACTTCGGCCTCGGGCGCGATCAACTGCTCCTGACCAACGGCGTGGACGAAGCGATTCATCTGGTCTCCTGCACGTTCCTTGAGGAAGGTGACGAAGCGCTCATCTGCACCCCGACCTTCTTTATGTATGACGTGTCAATCGGCCTGATGACTGCGGGCCTGACGCGGGTGCAGGCTGACGATTCTCTCTCGTTTCCTTTTGAACGCTTCCTTGCCGCCATCACGCGGAAGACGAAGTTGATCATTGTTGCGTCCCCCAATAATCCTACCGGCGCAAGCGTCAGCCGGGAGCATCTGCTCGCGATTGCAGCCGCAGCCCCGCAAGCCTTGCTGATGGTCGATGAGGCGTACTTCCACTTCCACGGCGAGACGACTCTCGGCGACGTTGGGACAATCCCCAACCTCATGGTTGCGCGCACATTTTCGAAAGCGTATGGTCTGGCGAATTTACGTGTAGGGATGTTGGCTGGGGACGCTCGGTTGATCCGCTACATTCGCAAGGTCAGCTCGCCATATAACGTGAATGGCGTGGCGCTCGCTGTGCTTCCGGATGCAGTGGCTGACGAGCCGTATCTCCAGTGGTATGTCGAGCAGGTCCGGGCCGGCCGCGAGCGAATTTTCGCAGCTCTGAAAGATCTTGGCGTACGAACATGGCCGAGCGCGGCCAACTTCGTCTTGATGGATATCGGCCCGCGGCATAAGGAGCTGTGCGCCGAAATGCATCGGTGCGGCGTGCTGCTGCGCGACCGTTCTGCCGACCCAGGTTGTGAAGGTTACGTGCGCATCACGGTCGGCGTAGAGGATCATGTAACACGCGGTATTGCAGCGTTACGCGAGTCGTTGTCTGCAATAGGCTGGACGCCGGCAGAAGGCCGAGGTCGAGCATGAGCGATTCTGGACTGGAAGTGGGAGGCGCACCGCAGCCTATAGGACCCGAGCGCATTGGGATCGTCGAGCGCAACACGACTGAAACGAAGATATCTTTGCGCGTCAATGTTGATGGAAAGGGAAGCTACACGGTATCGACGGGGATACGGTTCTTCGATCACATGCTCGAGCTGTTTGCGCGTCACGGAGGCTTCGACCTTGAACTCAAGTGCATTGGGGACCTTGACGTCGATCAGCATCACACGGTTGAAGATGTCGGCATCGCGCTTGGCGAGGCGTTTGCCGAGGCGCTCGGAGATAAGAAGGGTATTCTGCGAGCGGGTTATTTCGTGATGCCAATGGATGAGACGCTTGCGGTTGCGGCGGTTGATCTGTCTGGTCGTGTCGCCTACGTCGTCGACGACCAGGTAAATGTTCCGCTGGTCGGAGACCTGCAATCCGAGCTCGTTGTGGACTTCTTTGACGGGTTTGCTCGAGGAGCCCGAGCGAACGTCCACGTAAAGATCATGTATGGCCGCAGTAATCATCATAAGATCGAAGCGATCTTCAAGGCATTCGCCAGAGCTTTGCGAGGCGCTTGTTCTCGTGACGAACGTATGCGGGAGCTTTTGCCAAGCACCAAGGGATTGTTATGAGCATTGAGCTTTCTAAGCAGATCCGTGATGAAGCGATTGCGTCCATTCAGCAATACTTCGAAAGAAATATGCCGGAACCGATTGGTGAACTTGCGGCCGGTCTGCTCCTGAATTACTTCGTAGAGGAGATCGGACCAGCGATCTATAACCAGGCGATTGCTGACGCGCAAGTCCGCATACATCAGCGGGTGATGGACCTTGAAGGCGAGCTATACGAAGATCCTTTTCAGTATTGGCATAAGGCCAAGACGAAGCGAAGCAAATGATCGCGGTCATTGACTACAAGGCGGGTAATCTCACCAGCGTGGTCAAGGCGCTGCGGTTTCTTGGGGCGGGTGGGGTTGTTGTGACGCAGTCTCCTCAGGATGTGCTGGGGGCGGACAAGGTTGTGTTGCCTGGGGTGGGGCATTTCCGGGCTACTCAGTTGCTGCATGACCTGGGTCTGTCTGGTGCTTTGAGGACGGCGCTTGGTGAGGGTGTTCCGTTTCTGGGGATTTGTGTTGGGTTGCAGTGGCTGTATGAAGGGTCGACGGAGTCTCCGGAGACGGAAGGGCTTGGTTGGTTTGGCGGCCGGTGCGAACGGTTTCCGGCCAGGTTTGAGGGTGAGGAGCTGAAGGCTCCTCATGTTGGGTGGAACTCGCTGGAGGCGATTCGGGCGGATTCGCGGTTGCTGCAGGGGGTTGAGGCTGGGAGCTTTGTGTATTACACGCACTCGTGGAGAGCGCCTGTTTCGGCGGATACTGCGGCGACTACGAACTATGGTGGAGCGTTTACCGGGGTTGTGGAACGGGGGAATGTGATGGGAGTGCAGTTTCACCCGGAGAAGTCGGCTGAGACTGGACTGATGGTGTTGAGGAACTTCCTGTCATGCTGACGAAGAGGATCATCGCTTGCCTGGATGTTCGCGGCGGACGCGTGGTGAAAGGCGTGCAGTTCGTGGACATTGTGGATGCTGGCGATCCGGCGGAGTTGGCTTATCGGCATGCTCGCGGAGGAGCGGATGAGATTGTGCTGCTCGACATCACAGCTACGCATGAAGGACGCGGAACGCTGCTGGAGACGGTGAAGCGGACAGCGGAGAGGCTGTTTGTGCCGTTTACGGTTGGAGGCGGGATTCGATCGGCGGAGGAAGCTGCTGCTGTGTTCGAGGCTGGTGCTGACAAGGTGAGTATCAACTCGAGTGCGATCGCGAGGCCAGAGCTGATTGGGGAGATTGGTTCGAGCTTTGGTGCTCAGGCGGTGATTGTTGCGATCGATGCTCGTCGCGCGCAAAGTGATGATTCTGTTGGAGATGCGGAGGTTTTTGTTTCGGGGGGAAGGAAGCCTACTGGGCTTCGGGTGATTGAGTGGGCGGTTGAGGCTGAGGCGCGGGGGGCGGGGGAGATTTTGCTGACCAGCATCGATGCGGATGGGACGCGGGCTGGGTTTGACTGCGAGCTGACGCGGCGGGTGTCCGAGGCGGTGCAGATCCCGGTGATTGCGTCGGGTGGTGCCGGGTCGGCGGCGCACTTTGCCGAGGTGTTCCTGGCGGGCAAGGCAGATGCGGCGCTGGCGGCGAGCATCTTTCACTTTGGGGTGACGGATTCCCGGGCGCTGAAGATTGAGGTGTCGGCAGCGGGTGTTCCGATGCGAATGCCTTGTTAGGGTACCCCCTCCCCCTGTAGGAGTGGTTTTGACCTCTAACTCGTTCTATTGAGGTAGTTTAAGGTCGTAGATCCTCGTGCGTTCAGGAGCGATTTTGGCCTGTAACTCATTCTCTTCAGGCGGGTTAAGGGTCAACATACCCCCCACCCCCTCGGGGGTACTTTTGCCGTAAAGTAGTCTGCTCAGGCGGGTTAGGCGGCAAAGTATGACTTGGTTCGGGGGTACTTTTGCCGTAAAGTCGTGCATTCAGACGGGTTATGAGGCAAAGTACCGCCAGTCCTGCGTGGATCGCGATAATTTGCCTGGTTGAGTGGGGTGGTTTTTGGGCCTGTTTCTATTATAGGCTTCGGCGTGGGGTAACTATGCCAGCTCTATATGGTTTGGAATGTTTGGTTTAGGTGGTGTAGGGGCTTGACAAGATTTGTCCTACGCGGGTCCTGCGCGGACGGCGGGGGCTTCGCGTGGTGGG
>Ga0210392_10000990_pt1 | contig 15484 bp, 7 predicted proteins | sample IncBWC30OmetaG_FD_161057 | JGI IMG/M metagenome (GOLD analysis project Ga0210392, IMG submission 161057) | Forest soil microbial communities from Barre Woods Harvard Forest LTER site, Petersham, Massachusetts, United States - Inc-BW-C-30-O ...
GCAGGCGCAGACAAACTTCGCCGCCGGCAGCGTGCAGTTTTCCGCGTATGCGTTTGGCAATCCGACGCCGGGTTATCGCTGGATGGCAGGCGCGCCGGGTAGCCGTGTCTACACGAACCTGATGGAAGGCGGCCAATTCTCGGGCACCGGCAGCGGCGCATTGGCCATCAATAATCTCACCCTGGCGAACGCGGCGGATTATGTCGTGGTCGCCACCAACACAAGCGGCTCCGTGACGAGTGCCCCGGCGCGATTGACCGTCAACCCGGCTGCGTCCGTTCTATCATATCCGCTGCCGTCGATCTACTCCGCGTCCTCGGTTTATGCGCTGAATGTGAATGGCACGAATGTACCGGTGGTCAGCTACACCGGGGATTACGATTACGCCCAGCTTTCGATGTCGGGCGGTGCGGCAACGTTTGAGGTCACCGCCTTGACCCAGGGCAGCATCACCACCTATGGCATCAGCCCGAAGAAATTGGGGATCGCCGGCAGCACGACGGGAAACCAGCTCACGTTCACGCTCACGGCCGGCCAATATCTCATCGTCCAGATCAATGGCCTTAAACGACTGGTCATCGCCGCCGATGCGGCCGAGACCGATGTCCCGGCGGCCGGCGGCCCGGGAATTTTCAATGTCACCAACGCGCCCTATAACGCCGATAATACCGGGGCGAGCATCGCAACGACGGCGATCCAGAATGCCGTCAATGCCGCGAGCGCTTACGGAACCGGCCATGGCCAGGGTATCGTGTACGTGCCGGCGGGCGTGTATGCGTGCAGCAATGTCCAACTCAAGAGCAACACGGCGCTGTATCTACAAGGCGGCTCGGTGATCCGGTGCACGGGCAATCCCGCCGATTATGTGACTAACCAGACGTTCGGGCCTTTAAGCACGGGCACCTGGTTCGTTTATATCACCAACGGCGTGAACATGAAAATTTATGGCCGGGGCACGGTGGATGCCGACGGCAATGAAATGGTTTATTCAAAAAATTTCGCCGTCAACACGCTCATGCCGCTGAATTGCACAAATTTCACCGCCGACGGCATCACATTCCGGGATTCCGGCGGCTGGGCGATTATCCCCAGCATCGGCGGGCAGATGTCGTTCAACCATTTGAAAATTTTCAACCGGCTTTCCGTGGGCAACTCCGACGGCATTGACGTGAACTGCGCGCATGATATCACGGTCTCCAACTGCATTTCCATCGGATTGGACGATTGTTATTCCACCAAGACTTACACCAATATTCCGTGGGCCGGCCCAAACATGGTCGACAGCAACATCCTGTTCGACGGCTGCATCGCGTGGACGATTTGTTACGGGTTCAAGGTTGGGCAGGGCGTGGAGCAGACGCAGGACGGGATTACCTTTCAAAACGGGGTCGTGTATGACTGTGCCGGCGCGCTGGGCATTGACCATAAATACGGCACGTTCGCGGCACGAAATGTGACCTTTGACACGATTGACGTGGAAAAGGTGAGCAACGTCAATGCGGGCCACGGCTCATGGGGTGTCTTCATCGTTGAAAATGGCCTGGGTGACGGCGGCGGACCGGTGACCAACCTGGTCATCCGCAATATTACCGTGCGCGATGCGGGGACAACCGGGGGATTTCTGCAGGGCATAAATAGTTTTGGTTCCGTGAAGGGCGTCACCTTCGACCACATCTACATGCCCGGGAGCGCTTCGCCCGCGACCACATTGTACGACATGGACATGCGTGATGTTGAATTTGCCAGCAACATCACCATTCTGCCGGTGCAGCAACCGGAACCGTTACTGATCACGAAGCAACCGGTATCCGTGACGCAATATGTCGGCCAAGCCGCGTCATTGAGCGTGGCCGTTTGGGGCAATGTGCCGTTAAGTTACCAATGGCAGGTGCGGTCCAACGGGGCGTATGTGAATCTTGCGGATAACACCCGAATTTTCGGTACGCAGACGGCGTCCCTGGCCATCAGCAATCTGGCTTACACCGACTCCACGAATTATGTGGTGGTGGTTTCTGATTTCACCGGTTCGGTGACCAGCAGCGTTGCAGCATTGACGGTGGGTTCCGGTCTCGGTCCGGCGCAAAACGTGACGATGTCGCTGGTGCAACCGAATCTCTCGCCGGCAGTGGATTGGGACACGGGCAGTTATTGGGATAACGGCCTGTCCGCCACGGCCACGGCCACGGGTTATCCCGGCAGCACGTTTGAGATCCTGCCGGGCGGGGCGATGCGCACGCCAGCCACCGCCGTTACTGCAAATTTTCCGGGCGCGCTGCTGACGCTGGATGGTGATGGCGTGTTTGGCAGCGCGGCAACGGGTAAAATCATCCTGAAAGGGGCTAATCCCGGCACGGTGAATTTCCCCCATCTCTTGATGAGCGGTGGTTCCATCGGCAATGGCATCAATAGCGCGGGGAATGCGGTGATCGGTGGCTGGGTGGACGTGGTGTCCAATGCAATCTTTAGTGCGAGCAACACCGGCAACGGCGGTTCCATCCAGATCGTCGCGCAACTTACCGGCAATGGCAACGTTGAGTATCATGCTTACAACAGTTCCACCTTCCAGCCGACCTGGGCGTGTGACCTGAATGTCTCCGGCGGTAATAACAACTATTCGGGCACCTGGAACGTAGTGCTTGGCACCGCGGTGGGGAGCGGCAGCGGCGCGCTTGGAACGAACACCATCACGGTCAGTGCGAACGGCGCGTTGCAGGCAAATTATTCTATCAACAACCCGCAGGGCGGCCTGATTTTGAACGGACGGCTGAACCTCACTCAAACGCATCGCTTTGGTTCCGTGACCGTGAATGGCACGCCGCTGGCAGTGGGGCAATATTCCTTCGCGCAACTGAACGCGGCGCATCCGGCAAATTTCCCGGCGAACTGGCTGGCCCAGCCCGGAGCCGCGACCACCAATGCCGCCGGCAGCCTGATTGTGGGCTTGCCGCTGACGTTGAACCCGTCGTGGAATGGCGGGCAGTTCACTTTGAGCTGGGCGGGTTCTGGAAAATTATTGCAGGCCACCAATCTGGCCGGTCCGTGGTCGACAAACGGCACCGCGCTATCCCCATACCCGGTCACAACGACAGGGCCGCAGATGTTTTACCGGTTGATATTTTAGTCGCACATGAAAATTGGCATTCGCATCGTCACAATTTTATCGCTTCTGCTCGCCGCGGGCGGAATCCGCGCGGAGGATGGCAGCCGGCTTTGGCTGCGCTACGACCCGATCCCGGACCGGCAGCTTCAGGCAAACTATGCCGCGCAGGCGGCTGAGATAGTGGTTTCTGACGTGTCCCCCACCGGCGCGGCGATCCGTGATGAGTTGCAGCGGGGGTTATCCGGACTCCTGGGGCACGAGGTGCCGGTGGTGGCCAACGCAACGCGATCCGGCGCGGTGGTGGTTGAGATTTCCACCAACTCGCCCTGGGCGACGGAGTTGAATCCGCTGGGCGAGGAAGGTTATCTCATCCGGTCCGCAACGAATCATGGGGACACGGTGACGGTCATTGCATCGCGCGGAGAGATTGGCGCACTGTACGGGGCCTTTCATTTCTTGCGCTTGCTCCAGACCGGGCAGGGGATCACCGGCTTGAACATTTCTGAAAAGCCGCGGTTGCAGCGCCGGATGCTGGATCATTGGGATAATTTGAACGGCAGTGTCGAACGCGGCTACGCCGGGAAATCAATGTGGAAATGGGATGAACTGCCGGGAAAAATTGATCCGCGGTATCGGGATTACGCGCGGGCGAACGCCTCCATCGGCTTGAACGGCGCGGTGTTGAACAACGTCAACGCGAAGCCGGAACAGCTCACGACGGCGAACCTGAAGAAGGCGGCGGCGATCGCGGATGTACTGCGGCCGCATGGCATCCACGTTTATCTCACGGCCAATTTTGCCTCGCCCAAGATCATTGGCGGATTGAAAACAGCCAACCCGGCAAGCCCTGAGGTGCAGCGGTGGTGGCGGCAGAAGGCGGATGAGATCTACGCGCTCATCCCGGATTTCGGCGGGTTTCTGGTGAAGGCCAACTCGGAGGGCCAGCCCGGCCCGCAGGATTACAAGTTGACGCATGCGGATGGCGCGAATTTGCTCGCGGCGGCGGTTGCGCCGCATGGCGGCATCGTGATGTGGCGCGCCTTCGTCTACAACAGCCCAAAGATCGACAAGGACCGTGCCAAGCGCGCTTATCTGGAATTCAAGCCGCTCGACGGCCGGTTCGCCACGAACGTCCTGGTCCAGGTGAAGAACGGCCCGATCGATTTCCAGCCGCGCGAGCCGTTCCATCCGCTGTTCGGGGCATTGAAAAAAACATCGGTGATGGCCGAGTGCGAGATCACGCAGGAAAACATGGGGCATGCGACGGATATCGTTTTTCTGGCGCCGATGTGGAAGGAGTTTTTTGAGTCGGACACATTCGCCGCCGGCAAGGGGACGACCGTGGCGGACACGCTGGAGGCTTCGCCGCAGACCGCCATCGCCGGGGTGGCGAACACGGGCAGCGACACCAACTGGTGCGGCCATGATTTTGCGCAGGCGAACTGGTATGCCTTCGGCCGGTTGGCGTGGGACAGCCGGATTTCAGCGGACCAGATCGCCGATGAATGGACGCGCATGACCTGGGGCAGCGATGCGAAGGTGGTCGCCACCGTGGAGGGGATGTTGCGCGGCTCTTGGGAAGCGTGTGTGAGCTACGAGATGCCGCTGGGTCTCCATCACATCATGGAGGGTGGCGGACATTATGACCCGAAACCCGGGACAGTCAGCCGGAGCACGCCGGAGTATTCCGGCTGGTATTATCACAAGGCGGATGCCAACGGCATCGGCTTTGACCGCACCACGAATGGTTCGGATGCGGTCGGCCAATATGCGCCGGAAGTGGCCGCGCATTTTTCAGATCTCACCACCTGTCCGCCGGAATTTTTGCTGTGGTTCCATCACGTAAACTGGGATTACCGCCTGCAGGACGGCAATACGGTCTGGGATGAGCTTTGTTTCCGCTACAACGACGGGGTGGAATATGTGAAGGGCATGCAGGCGCAGTGGGAGAAATTGCGGGGCCGGGTGGATGCGGAGCGGTTTGCCGCTGTGCAAAAACGGCTGGAGGAACAACGGCTGCACGCGACCAAATGGCGCGATATCTGCATCAGTTACTTTCAATCCAAAAGCCAGAAGCCGTTGCCCGCCTATCTCACCAAGGTGGCAGATAAAAAATGAAGTTTAGATAAAAAATGAAGTTTATGACCGTCAACTTTTTGTCCCGGCTGTTCGTCGTGACCGGGCTGGTGCTGGCCGACGGTGATGCCGTAGCGGCGGTGAGTGTCACCGGGCCGGATGGAGCGGTGGTGGCAACGGTCCAGACTACATCGGGAAATCTAAATTACTCGGTCACCTTTCATGGTCAGACAGTGATAGAAGCCTCGGCGCTGGGCGTCACGGTCAATGGCACGAACATCGGGTCCGGTGTGACCATTGGCAGCAGCAGTACTTACGCAACCAATGAAATGTTTCCGTCGCGCCATGGCATCCATGCGCTGGGCGTGAACAACTATCAGGCGCAGCTCATCAACTTAAACCATGCGGCTTCGGGGCTCGCGTGTGTGCTTGATGTCCGCGTGTACAGCAACGGTTTGGCGTTTCGTTATGAGTTTACCGGCGCGGTGACCAAGAACATCACCGCCGAGGCCAGCAGCTTTGTGATTCCTGATACGAGCACAGTCTGGTCGCAGAATAACACCTCGGTTTACGAGGCTGTTTTTACCGGAACGAACATCGCCTTGATGCCGAACAGTACCGTGCTTGGTCCGCCGGCGACCATCCAGCTTCCCGGCACGAATGGTTTTCTGGCGCTGACAGAATCCACCTTGGGCTCGTTCGGTGATCCCTATCTTACCAAGGTCACCGATGCGAGCGGGCGGAAATTGCAGGTGACTTATCCGGCCAACCAGGGAGGTGGCACGGGCGCGTCCGCCAGTGGTGCCATCAACACGCCGTGGAACGTTATCATGATCGGCGCCGACCTAAATTCACTGGTGAACAATGACATCGTGGAAAGCCTTGCGCCGCTGCCGGATGCCACGCTATTTCCCGAGGGCACGTTCACGTCCTGGGCGACGACAGGCAGGTCGGTGTGGGACTGGTTGCGGCCGCAACCCGGGGGCATCACGTACACGAATGCGATGACGAACTCGCTTTGGGCCTCGCGCTTGGGCTTTGAATACAACACGGTGGACAGCGGCTGGTCATCGTGGAACGGCGGCAACCCGTGGCCGCAAGTGCAGCAGGTTACGGATTTTTCCCATGCCCTCGGCGTGAAAGTATTGCTTTGGAAAACTTCGTCGGAGCTGAACACCGTTTCGCAGCGCACCAATTTTTTCAACCTGTTGCAGGCGTATGGAGCGGATGGTTTCAAGGCGGACTTTTTTGATTTCAGTTCCGCCAACGCCTCGGCAAAGGAGAGGGTGAAATTGCAGGAGGATATCTTGCGCGATGCGGCGGCGTATCATCTGGTGGCGAATTTCCATGGCTCGACCAAGCCCACCGGTCAGTTCCGCACGTGGCCGAACCTGATCGAGGTGGAGGCGGTGTTTGGCAAGGAGCAGTTCCTCAGTTCCGTGGCGACGATGCCGGTGCCGTTCACACGTTTTCTCGCGGGGCCCGCGGATTTTACGCCGATGTTGCTGGGCGGCCAGTCGGCTTATGAAATCGCCAACGCGATCAACATGCCGGGGCCAATCATCACCTATGCGGAACGTTCCGACACCATTGCCGGCAGCGCCTACGCTTCGCTCATCCGGGCCATTCCAAGCCAGTGGGATGAGACCATCGTGCTGCCGCAGAGCCAGTTGGGTACGACCGTTGCGACGGCGCGGCGCAAAGGGCAGGATTGGTTCATCGGCATCATGAACACGGTGGTGACGCAAAGCTGGACGCTGCCGCTGACCTTTCTGAGTTCCAACACGACGTATCAGGCGCATCTCATCCGGGAAACGAGCAGCAACCTCGAGCGTACTACGGTAACGCGCGACAGCACATTATCCGTGACGATCACCAACACCGGCGGCTCCGGGTTTGTGGCGCGTCTGTTTAAGGATCCCCCATTCACCGTCAGCCCAAGCCAGCTGTTGACCGGCACGGTCATCGGCACGAGCGGTTCATTCGCGAACTCGGGGAACACCCGGGACAAGGTCTTTGACGGAAATTTAACCACGTTTTTTGACGCCCCCACGACGAGCGGCGCATGGGTCGGGTTGGATTTGGGCGCAGGAAACACAAAAGCCGTGACAACGGTGCGCTATTGTCCGCGCGCCAACTGGTCTACGCGCATGTTCACCGGGCTGTTTCAGGGCGCGAACGTAGCGGATTTCAGCGATGCCGTTCCGTTGTATGTCGTGGGTTACACGCCACCGGAGGGAATGTACACGAGCAGCTCGCTGTCAAACCGCACCGTGTTCCGTTACCTGCGCTATGTCTCGCCACCCAATGGCAGTTGTAATGTCTCTGAAATCCAGTTCTACGGTGTTTCCACCAATCGCACGAGTGTGTCTGCGCATCTCACGCCTACAAACACCATGGCTGTGACGTGGCCGGCGACGTACACCGGCTGGCGGTTACAGACCCAGCCAATCGGGACGGGAATCAGCAATGCATGGTCGGAAGTTCCCGGTTCGGCCACCAACAGTGAGTTGCAGATACCCTTGAACCCGGACAGTGCCGGCGCGTTGTTCCGGCTGGTCTATCCATGAATTACGAATCCAATCCAATGCCTCGCCAATTCTGCTCCATATATAGAATTTTTGCAGGATTTGTTGTTTGCCTGCTGCCAGCTTTGACAATTTCATCACAGGCGGCAGACGAAAGCGGATCCGTACGGATGTTGCGTTCGCAAGCGGAACATGGCGGCCCGCAAAAGTGGCTGATGTACCGGCAACAGGATGTGCCTGCTGATGGCGCGGCGATATCAGCTCCGGGATTTTCCGTTGCGGGCTGGCAGGAAGCCATTGTGCCGGGCACGGTGCTGAACAGTCTCGTGCATGATGAGATTTATCCCGAGCCTTATTTCGGGCTGAATAATGCTCACGAGCAAAAACTCATCCCCGACCTCTCCGAAACCGGGCCGGCCTTTTATACCTATTGGTTTCGCACGGAGTTTGCGGCGCCGGTCGGATTCAAAGGGCGGCAGGTCTGGTTGCAGTTCGACGGCATCAATTATCGCGCAGAAATCTGGTTGAACGGCCGGCGGCTGGGGGATCTGGCCGGCATGTTTCAGTGCGGGATATTCAATGCCACCACCGCTTTGAATGATGACGGAACCAATGTGCTTGCCGTGCTCGTGCATCCGGTGGACAAACCCGGCGGGTTCCGTCAAAAGAACAAAACCATCCGTGCCGCCGGCGAAAACCGCAACGGCGGCGACGGTGAGATCGGGCGCAATACGACCATGCTGATGACGGTGGGCTGGGATTTCACCTTCACGGACGGCATCCGCGACCGCAACACCGGCATCTGGCGGGATGTAAAATTATTTGCCACCGGCCCGGTGGTGTTGCGAAATGCTTTTGTTCAAAGCAAGCTGCCTTTGCCGGCGCTGGCTCCGGCACGAGAAACCATCTGCGTGGACCTGGTCAACGCCACCGCCGAGCCCCAGTCCGGCAGGCTCACGGCGCGGGTGAAGGAGGCGGGCATCAAGATTGAGAAGGAAATTTCCCTGCAACCAAATGAGACACGCACGGTGACCTTGACGCCGGATGAATTCAAGGCGTTGTCCATCGCCAAGCCGCGGCTGTGGTGGCCGGTGAACAAGGGTGAACAATTTTTACATCATCTGAGCCTGGAGTTTGCGCAGGGCAAAACCATTTCCGACCGTTCGGAAACCCGGTTTGGCATTCGCGAAATCACGAGTGACCAGAACACGCCCGACCGGAGCCGCGAATTTCTCGTGAACGGCCGCCGGATATTTCTGCATGGCTCCAACTGGATTCCCGAGGCGATGTGTCGCACCTCGCGCGAGCGGACGGAGGCGGAACTGCGTTACACGCGGCAGTCCGGGGTGAATTTTTTGCGGCTCTGGGCGGGCGGGGTGGCTGAGTCCGACGATTTTTATGACCAATGTGATGAATTGGGGATTTTGGTCTGGAACGAATTCTGGCTTACGGGTGATACGCAACTGCCCGGCGACCGGGCGCTTTATCGAACAAATGTGACGGATACGATCCTGCGCGTGCGCAATCATGCGAGCCTGGCATATTATGTTTCGGCCAACGAACGCCCCGGCGCACCGAATACGAAAGTGGACCCATCGCTGATTGTGCCCATGAAAGACATCGTCGAGAAACTTGATCCGACGCGCGGCTGGCAGCAGAGTTCCGAGACCGACGGGGTTCACGACGGCAGTCCGTATGTCGCAGAAAATCCGATGTTCTACTACGAAGACACGGCGTCGCCGCGTGGCAGCCGTATCAACGGTCTTTGTCCGGAATACGGCTGCCCGATTTTACCGACGGTGGATTGCCTGCGCGAGATGATGCCGGAAAAAGATTTATGGCCGATCAACAAGGCTGTCTGGGATTATCTCGATGGCGGCGGTTTTCACGGCATGACGGGAAATTACAACCGTTGCGTGGAGCAGTACGGGCCGAGCGCGAACATCGAGGAATATGCTATGAAGGCACAGGCGTTTGGCGGCCTCGCATGGCGGGCGATCTGGGAATGTTGGAATGAAAACAAATTCGATTACGGCGACCGGTTTTCGACCGGGCTGCTGTTCTGGTACCACAACAGCCCAAACCGCCAGGTGTGCGGCCGGATGTGGGATTGGTCGCTGGAGCCGACGGCAGCGCTTTACTTTACACAGAACGCGCTGGAGCCGTTGCATGCCCAATTCGATTTTCTGAAAAACACCGTGGCGGTGAACAATGAACTCCCGCGTGAATTCAACGGACAGGTCACCGCCCGCGTCTTGGACTTCGATATGAGGGAGGTTTTTCGGAAGACAGCGCATGTGCATGCCGGCGCGGAGGGATTGGCGACGAATGTCCTGGCCATCACGTTTCCACCAGATGTTTCGCCGGTGCATTTCATCAAACTGGAATTGGCGGACGAGAGGGGCAAGCCGGTCTCGCAGACGTTCTATTGGCGTTCAGCCAAGCAATACCTGCCAGGTCGGACGTGGACCGGGCCGCAGTACGACGGTTTTGAGGGCCTGACCAAGCTGCCGAAGGTGCAGCTCGACAGTGCGGTGAAGTGGGGCCGTGCGGATGGCGAAAACGTCTGCACCGTTACGGTGAAAAACCCGACGCGTTCGCTGGCCTTTATGGCGTGGCTGCGTCTGCAGCATGCGGCGGACGCCAAGCCGGTGCGCCCGGCATTTTATGACGACAACTTTTTTTCGCTGCTGCCCGGCGAATCACGGACGGTCCGCATCAAGTTCGGCGACCGGGCGGCGGACATGAAAGAAGTCCGGTTGCTCGTGGACGGCTGGAACGTGGAACCAAAAGCATTTCTTGCCAGCGGCCCCGGCGTGGCAAAGAATCAAAATGAACACCGGGCCAGTCAATGAATGGAGCAGTGATTTCATGAGGTCATTTTTTTACAACTGGTTGGGCAAGATTGCGCTGCTTGCAGCGGTGCTGGTTGACGGTTGCACTGTGCCGTCGGCACGGGCGTTCACTTCGGCGGACGCGGACACGATCTTCTCCGCTTATACCAAGGCCTTTTATTTCACCAACGAGAACGGCGGATTTTTCCACGCCACGACGGATGGAGGCAAGACCTTGTTCTGGGATCGCGCCGAGCAGATGGAGATGCTGCTGGACACCTACGAACGGACGACAAATCCGGTGTGTCTCACAATGTTCAGCAATGTCTTCAACGGGTTCATAGCCGACCATGGCGCGACGTGGGAACAAAATGAATTCAACGATGACATCATGTGGATGGTGATCGCTTGTGCGCGGGCGCACCAATTGACGGGCAATCCGGTTTACCGCGAGACGGCGCGAACAAATTTCGACCTGTGTTATGCGCGGGCGTGGTCCACGAACCTTGGTGGCGGGTGGTGGTGGAAGACCTCCAATCTTTCGAAAAACGCCTGCGTGAACGGGCCGGCATCCATTGCGGCATTTTCGCTTTACCAGATCTCAAGCGACACCAATTACCTGGCGAAGGCGAGGGCGGCCTATGATTGGGAGCGGGAGAATCTTTTTGACCCGGGAACGGGTGAGATCTGGGACAGCATGGATTATCGGGGTGAGATCAACACCAAGGTTTTCACCTACAACCTGGGCACATTCATCGGGGCGGCCAATTTTCTCGGCCAAACTAATGATGCGCGGCTGGCGGCGGATTACGCCAAAAACGAGCTATGCCGGGATGGCATCATGCCGGGTTACCGGCAGGAGGGCGACGCGGGCGGTTTCAACGGCATCTGCGCCCGCTGGACGGCGCGGTTCATGAAAGACCGCGGGTTGAACGCGTCTTACCAGGCCTGGCTGCAGGCCAATGCCGATGCCGCGTGGAAAGCCCGCCGCCCGGCGGACAATCTGTCGTGGTCACGCTGGTCCCGGCCGACGCCGGAAGGTCCGCTCAACTCGTGGGCTTGCAGCAGTTCGGTGGTCATGATGCAGGTGGTGCCGGCCAGCCAGGATTCCAAGCGGAAATTGTTTTCCAATGTATTGGAAAGCAGCGAGACTCAGAAAAAATGAACCCAATAAATCCCGCCGACGTTCCAAATAATGCCGTTTCCAACGGGCGCATCAATGGCCGGCTGTTTTTCTGGGCGCTCACTTCGGCACTGGCCGGGTTTCTTTTCGGGTTCGACACGGTGGTCATTTCGGGGGCGGAACAGAAGATTCAGGCGCTTTGGGGGCTGACGCCATGGTTGCATGGCATCGTAACGGGCTCGGCGCTTTATGGGACCGTCATCGGTTCGCTCATCGGCGGCTGGCCGACGGACCGGTTCGGGCGCAAGGCCACGCTGTTGTGGATCGGCATCCTGTTTGTCGTGTCTGCTTTCGGCACGGCATTCGCGCCGAACGTCACATTTTTCATCATCGCCCGCATGATCGGCGGTCTGGGCATCGGCATCTCGACAGTGGCCGCACCGTTGTATATCTCCGAGATCGCGCCGCCCAAATATCGCGGGCGGCTCGCGGGCATGTTCCAGTTCAATATCGTCTTCGGCATCATCATCGCTTACCTGTCCAACTGGTTGCTCGCCGGCTTTGGTGAAAACGCGTGGCGCTGGATGCTGGGAGTGGCGGCGGTTCCCTCGGTGCTTTACATCGCGTTTTGTTTCGGCATTCCGGAAAGTCCGCGGTGGTTGCTGATCCGCAAGAACGACCGTGCCGCCGGCCTGGCGGTGTTGAAACTGATCCAGCCGGAGGCGGCAGTGGCGGAGATTGAAGCGCAGGCGGGGGCAATCATGGCTTCGAACACGGAACAGGCCACGTCGGAAAATTTTTTGAGCTGGCGGCTGCGGGTGCCCATCCTGCTGGCATTTCTGGTGGCGTTTTTCAACCAGCTTTCGGGCATCAATGCGATCTTGTATTTTGCGCCGCGCATTTTTGAACTGGCCGGGCTGGGTGAGAAGGCGGCTTTGCTGCAATCCGTCGGCATCGGCATCACCAACCTGATCTTCACCTTTGTGGGGCTTTGGTTGATCGACCGGCTGGGCCGGCGGACGCTGCTGTTTATCGGTTCATTTGGCTACATCATTTCGCTGGGCCTCGTGGCGTGGGCGTTTTTTACGCAACATTACAGCATCGTGCCGGTGTGCATCTTTGCGTTCATCGCGGCGCATGCGGTGGGACAAGGGGCGGTCATCTGGGTGTTCATCGCCGAAATCTTTCCAAACCGGCACCGGGCCAAAGGCCAGACGCTGGGGTGTTCCACGCACTGGGTCTTTGCCGCGCTGCTGGCGACGTTTTTTCCGCAGTTGGTCACGGCGTTTCCGCCCGGCTACGTGTTCCTATTTTTCTGCGGCATGATGGTGCTGCAACTCATCTGGGTGAAGACGATGGTGATCGAAACCAAGGGCGTGCCGCTCGAAGAGATCCAGAAACGCCTCGGATATTGATTGCACGAAGGTAGCATATCCGTGCGGCGGGAAATTATGAAGGCTTTGCAGATTCACAACCTCATGAAAGCATTCATCGCCTGGCTGGGTTTCATGGTCGCGGTGGCGAAGGCGGCAGATTTCCAGTCGCCGTATTTGACCGTGGGCTTTGAGCGGCAGGCGGCAGAATTTTCATGTTTCGCAGTGGATGGATTGGGGCAGGGAAAGGCGTCGGAAAATCCGGTGATGCCGACGGGCGTGACGAACGGAGCGCTTCAATTTTTTCAAACGGGCACGAACCGGTTTGGCTGGACGTTGCCCGGCGCGGACGGGCGAACGGTTACGGCGTGGGAAATAATCTGCGGTGAAAAATCGCTGACCTTGATTTCACGGGCCGGTGTGCTGACCAATGTGCCGCCGCTGGTGTTGCAGTTTGACCAGAAGGCACGGCATGCCACGCTGCTGGGATTGATGCAGCCGGACGAACGCATGATGCAGTTGCCGTGCGTATTGCACCTGCCGGATCAGGGTTCGGTGCTGATATCGTCCAGCGTGGCGAAGGCGGCGTTGGGTTATGACGCACGGCGGCGACAGGTGCCACGCGCGTTTGTGCGGGTGAGTTTTCCGGCGGCGACACCGGCCCGGCCGCAGATGGAATATCACCTGGACGTGGCAGCGATCTATCCGCATTTGCCGCAGATTGCGGGCGATGCGCGATTCGACGGTTTCCGGCGCGGTTTTCTGAACATTTTCCAGGTGAACCCGCGGGTGCAGATGCTGGCGAACAATGCCTCCAGCGATGTGTGCCCCTTTACCTTGTACATGTATGCGGCGGTTGCGCAACACGCTCCACCGCTGGCGGATGGCCTGAGCGCATTCGACCTGGTACGCATGACGTTGGACCGCTATCTCGCCGGGGCGAAAGGCTATGGGCAGGTTGGCTATGCCTGTACGCCGGTGGATGCGGACCTGGTTGCGTGGCACACGCCATGGACCACGCTGGACACGTATCCGTCGCTGCTGATCGCCGCGTGTGATTATGTTGAGGGAACCAAAGACGCGGAGTGGGCCAAAAAAAATTACGCGCAGCTCGCCGAATGGGGGCGTGAGATGCTCGCGCAGGACAAGGATGGCAACGGCCTGGTGGAGTATCCATCCACGGGAAATTTTGGCGACCGTCCGGCGGAGAACCGCCGGCCGGCGAACTGGTGGGACACGATTAATTTTGGACACGAGGACGCCTATGCCAATGCGTTGACCTACCATGCCTGCCGGGAACTGGCGACACTTGCACGGCGACTGGACCACCCGGACGACGCGATATTTTTTGACCGGGGCGCGGACAAGTTGCGCGCCGCCTACGTCCCCGCATTTCTGGACCCCAAAACCGGTGTGCTCGCGGGGTGGCGCAGCGCAGATGGGACGTTGCATGATTATTGGTTCACGTTCGTGCAAGGGGTGGCCATCACTTACGGGCTGGTAGACAAGCCGGTGGCCAATGCCATCATGGATCATCTCTTGCAGAAAATGAGGGAAGTGGGCTACACGAATTTCAGCATCGGGCTGCCGGGGAATTTGGTGCCGATTCCCAAGGGTGATTACATTTTGCAACATCATCCGCCGACCCGCTTCGGCGAACCGTTGTTGGATGACGGTTCGGACGGATTTCAATATTACGAGAACGGCGGTGCGACCGGTTGCTTTGCATGGTTCACGGTAAAGGCGCTGTACCAACTGGGGCGGCCGGAGGAGGCGCGGCACATTTTCCTGCCAATGCTGGCGGGTTATGCGGCAGGAAACTTCCAAGGATTTGATGCCAACGGAGCGTCCCGCGACTGGCGTGATTGGAAGGGCGGCGGCCACGGGTACGAGGGTTTGTTGGTGGACAACTATCTCGCGTTGCTGGCGGTGTTTGACGAAGCGGCCGCGGGCGACCGCAGGTAATGCACGAGTTTGCCGTCAGCGGCGTGGCCAGTTCATGCCACAAATAGGCGGAAAGATGTTTTTGTTACACGAACGTGTAATCGCCATAATGTCTCAAATCACACATTTTGAACAAAACCTCCATGGCATCTTTTTGATGATGCCCACGTCCTTATCAATATGAATCTGACCATACGAACCGCCGGCTTGAAGATGTTGGCCGCCATTTTACTGACTGGCGCGGCGGCTTCCGCCGCCACTGCCGCCGAGACGGCACGAACGCTGAAAAGCCCCGATGGAAAAATTACGGTGACGATTTCGACGGGTGCGCATTTGAGCTATGTTGTGAAATTTCGCGGGCAGACGGCAGTAGAACCTTCCGCGCTGGGGGTGATGGTGGATGGTCGGGATTTTGGGCAGGATGCCGCGTTTGCGGGCAAGGCCACCACCGAAACCATCAACGAAACGTATCCGATGGTGGGAAATCATCCGCAGGCGGTGAACCA
>Ga0210392_10000991_pt1 | contig 15479 bp, 5 predicted proteins | sample IncBWC30OmetaG_FD_161057 | JGI IMG/M metagenome (GOLD analysis project Ga0210392, IMG submission 161057) | Forest soil microbial communities from Barre Woods Harvard Forest LTER site, Petersham, Massachusetts, United States - Inc-BW-C-30-O ...
TTTGTCAGATACCACTGTGAGAACGAAAGCGCACTGGTGATCATCGGCGAAGACCCGCTGCCAGTCGTAGATTGAAGCGCCGGCACTCCAACCGGTTCCACCAGGTTCTGTTTCACCAGTCCCGACACCACCCCGCAACAGTAATTCTCAAAATCCGGATGGCCCACGCCAGCATAGCCGCCGTAAGTGCCCGACGCTGTGCCTGAGGCCAGAAAGTCCCAATAATCGACCGGCAAGATGATGCTGCTTTGGGCCAGGCTGGCCGTTGCCGTGAGCAGAAGAAGCGCGGCGATGAAATAATACCGGCTGGAATTTGCTATTACGCGCCACCAGTTGACGAGTTTGTTTTTCATGGCTGAACTTTGGTTTGCCATCTGACATTCTTTCGACGACGGTAGATTTAGAAGTGGAATCATTTTGGGGTCAAGCACAGGAATGTTACAGGAATGTAAATTCTTTCAAACCCTGCTACCATCCGTATGATTGCAATCGGCCACATCCCGTAGAGAGCCCGGCAAAGGAATCTGTTCTCTTTTTTGCCTCCCTGAAGATTAAAAAATCAGACTAGCCGAAATGCGTTAAGAGTGGGTTAAAATTAGCCGACCGTCACGGCGGCAGAGAGCGGCAGAAGCTCCGTACATCATAAAATCGCACGTTTTGCGCATCGAGATTCACACCCTTAAAACCGCCCTAAAATAAAATTCAATGTCAGTGAATTGTCAGTAAAACTGCCAGCAACGAGTAGTGACGAGTTATCCAAAATAGTGAGACATTACGCTTGAATAGTGTGGCAAATCAGTCAGAATCTCCTCAGAAAACGGTATTTTTGGGCACGAATCCCAACCCTTCCGCCAATCTTTACAATGGTTTCGTGAGTTCCATGCGGATATAAAAACTCACAAAATGACGGTTTTCTCCTGACAAAAATTCAAATTTCCAAGCCAGTCCATTTCCTCCGCCGATCATGGCAGACAGTCTCAGTCTCAGTCGGCGTCTCTTTGTAGATATATTTCACAACAGCCACGCCTTTTTCTAATGATTGCTTCGATATAAATTCTTCAGCCGCCTTTGCTGCTTCATCCAATTTGCCCTTGTCATATCCGCAACGCGGTCTTTGAGCCCTGCCTAGCATAGATGCCGATGACACATTGTCGTGTTTTAAAACAGCGCTGATGGCCGATGAAAGCCCCCTCATGCGTTGCTATTGCGTGGGGTTGGCGCGCGACAGGTCGGCCAGTTCGTTGTTGGACAGGCAAAGAAATTTACGACCTGCAGTTCATCAAGGCAGGAACGGATCCCTTCTGACACCGGGTAGCCACGGGAGAAAAGGCGATTTGTCGGAATTGAGATTAAGCAGGGGGGACCGCGACCTAATTTTCTGGTAAATGCAACCGGCTTGGCTCATATAACGAAGAGAAATTCTATGATTTGTTGTATCAGCCCGCGGATTCCATTGAGTGTCTGGCTGTGTTTTTGCATTGTTATTGCACCGTTTATCGCGAGCGCAACTGAAGAGCATCCCGGCCTGGAGACTCTTTCCCTGTCCGATTTGCAACGGCTCGTTTCTGAACAGGGTCATGTCATTCAACCCTGCCGGCTGGCGGGTGTGGTTTGCGCGGTGGCCCCGAACCGGCGGTTAGTTGCCTTGCAAGACGATTCAGCAACGGTCTTGCTGGAGCTGCCATCAGTCGATCCGGAATTGCACGCCGGTGACCGCTTGACGATCGAGGGGGAAAAATGTTCGCTCGTGGGCAGTGACGTCAGCATTCAGATCAACAATGCCGCGGTGGTGGACAATGATGGTCACCATCCTTCCCGCATGAGGTCCGGGAAAGTATTTTTGGAGGCAGGTTTGCAACCGGTCAGGCTTGCCTGGTTTAACGGCGTGGCCGACGCGGTCTTGAAACTTGAGTGGGAAGGTCCGGGTCTGAAGCGTCAACCGGTGCCGGCCACGGCGCTTTGGAGAAAGCCCCTTAGCCTTGCCAGCCCGGATGAAATGCAGCCCGGGCTTGATTACACGGCCTTCAACGGGGATGGATATTTTTTGGCCGACTTTGAAAATCAAAAGCCGGTTGCCCAAGGGGTCGCCACTAATTTTGAGGTTGCGTATCGCGTCCGGCCCGAACACACGGCACTCAGCTTCGATGGCTACATCAAAACGCCCGGCGCGGGCATTTACACTTTTTACCTGACGTCTGACGATGGTGCCCGGCTGCAGGTCGGGGATTCGCGTGTGACTTGCACACGTCTGCCGGCAGATCAAAAAATGTCTCCCATAATCCGAACCTTAAGACAGACCTGGGCAGCACCCAGCCATTCCTCATGGGTTGAATTGAACGGGGTGGTGACTTCCGCGAGTGTCGATCGGGAACATTTGAGAATCGACTTGCTGGTCGATGGAAATTTGATCCCGGTGACAGTGGTCGGAGGCGCAGCACTGCTGGCGACGAATCTATTGCAAAGTCATATCCATCTAAACGGGATTTGCGAATTCTCACTGGAAGAGAAGAAGCTGGTCCGCATCCTGGTTCCAAGTCCGGATCAGATCGAAATTTTGGATTCTGAAACTGCTGGCGCGGGGGCGATGGCCACTAATTTACTTTTAACGTCCGTTTCGGAGGTAAGGCAACTGAGGCCGGATCAGGTGGCGCAAAAGATTCCGGCCAGGATCAGGGGCACCCTCGTGGGGATACGGGACATCGCCTTGATGCTGGAGGATTCTACGGGGGGCATTTCCGTTCGTTTCGCCGCTACGGACTCGGCCGATAAGCCGCATGTCGGGGAAATTCTGGAGGTGGAAGGTGTGACTGGAACCGGGGTGTTCGCGCCCGTGATCATGGCCCGCAAAGTAAGCCGCCTGGGACTGGGCCCCATGCCCGAACCCATCCGCCCGCGGTGGGATCAGCTTGTGAATGGAGGCCTGGATTGCGTATACGTGGAAATCCAGGGAATCCTGATCGCCGCTTCCGGGCAGGAACTGACATTGTTTTCTGCAGATGGAACCGTAAAGGTGGAGGTGGATGGAGTGGGTGGCGACAATCTTCTCTCACTCCTGCCCGGCTTTGCTTCGAATGAGACCCTGGCCGCCGGCAGCTTGGTGCGATTACGTGGCTGCTGCATGCCGGATACCGATCAGCAGGCGAGACATGTGATTCCCGGAAGAATCCATCTGAACAGCCCCTTGATCACCATCGAAGAAGTGGCGCCAAGCAATCCTTTCAGTTTGCCGACAAAAAAAATTGCCGACCTGTTATGGTTTGATCCCCGCGCCAGCGCGCTGCAGCGAACCAAACTGAAAGGGCAGGTGATTCACGCAAAAGCCGGGGAAGTCCTGGCCATGGAGGGGCAACGGGGATTCCGGATTCTGACCTCAAAACCTGCCGAAATACAGGCTGGCGATCTGGTCGAAGCCGTGGGTTTTCCGAAGTTGGACGGCCCGTCACCGATATTGCAGGAGGCTCAAATCCAAAAAACCGGGCAGGCTCCGCTGCCCGTTCCGTTCCCGGTCACTGTTGAAGGACTTCTGGATCATGACCACGACTCGACGCTTATCCAAGTTGAGGCGACTTTGGTGGGGGAAGCAACGCATTTGGAGGGGCGCATTCTGGAATTGCAAGCGGGGCCACGTCATTTCCTGGCCATGCAGGAGACCGGCCCGCATGCTTTGGCAAAATTGGTTCCGGGCAGCCGGTTGCGACTGGTAGGTGTATACGCCAGCAACAGTGCGAACCGCGTTCCAACCAGCGCGGATCCATTTTCGTTATTGCTGATCGATGGTGACCGGGCGGTTACCGTGCTGGAGCGGCCTTCTTGGTGGACGGCCCAACATGCCTTGATCGTGGCGGGCATTCTGGCGGGAGCCCTCGGGCTGGCTTTTGTCTGGATCACGCTTCTGCGGCAAAAAGTGGAGATGAGAACCGCGCAGTTGCGAAAGGAAATCCACGAACGCCAACGCATTGAAAAAGACCAGGCCGTTGATCAGGAGCGAACGCGGGTGGCCCAGGACCTCCATGATGAATTGGGGGCCGGGCTTACGACCGTCGGCATACTGGGGGCCTTGGTGAAAAATCCGGCCACACCGCCTGAAAAAAAAGCCGATTATCTCGAACAGATCACCCATTCAGCCTATTCCCTGGTGACCGCATTGGATGAAATCGTCTGGGCGGTCAATCCGCAGAATGATTCCATTGCTTCATCGGCCAATTATTACGCCTATTTTGCGCAGCCATTTCTGAATGCGGCGGGCGTGGCCTGTCGTCTGGAAATCGCCGAGAGCTTTTCCGAGCATCAGATGGATCCGCATATCCGGCACGGCGTTTTTCTCGCGTTCAAGGAAGCGCTTAACAATGTGGTCCGTCATTCTGGTGCGACCGAAGTGACGATAAAGATATTGTCGTCGGACAGGCATTTGATCATTTCCATCACCGATAACGGCCATGGCATGAATGTCGCGGAGAACCCGTCCGGGCCGGGGCAGGACGGCATGGCAGGCATGCGCGACCGGCTGACACATTTTGGAGGAGATTGCCTGATCTCCAGCCAGGCCGGCTCGGGCACCACGGTCGAATTTCGCATACCATTGCCACCGCCCCGTTCTGCCCCGGGTACCGGGATGGCTCCGAAATCTCCGGCGGATGCGCGGGAGGAACACCTATGACAAAAGTCGCAATTGTGGAAGACAGCAAGGCAACACGGGAAGGCCTGGAAGCCGTCATTAATTTATCGCCCGATTACCGATGCGTCTGTGCTTGCGCGAGTGCGGAGGAAGCGTTGAATGAACTGCCCAAGCATCAGCCGGAAATAGTGCTGATGGACATTCATCTGCCCGGCATGTCCGGGGTGAAATGCGTGGCGCAGCTCAAAAATCTGATGCCCCGCGTGCGCGTGATCATGATCACGGTATATCGAAACCCGGATCTGATTTTCGGCGCATTACGGGCGGGAGCGTGCGGATACCTCCTGAAACGTTCCGACCCTGCCGAAGTGTTGGATGCCATCCGCGAAGCAAAGGAGGGTGGTGCGCCGATGACGGGGGAAATAGCCCGCCAGGTCATCGCCTATTTTCAGAGCCAGACGGTGGTTGAAGACGAGGTGGAAAAGCTCACTGCCCGCGAACGCGAAGTGCTGGAATTCCTGGCCAAAGGCCATTCGAACAAGGAAATCGCAGCCAGCCTTTCCGTCAGTGTCGCGGCCATCCGGTGGCATTTGACCCATATTTACCAGAAACTCCACGTCCAGTCCCGCACCCAGGCCGTGAGCAAATTCCGGCCCCAGACCTGACCCCGCAAGAACAGAACTATCGCTTTGTCCAGCTATCGGCACCCCTTCGGCCGTGATAGCGTTGCGTTATCCACATGCGAACACCGGTCAGAAATCATAGTTAACCGCTAACACCTTGCTCCTTCGAGACTCAACGCAAAACCAAGCCCCAAACGCCTGTCACGAATATGAAAACCCTTCAGATCAATCCTGTAAAAATTATGTTCAATCTGGCCATGAATGAGTGGAGGCGATCATTTTCCGCCGCCCTGGTGCTTGGCGCACTCGCGATGCTGTCGCTGCCTGCACCCACCCGTGCGGCGATTGCCCTGCAAGATGCCCCCGTGGGCATAACCAACTCTCCGCTGACCTCAACCTCCATCAGCAGGTCCTATACGGTCACTGCGGGAGCGAATGTGATGGTGGTGACCCTGCTCGAGAAAACTGTGACTTCAACCGGGATAACGCCCGCCACCCTGAGTTGGAACGGTCAGACGCTCACCCGGACCGTCAGAACCATTGACACCGCTGCGAGCTACCGCGAAGCCGCGATCTATTACCTCTACAATCCCGCCACGGATGGTCTGGCCCACAACATCACCGGCACCTTGACGGCAGCCCCGGTCTGCACCTATCTGGAGGCGTACACTCTCAACGGTGTTGACACCAATGCCGCGCCCGTGACGGGGGCGGCCAATTCGACCAGCGGCACCAGCAGTTTCCTGACGTTCAATGTAACGGTTGCAGCCAATTCTTGGGCGGCGGTGGGTGGTGTTCTTGGTTCAAAAAATGTGGCGGGCGTGGCGGTCACAGGCACCGGGGCCAGTTCCAGCGGCGTATTTTTGGGAAATGACCAGAGCGCTGACAACTGCGCCTTTGCGTTTGGTTACCTGTCCGGACTCAGCGGCGGCTTGGACACCATCTCATACTCATGGACATTGCCCGGGAATCTGAATCCGACGGCCAACGCTTTCGTCGCCGCCGTTTTCGCCCCGCCGGCTCCCCCGGCTTTCGTTAAACAGCCGGAATCACTTTCTCTCTACACCGGCGGCATGGTCAGTTTTTCAGCAATCGTGAGCGGGGCCACGAGTTATCAATGGCTAAGCAACAATATTCCGCTGACGGCCATGACCAACACGACGCTGGCTTATGGACCAGGCAGCGCCAATGTGGTGGCGGGGGTGAATTACAATTTGGTTGCGACCAGCGCGAACGGTTCTGTCACCAGTTCCGTCGTGACGGTCAGCCTCCGGACGCCGGTTGAGCCTTATGAAGCCGCCGTGGCCAATCTGGGTCCGTATGCGTTTTATCAATTGAACGAAACGGCCAATCCGGCTGCTACCGTTGGAGGCGCGACCGTCTTTGACAACGCCAATTCGTTGAATGGCCTCTATGGTGTTGATGCACAGAATGGATTCAACAGCATCGCAGGCCCGACCCCGTCGGTCGGCTTTCCCGGTTTCACCAACATCAACACGGCCCTCCAATCCATCAATAATGATGCGAATTCAACGGTGACCCTGCCATCGCTAAACCTTAACACCAACACGGTGACGCTCATGGCTTGGATCAATCCGACCATCCATGAGGGGCCTAACGTGGCGGTGGTATTTTGCCGGGGCGGCAATAGTGGTGTCGTCGCAGGGCTGAACTATAGCCCCAATTTCAACGGTTCTGACTATTCGCTTGGCTACACTTGGAACAGCGATCCAAACACATTCAACTGGGATTCACAAATTTATGTTCCCCTGAACCAGTGGTCGCTGGTGGTATTGACGGTGACGCCAACCAATGCAACGGTTTATGTGCTCAATGCCAACGGCATCGCTTCATCCCAGCATGTTTATCCGCACGTGGTTCAATCCTTTAACGGCACCACTTTGATCGGCGGCGATTCTACGGCTGCGAACCGGACCTTCTTGGGAACCATTGACGACGTGGCGGTGTTCAACAAAGCACTGACGCGCGACCAGGTGTCGGGGATGTTTTATGCGGCGTCGGGAGCCACGAATTATCCACCAATCATTGTGACGCAGCCGGCCAGCCAGTCGGTTTATGCCGGCCAAGCAGCCACGTTCACGGTTATCGGCGGCGGCAGTGAACCGTTGACGTATCAATGGCAAGCCGACACCGGCACCGGTTTCACGAATATCACCAGCGGGGGCCAATTCTCCGGTGCCAACAGCGCGACGCTCACCATCAACGGCACGACAGGCGGCAATGCCGGTAATTATCAGGTCATCTTGTCAAATCCGTGGAACACGATCACCAGCGGCGCGGCCAGCTTGACGGTGAATGCAACAAGCGCTCCGCTAAGCATCACTCTGGGCGTGCAGCAGGCGGTGGGAGCGAATTGGGATACTACCGGCAGCTGGAATGATGGTCAGGGCGGTCTGGCTGCTTCTGTTTCAGCCGCGGAATTTCCGGGCAGCACTTATGAACTGCTGGCGGGCTCGCGGCTGCGCACGCCGGCCACCAACACCATATCCACCTTCCCCGGAAATCAACTGTCTGTGGATGGCAATGGTGTTTGGATCAACAACCCCGGCGCCGGTTCGCTCATGGGTGAAATCCGGCTGAAAACGCAAGTGATGCCGGTCAACTCATATTGGACGGTGAATTTCCCGAAACTTATCATGACTGGTGGCCAGATAGATAACGGCCCGGACGGGACACCCGTGGGATTCGTGACGATTGGCGGCGAGGTGGACATTATCTCCAATACGCCGGTCTATAATGACGGAGCGGGTGGTGATAATTGCGGATACAATCTGGCAGCGTGGCTGACCGGCAGCGGCACGATTGAATACCACGGCAACACCACCGGCAGCATTCCTTTCGGCACGCTCACCAACAATATGAACGTTGCCAACGCGACCAATACTTTCAAAGGCACATGGAATGTTGTCAGTGGCATTTTGCTCGGTAGTGCGCCCGGTTCACTTGGAACAAACACCATAATCATCGGCTCGGCAACCGTCACCAACGATGCGCTCGAGACGGCCTACGACATCAACAATCCGAATGGCAATCTCATCCTTTTTGGCAAAGTGTATTTACACCAGAATGACACGTTTAAGAGCGTGTTTATCAATGGCACGCCGCTGGCGGCGGGCACTTATTCATTTGCCACGTTAAACAGCACCTATCCAAACAGCTTCCCATCAACCTGGGCGCAGCAAAACGGTTCCGCAGTCGCCAGCGGATCTGGCAGCATCACCGTTCTGGCAAATCCGGCGCCGATCATCGTCACGCAGCCGCAATCAACCTCACTGTACCCCGGGCAGGCGGCGGCGATTTTCAGTGTCACGGTGGTCGGCAATACGCCCCTCAGTTACCGATGGTTCACCAATGGTTCGGCCGTCCTGACTGATAATGCCAACCGCATTGGTTCGACTTCAAACGTGCTCACGATCCCAAACCCAACCCTGGCTGACAGCGGAAACTACACCGTCGTGGTGACGAATATTTTTGGCGCGGTAACCAGCAGCGTGGCCAACCTGACGGTTACCCCATCCGGCCCGCCGTTGAATTTCACGCTGGATTTTGGCGGCGTGCCGGTGACCCAGCCGATCGGCGCGTATTGGGATTCCATCACCAATTGGAATCCGAATGGGCAACCGGCCTCCGTCTCCAAGTATTCCAACCCGGGCAGCACCTATGAAGTGGTGGTGGGCGCGCGTCTGCGCACACCTGATACCACGAATTATTCGGCATTTCCCGGAAATCAACTGACCGTTGACGGCGACGGAATTTTTGAAAATGCCACGCTGAACAGCGTTGGTGAACTGAGATTGAAGCACTCTTTCATTGTTGGGACCAATTATTTCATGAAATTAGTCATGAATGGGGGACAAATTAACAACTCAGGTGTGGATGGCACGCCTGGAGATACAAGCGCTGATGTGGCCGTCCTGCAGGGAGAAGTGGACATCATCTCCAACACGCCGATCTATATTGAAAGCAGTGCCGGGAATAATCGCAGCATCCAGATTGATTCATTGCTTACCGGCACGGGGACGATTTTATGGCACAATCTGAATGGCACTCTGACCGACGGTACAGATCTTCGGATCACCGGCACGGGCAACACGTTTAGCGGCCAATGGATAGTGGATCAGGGCGCTCTGGTGGGGATAACCGCCGGCTCTTTGGGGACCAACAACATTACCGTGGGCAACAACGGTTTAACCGCTGCCATTGAAACGCTCTATGACATCAACAACCCCAATGGCAGCCTTGTCCTTGGGGCCAATGGCATCATGTATCTGCACCAGAACGACCATTTTGGAAGTGTAACCATCAATGGAACCCCGCTGGCCAATGGAACGTATTCATTTGCGGCCTTGAACAGCAGTTTTCCAGGGAGCTTCCCGGCTTCATGGACGGCTCTAAATGGTTCCACCGCCACCACGGGTTCAGGGCAAATCGTTGTCGGCAACGGCCCGGCAGCACCACCGCAAATAACCGGCATTGTTGTAAGCGGCACCTCATTGTCCATTTCGGCCACGAACGGGGCGTTTGGCGGTGCCTGGGTGCTGCTGCAAAGCACCAACCTTTCACTCCCCTTAAGCCAGTGGCAGACCAACCTGATGGGGAATTTTGATGGCAGCGGCAATTTGTCCACAAACATTGTGAACACCGTCACCAACAGCCAGGGATATTACATCCTGAAGTTGCAATAAATCATCTTCACCAAGGAATGGATAACGTATGAGTTCAGGCCATGTTTTAAAAAAAATGGGAACAGCGGATGACAGCGCTGCAAATGAGAATGGTTTCACGCTGATTGAATTGCTGGTGGTCATTGCCATTATCGCCATCCTGGCGGCAATGCTGTTGCCGGCGCTGTCCGCGGCGAAAAACAAGGCCAGCCAGACAGCCTGTCTCAACAACCAGAAACAACTGGGGTTGGGGATGATCTTGTATCTGGGCGATAGCAATGACAACTTTCCCGGTGCCGGGTCCAATCAGCAGGGCTTTCACCTGGAAGATTGGATTTATTGGCGTCCGGCAGGATACTCTGACCCGATCACACCCGGTGTCATCACGCTTCCATTGGCGCAAAGCCAGATCACCTCCCTCCTGCGGACGGGCTCCAGCACCAACCTGTTCCGGTGCCCGATGGATCTTTCAGACGTGGATAGAATCGCACTGCATGCCCCGCCGTTCACATATTATTCCAGTTACAGCCTCAACGGCATAACCCCCGGCATGAGCCTGGAGTGGGATGTCACCGGCAAAAACCCGGTCAATTACAAGCTCACGGCCGTGCGCGCACCTTCAAACAAAATCATGATGGCCGAAGAGCCGGGCTCGTTAAACAACGTAAAGGACAATCCAATCCCGGGGAACGCCAAGGGTGTCATCGCGGACGGGCGCTGGGCGCCATCCTATTCCGGCGCGCTTGGAACCGGAGATGTGTTGACGAAGCGCCACGGAGGAAGGGCCGAGGTCGCATTTGCCGACGGCCATGCTGAATCGGCGCCTTACTACTGGTGTACGAACCAAAGCTACATCGACCCAACTTTTTAGTTAAGAGGTCGCAATGCCATTCTACTCCATAAAGCAGGGCTGTTTAAAATTGGATCAAGCCAAGGGATGCTCAAAGGCAGCGACAAAACAAATCATTGGCGCTTGCATCGCACTAACTTGTTTTTACCTGCAAGCAAATGCCGCCAGCGTCACGAATTCGGCAGGTTTGTCCATCACGTTGAATCCGGATGGGAATTACGCCGTGCAGTCTGCCCTGCCGGCATGGACGTTCGGTGGCGGAATCGGCCGGCCAGTGAAGAAAGCGGCCCCGGGTTCGGGCAGCGATTCGCTTGGCCAGTACCAGCGGGTATCATTTGAGTGGATGGACGGTTTGTCGCCGATGGGCGGGGAAATCCGTCTCTATAACGATCAGCCGCTGGTTCTGTTTTCAGAGTCCTGCCGGACAGCTGTGAAATCACCACCGGCGCCATTTCCGGATTTTAAGAAATTGCCGGCCGATCTCCATCTTTTTAGTTACCGGCAAGAGCCGTTCGCCCCGCCGCAGTTTGCCGCCAATGACTGTTCCACACCGTGGTTGCTTTTTGATGATGAGGCAAATGCCATGGTCATTTCGCCGGCCGCACATTTCATGGTTGCCAGCATGATCGGTGACGGAAAGAGCCGGGTGGCGAGCGGATTCAATCAAAAGCTCACCAATCTGCCGGCCGGCTTTTCCCTGCAGACTTTGCTTGCGTTCGGCCATGGCATCAACCGGACGTGGGACTTATGGGGCCAATCGTTGCGCCGATGGGAAGGTGTCAAGGCGCTGCATAACGATGCCGATGCCATTTTGAAATATCTTGGATATTGGACCGATAACGGCGCCTTTTATTATTACAACTTCGACGTCAGCAAAGGCTACTCGGGAAGCCTGGAATTGCTGGTGGCGTATTACCGGCAGGAGGCCATCCCGATACGCTATCTCCAGCTGGATAGCTGGTGGTATTACAAGACGACCAGCGGGGTGGATGACCAAACGGTCAACGGCAAGAAGAACCCGGAGTCGAAAAAAAATCCCGGCATGCCTGACGGTGAATGGAACCGTTATGGCGGACTGTCAGAGTACAAGGCGCATCCCTACGTTTTCCCGATGGGTCTCGAGGCCTTTCAGAAATCCATCGGTCTGCCGCTGATCACTCATAACCGCTGGATCGCCCCGGAAAGTCCCTATCACCAAAACTATGAAATCTCGGGTTTGGCGGCGGTGGATCCGAAATGGTGGAATGACGTGGCTGACTATCTGCATAACGCGGGGGTCCAAACCTATGAGCAGGACTGGCTCTACAGCATTTATCAGCATTCGCCGGCCTTCAGCAGCGACCCGGGCATGGCCGAACGCTTTTTGGACAACATGGCCCGCGCCTGTAATGAGCGGGGGATGACCGTGCAATATTGCATGCCTTATCCCTGTTATTTTCTGCAAGGCAGCCGTTATGACAATCTCACCACGATCCGGACCAGTTCGGACAGGTTTGGCCGGAACCACTGGCCGAGTTTCCTTTATACTTCACGCTTTGCCTATTCGATGGGCATCCGGCCTTGGTCAGACGTCTTCAATAGCGCTGAAACCAATAACCTGCTCCTGTCAACGCTGTCCTCCGGCCCCGTTGGAATTGGCGATGCGATGGGGCTTGAGGACAAGGAGAACCTTTTCAAAGTTGTCCGGGCCGACGGGGTGATAGTCAAACCCGATGAGCCGGCCCTGCCAATGGATTGCAGTTACCTGGCCGCAGCGCATGAGAACCGATCGCCGATGCTCGCCGCCGCATTTAGCGATCATGGTGATGTCAAAACGGCCTATCTGTTCGCCTTCAATCAAGTGACCAGTGAAACCAATGAAGTCCGCATCAGTCCGGCTGATTTGGGCTTTGCGGGTCCGGTGTATGCCTACAACTATTTTGCCGGGACGGGCCGTCGTCTGGAAGCCGGGCAAAATCTTTCGGTTCTGTTAAACCAAAAAGCGGTGGGCTATTACATCATCACGTCCATCGGCAAAAGCGGGACGGCCTTCCTCGGTGATGCCGGCAAGCTGGTATCAAATGGCAAACAGCGGATCGCTTCGCTAAAAGATAAAGAGGGTGAAATGAGCATTGGTGTCCGATTTTCTCCGACCGAAAAGACCGTCACTCTTCATGGCTACTCCGCCACCGCGCCAAATGTGTCAGTTACAGCCGGTGAAGCCGGCCCCGTCAAATTTAATGCGGACACAGGACAGTTTGCCTTCGAAGTACACGCAGACCTGGGGATTCAGCCCGATAAAACCCAAGCGGATCCGACAAGGTATATAACAGTCGTGTTAACGAATCAGCCCAACAAATTGACTGCAAAATTGGGTGATGGCTTTGGGCATTAAGCATTTTCACCCGCCGCCTCTCACTGAATTTGCATCCTTTCAATACATTTACCAGGACAATGAACAAATACGGATTCTTGCGGTCAGCCATCTGCCTGATGGCACTTGTTGCGGGCCATGCGGCGGCGGCGACGATCACCAACTTGACGGGATTGGCGGTCTCACTGGACGGCAGCGGCAATTACATCGTGCAGTCGTCAACTCCGGCGTGGACATTTGGCGGCAGCCTCGGTGCAACGCCAACCGGAGTCGCAACGAATTTTAGTACGGACAACAATGGTTCTTATGCGGAAATAACCTTTAACTTTGTCAGTGGCGTCAATCGCGCCGCCGCCATCCGGCTGTATCGCGACACCCCGACAGTTTTGTTTACACACACTTATCTTACGGCATCGACCAACGATCTGGCCTTTCCAAGATTGTCGACTTATCCCGCGGGTTTAAATTTTGTCAACTATCAGGATGTCGGTTTTTTCACGTACGATTTTGGCACGTTGCACGGGGACAGCCCGTGGCTCTTTTTTGACACAAACTATAATTCCTTTGTCATATCGCCGGCCGCGAATTTTATGATCGCCAACGATTCCAAAAATGGCGGTGGGACAATCTCCTGTGGCATCAACTCCGGCATCACGAATCTTCCGGCCGGGTTTACTCACCGGTCAATCTTGGTGGTTCAAACCGGGATCAACCACGCTTTCGAGACGTGGGGCAGCGCGTTGACCGGTTTATCGGGAAAAGTGAGGCCATCAAATGATGCCGCCGTGGAGTTGAACAAGCTGGGTTATTGGACAGACAACGGCGCAGTGTATTACTACAACTTCGACGCCAGCAAAGGCTATCCGGGAACTTTACTCGCGGTCCGAGACGAATTTGCCAGCAAAGGGCTGACCTTGGGCTACATGCAATTGGACAGCTGGTGGTATCCCAAGGGGGCGGCGAACACTTGGCAGGGCAGCGGCAACCAACGTGGCGGCATAAACCAATATATTGCCGTCCCGGAATTGTTTCCGAATGGTCTGGCTGCGTTTCAACAACAACTGGGGCTGCCGTTAATGACCCACTCCCGCTGGATTGATCCGGCCAGTCCGTATAATTCCCAGTACATGATGTCAACCAACACTTCAGGAACAATTGTTTCGGTTGATCCTGCGTTTTGGGCGGACCGGATGACTTACTTGCACTCAGGGGGAGTTGTCACCTACGAACAAGATTGGCTAAATCAACTGGCTTTGCCAGCGATGAATTTAAACGATCCCCCGGCCTTCATGAATGACATGGCGGCGGCGGCGAGCGCAAACGGAGTCAATATGCAGTATTGCCTGCCATTGCCGCGTAACATATTGCAGGGTTCGCTCTACAATAATTTGCTTACAACCCGGGCGAGCGATGACATTTTTATTCCTGCCCGGTGGAACCAATTCATCTACGATTCACGTTTGGCCGGCGCATTGGGAACCTGGCCTTGGACGGATGTCTACTTCAGTTCCGCCATCCGAAACTTGCTGATCAGCACGCTTTCAGCCGGGCCTGTGGGTGTGGGAGATGCGCTTGGGGCGGTCAATGTCACCAACCTCGCCAATTCAGTCCGTGCCGATTCGGTGATCGTAAAGCCGGACGCGCCGCTGGTTCCCCTGGATGTTAATTATGTCAACGATGCGCAAGGCAAGAATCTGCCGTTGGTATCTTCCACCTACACCGACCATAATGGCCTGCGGACTTATTATGTTTTTGCCTATGCCCGCACATCGGCAAACCCCAATGCCAGCTTTACGCCGATACAATTGGGAATCTTTACCAACGCCTATGTTTATGACTATTTTGGACAGACTGGAACGGTGGTTGCCGCCAGCAATTCCTTCAATTTTACAACCACCATGCCTGACGCCTATGTGGGCGGGTCATATTATGTCGTGTCTCCCATCGGGCCGTCCGGCCTGGCATTTGTCGGCGATGCCGGCAAGTTTGTGACTGCGGGTCAAAAGCGGATTTCAGCCCTGGCCGATTCCGGCAGCCTCAAGGTGACCGTCGCTTTTGCCGCCGGCGAGAGCAATGTGACCCTGCTGGGTTATGCGCCGTCTTATGCGCCGCAGGTCACGGCGAGCAATGGTTTCGCCGGGCCAGTCCACATCAATGTCGGCCGGCAATTCACGGTTTCCGTATCCCCTGACAATTCGGGAACCGCCACCATCGTTTTAAACGTGGTTTCCAACAATCTGCCGCAGGTCACCACGCCAACGATCTCACCCGCCGGACCCATTGCGACCGGTTCCGGAACCGGCATAACTTTTACGGAAACCCTGTTGTCACTGCAGAACGATCCGACCCTCAC
>Ga0210392_10000992_pt1 | contig 15475 bp, 18 predicted proteins | sample IncBWC30OmetaG_FD_161057 | JGI IMG/M metagenome (GOLD analysis project Ga0210392, IMG submission 161057) | Forest soil microbial communities from Barre Woods Harvard Forest LTER site, Petersham, Massachusetts, United States - Inc-BW-C-30-O ...
CGATCTCCTTGGGGAAATGTGCCGCGCAAAATACCACACGCGTACGAATCCGACAGCATCTTTGAATCTGCTCGCGATCGCTGTGCATTCTGAACAGCGAATCTTTCTACGACTTTGTTTCAACCTTCTTCGAAAATTCATGATGAACTCTCTTGTCCAGCGCGAGCTGGCGAAATGTCTTCACTCTGTTTTCCGGGGCCAGGATATGCACCGGTTCGTGGTGTTGGTTCCGGTTCAGGCTCAACCTTAAATGACAGCAGTTCTGAGTGGCTGTACAGCTCTACGTAATCAGCTCTCCATTTTTTCGTTGCTTCATCGAGGCGCACTCCGTGGTAAACAGGGCTCCCGATCTCCAGAAGATTCCAGCGATCTTTGTAGCCCTCAATCACATCGCCCACGTGGACAAACAGCTCATCAACGCAAGGTCTTTTAAGAAATCCGTAATCGTGAGTTTTCTCTGAGATTTCCGAAGTTTCCCGGTAAGCCGCCAGATCTTCTGGTTCGGACATTGGGAAGATATGAGCAATATCCACGCGGGGCTGATTTGGATTCGTGTTTGATGTACGGAGCTGAAACGCAGAGTACGAGATTTGATGATGCATCGCTCTCAGAAAGTCCGACATGCCTGGCCGCAGATTTTTCGGGACCGCTCGGGTGCTCGCTCGTCGTAACCTTGCGAAATACCCTTTCCAAGGGATTCCCTCGTCTGCCTTCCTTCGATAGCCTCTTTTTGAGGCTGTCGCGAACACGTAAGGGCGCGTGTTCCCCTCGGAACCCCCAGGTCAGTCCGCAGAATGAGCACTCGGCCCTCGCCACAGCCTCGCCAATTCACTACGAGTATTAAGGTGCCCTTAGGAGAATGCCGATGGATAATGACTACAAGTACTCGACAGGTAGATGGCGTCACCATCGTGGACATCAGCGGCCGGATTGTTCTCGACGGAGGGATGCGCCGCACTGGGCAGACCTAATTGCAAAGAGCGATGCCACCGACAACGGTTAACGGGACACCAACGCCGCCTCCGAAAGTTAGTTAGTACGTGTTCGCAGTCGAGGATGGCAACCCACGGCAACTCAAGGCAGCAGAAGTGGCAATCGTGAATGAGTTCCGCTTCAGGCACTGATAGACAAACAATCAAACGCAAAGCCCCACCAGGTTCGTCGCCGAGTGGGGCATTTGTGTGTTTGATGACAAGAGAAGGAGCGGAAGCTGTTCGCGCGGATTTGAAGCCCTCTGGTCCGCCTGTGGGCGAATCATTAGCCAAAATGATAAAGGCGTTTGAAGATCAGCGTGAAGAAAAACTCACTGCCCATGTTTCCTCGTAATCGGAAAAAGGGGGGCCTGCGACATTACTAACGGTCAGGTCGCAGACCCAGGGTTGTAGGTCAAGTAAAACTGTATTCTTCTGCGGAAATCATGTCTGTCCAGAATTGTACAATTCCGAGCCATCGACAACGAACGTGCTTATGCCATGTTTGTGACAGCCACGCACGAACGCGCTCATTAAGATTCTTTGTGGCCGTGGCTGCCTTCACGGTGGAGGCCTGTGAGGCCCTGCACCGTGGTTCACCCCCAGAAAGGTCAACGCAGCACGCCGAGGAAATATAAGACCAGCGCGATCAGCACGACCGTCCCGACTATCCCCAAGCCCCCGCCTGTGCCCCATCTGGAATACCCGTAGTAGCCTCCGCCTCCGCCGAACAACAGCAGCAGTACGATAATCAGTAGTAGCATCAAAACTCTCCTTTCACGTTCTTAACTCTGCCACCGCAATCTTGAATGCATCCCGCTGTTCCACACCACTATCGCTCCGTCAGGGCCTCAAGTGCTCACGCGCGCTCGACCCAGTTGCGGCGAAGCCAGCACTAACAGCAAGATGTCCGGCTGGGCTTATCGGAACTTGACCCGTGGGGCTAAGAGCCTTAATGCCTTGAGTTGTGTTCGTTCTGAAGGTCCTTGATCCGGGTAACATCATCGTTCAACACGGCCCGGTCGCGCTCCGATAAGCGATCGTCATTGGCTGACTTTCGGAGAGAGTCAATGACATCGTTCACATGACCGTTGTCCCACTCACCGTGGTCGAGCTTCGCTTGCAAATCCGTCAATTCTTGCTTGGTTCTCTCAAGACGTTCACGTTCTTTGTCGGACGCGTGCTTCTCGCTCCAGACATGGTCCAAATCTGTCTTTACCTCTGAGAACACTTGAGACCGCCAATGATTCCCGTTGTAGCGGGTGTCGCGGTCGTGATACCAATCGTCTTGCGCCGCCGTATTCAATCCAAGGAACATCACTGCGATCAACCCCGTCATAATAGCTCTATTCATAACGGCAACTCCTGTTTAAGTCTACTTAAGAGCATCGCGCCGCATGATAAAGCACAAACGAGAGCGGGCCAATACAGAGTTCACCGCAAACGCTATTTGTAGTTCCCGTATTGGATTGAAGACAACTCCGAGAGCGGTTGGAGAAGATGGCCGATGATGAGTCGACCCGGGTTGACTTGACCTGTCGTCAAGCGTGCGCGATAGCTTGAGCGACTCACACCCAATAAGCCGGCACCTAGCCGCTGCAACCAGATGATCATGGTACGCTGCGAACCATGTCGCGGCCGAAGAAAATCAAGACAGTTATATGAAAGGAGATGGTGTGCCAACACAAGCCTTAAAGACGGCTAGTGCGCCATATTCCGCGAGCCAGTGGGGAGGAAAGGTGAGCCGAGGTTTTCACGTAGATCGATCCAGTGGCTTTCAGCGCACCGGCTCGAAACCGAACTACTCGTGCAGGACAACACTGAGGAGGGAATCGTGGACTTGAATCTCGCCATTGTATTGGATGAAGCCCAATTTTCTGAATTTGTTCATGAAGAAATTGATCCGGGAACGTGTTGTTCCAACCATCTCCGCCAGCATCTCCTGCGATACTTTGGGAAGCGATTTTTGAGGATGGCCCGGCACGCCATAGCGCGCGAGCAACAGCAGCGTACGCGCCAGTCGCTTCTCGCTGGAGTTGAAAAGCTGGTCTATCAAGTCCTCCTCGACTCGGATGTTTCGCGCAAGCATATAAGCGATGAAGCGGTCTGAGAACTCGTGTTCCTCATGGAGCGCGCGAATCATTTCGTCTCTCTCAATGACCAGCACACTGGTAGATGATATTGTGGTCGCGGTCACCAGGTAATTGGACTGGCCTGCAAGGCACCCTTCCCCAAGAAAATCCCCCGGTCCAAGGATTGCCACAACCGCTGCTTTGCCGGACTCATTAACCACCGTAAGCTTCGCACCGCCTTCCTGAATGTACATAACCTGCTTCGCGGGATCGCCCTGCGTGAAGACGGTTTCTTTTCCTCTGAACTTGGCTACCTTTCTTCCCAGACCGGCCGAGTCGAGAAACAATGTCACATCGAAAACAGGGATTTCTAAATTCGCTTTTTTCAAGGAGTCAGGGACCTTCGCAGATGCAGCTACAGGGGACACTGAAACATATTATACCCCCGACTTCGCTAGCTGTTCACTATTGAACACTCCGTTGCCGCGGGGCACCGAATCAACAGTCTGAACCAGAACTCCAACAAGTCCTAAGAGTCATGAGAATACTAAAGACTGTTCGTTCTTACGGAAAACCTTGCGCGACGAGTGGCCCACTTCCGGTTTTCATTGACCACAAAAATCTCCGCAACACTGTACAAAAGTGAACAGCGCGAACCCTTCGAGGATTCTTAGTATGTCGTGAGGGACGGCGAGAAAGAGCGTTACCGGACGGGTCTTTGGGCGAATCGTATAACTTCTAACTTCCTCCCCGGCGCACTTCAGAACGACGCACTCAATTTCGGACTAGAGGACTTTCATGGTTCCACAATTCGATATCGTGAGGCTGAAAAAGGGCGAATGCGTTTGGCTAGAGGCGACAATGATTCTCGATGATGCGGAGGCGCGGGTTCAAGTGGAGCCGCAGAATTCGGTGGATATCTCATCTTCAATGAGAAAACCTGCGGCAGAATCTCGCTGACAGTTGAGCCGTGATTGCAATCGTCGCCGCCATCCTGGCAGCGAGAAAGTTGTCGACGGTTCCACCGAGGAGTCCGGCTACCGTGGCTGCGATCGCTGATCGCTGTCACCGACGCGAAGAGAATCGTCGATCGAGTTGAGAAGTCTTTCTAACGGCAGTTTCGATCTGTGGACCGCTATGGTTCTTGGGGTTTGTCCGCTAGGACGTCAAGGCCCGCACTCGGCGAGTCCGTCTCGCCACTCAACACGCGCACTCCTGCATTCTGGGAGTCGTCGAAACTTTCGTCCAGTTCACCAATAATCTTATGTAGACCATCCTCGCCGTGCTCCAGCGTCCATTCATCGCCAACCTGCACAAACTTCTCCTGTTCTATGGGGAGAATGAGTGATGCGTGACCGTACTGTCCCTGAAGCTGAACCAGCAGCTTGTCATCCGTTTGTTTATTTGCGCTCGTGACTTTCATTAAGATTCTCATATACCGTCCCTCGCTTACCTTTCGTGCCCAATGCTCGCATTTTTCGCAGCGGTTCGTCCAGAGCTGTCGAGTTTGCGGACGGGGGTTGTCCGCTTTTCGTCCGCTCCCGCCTTTCGTTCTGGTTGATGTCCGGTTTCTGGATTTAACTGTGGCCTGCTTTCTCATCTTCAGCCATCCTGAAGATTTCCTGATAGGTGCAAGCTACAGCATCAATCCAGATGTGCATGGTGCCGCCGGAGTCAACGAACGTCTCACCAACTCATGACCTGCCAAAGTGCAGAACTCAGCGCAAAAACATGGTGTGTTACAGGGTCGGGGGCATTGTCTTGGGCGGGAACGCTTCCGGCCTTTTTCACCTGAACCGGGTGCGATTTACGGTAAACGCCGTATGGTGTCGTCCGTTGTGGCGGAGGCACAATTTCGATAATCGGAATTACGTGACTTGATCAAAAGGGGCGTCTTTCTCCGAGCGCCCCCTCCTTCATTCCTCCCATTGAGAAGGGTGCAACAGAGAGATGTTGGCCCGAAGTGTCCTCCCCTTCTTGCCAATAAGTGTAGTAGAATCAATGCGGAGGAGTGGCAGAGTGGTTGAATGCGACGGTCTTGAAATCCGCTAGGTAGTACTCCCACCTGATACAAATCAACAACTTACAGCACAAAGTAGTACACAGATTTGGGGTGTTTTGGGCGGGTTTGGCAGCAAAATGTGCAACAGAATGTGCAACAGCGTAATGCGTATCCGGACCATGCCGATCAGCGTTCCGGTCCATGGCGATCAGGATTCCAAACTGATGGCGATCACTGATTCGGAGACGTCATCGTGCGGCGTCTGCGGCAAACAAGGCGGCGAAGTCGCGCGCGGTTATGATCCGGGTGGACTTGTGACTGGCGAACACCAGCAAGCCGCTCTTGTCGCCGGTCACAAGATAATCTGCCCTGCCGGCCTCCGCCAAGGCCAGCAAGAAGTCGTCGCCAGGGTCTGGTGAGCGTTTCAGGCGGGGCAGCTGGCAGACGTCCTCGGCGAGCTTTTTAATCTGATTGACCAGCCGACCTGCCTTATAAGGTTTGATGAGATTGGCGACTCGCGGCCTTTGCAGCGTGGCACGCAATTCGTCGAGGTGCTCCGTGCAGGTCAGGAGGGTGAATTTGCCCTGTTCCCAGGCGTTATAGATTGCTGCGGGGTTGCCAGCTGGAGCTATGAGGGCCGACACCAGGATGTTGGTGTCGAGCACCACGCGCATCAGGTCTTGTTAGCCTTTCTTTTAGTGCGCCGTTCGGCGCGGGCCTCGCGGACAGCCCCGTCGATGATGCCCTGGAGCTCGTCCGGGTCGGCAGCGGCGTTGCGCGATTTGATCTCCTGCACGGTGCGGTTGAAGATGCGCCAGCGGACGGCATCCTCGATGAATTTCGAGAGGTCGCCTTTTTTCATGCCCCGGGCGCCGAGATAGGTGCGCAGGGTAAGGTCGATTTCCTTGGAGACCTTGATGTTCCAGCGAACAGCTTCTTCCATAAGCCACCTATACACACAAGCACATAAACATCTATCCCGATATTATAGGGTTGAAACCATGCACAAGGGAAGGGCAAAGTGGAGGTGATCCCGTTGGGAAGCCAGCCAGGGAATCAGGGAATCTATATGGTGGTCGCCTCCAAGGCCCACAAGTAGTGTCCATGTCGGGTGAGGACGAGAGTTCTACGTCTACTTAGTGACTGCCTCCGCTGGTGCTCGCCGAATTTCCTTTGCGGCATCCGTTATGGAACTCGGCACAACTTGCTTCGCACTTGCGAAGTTGACCGCTTAGTTGGAATCTAGCAGCCGCCCCGTTGGGGCGGTTATGGGACCCTGAAACTCTTTTCAAAGCTCAAAAGTCGGTGCGCTATCTGGTGCTGCTAGAATCAAGTCACAACCTGGCTCGGCAACTAAGGCCGCGATGCCAATGGTGCGTTTCTGCCCGAAATCTAGCATGGCTCCGGTATTGGCGATTATGTATATGGTGGCGGGCGTTGTCCTGAAAAGGAGAACGGCCCGACCCCGCTGGGGAGATTGCGTGGTTTTCACCAACCGGGCCGGGCCAAGTTGAATTTGACATAGGAAGGCTACTAGCATGGAATCCAAGCCAAAGGAGAAAAACAACCATCCAACACAGCCCCACTGGCGCGAGATGAACCGTAAGCAACGGCGGGAGACGATGCGAAAGATCCAGAGTGAAGACCTCAGCCTGGAACTGGTCCATCGCGATGCTGCGGGCATTGATATCGGCAACGAATCCCACTATGTGGCGGTACCGCCGAGCCGCGACAACCAACCGGTACGACGCTTCGGATGCACCACCGCCGAGCTGAAGGCCATGGCCGCTTGGCTGAAGCAATGCGGGATTCGGACCGTAGCGATGCAATCCACCAGCGTGTATTGGATCGCGGTATACGACATTCTCGAACAAGCTGGTTTGGAAGTGTACTTGGTCAATGCGCGCGACACGAAGAATCTCCCGGGCCGTAAGAGCGATGTGCAAGAGAGTCAATGGCTGATGAAGCTGCACACCTACGGGCTGCTGCGAAATTCGTTTCGGCCATCGCAGGAGATTCGCACGATGCGGACGTACTGGCGGCAACGAAATGATCTGGTGCAAAGTGCCAGCCGGCACATCCTACGGATGCAGAAGGCGATGACCCAGATGAACATTCAGTTGGCCAATGTGTTGAGCGATTTGAACGGAGCGACCGGACAAGCGATCATCAAGGCCATTCTGGCAGGTGAACGCAATCCCCACAAGCTCGCGGAGTTTCGAGATCCTCGGGTAAAGGCCAGTGAGGAGGAGATTGCGGGGAGTCTCGAAGGCAACTGGCAACCCGATTTGCTGTTTGTGCTCAAGCAGGAGCAGGATGGCTATGAGTTCTGCCAGAAGCAGATGGCGGAGTGTGATCGTCAGCTCAACCAGCATCTCGAACAGAGCGAGGATCACAGTCGTGGTGCCAGTTTGCCGGAAGAGAAGCGCCAGGGACGGCTCAAGAAAAAGAAGGGCAATGCACCGCGGTTCGACTTGCGCGAAGGGTTGTTTCGCCTGACCGGTACGGATCTGACTAGGATCGACAGTATCGATGTCATGACCGCCACGACGGTCATCAGCGAAACCGGCTACGATATGAGCAAATGGCAGACCGAGAACCACTTTGTTTCCTGGCTGCGGTTGCGTCCGGACAATCGCATCAGTGGCGAGAAGATCATCGGGAAAGGTCGGCTGCCAACCAACAACAGAGCGACCGTTGCTTTAAAGATGGCCGCGACCACCTTGCGGAAAAGCAACACCTATCTCGGAGCGCAGTTTCGTCGACTCAGAACCAAGCTAGGTGCCCCGTGTGCGATCAAGGCCATGGCCGCCAAGCTAGCCCGCTTGATCTATCGCATGCTGCGCTACGGCATGAAATACGTCGACCAAGGAGCGGCCGTCTACGAACTTAAACACCGAGAATTGCAGGTTCACCAGCTCAAGTGGAAAGCCGCCAGCCTCGGATACCAAGTCACCCCCATCCCTGTGGCGACCTAACAACCACGAGTTTCTGGGGAGACAGTCAATATAGTTTCTATCTGGGTGGCACCTATGGTTCTCGCGAACGAGATATTAGTTTGAACGATGTCAAGCGCGGCGATGACTCTCTACAAGCGGACTCCCCATTGCTAATCGCGGTAAGCGAGCGTCAGATCACTTCCGTCATCATTTCCCTTGGACCCGTTTCGAGCCCGCGATCGGAACGAAAAGATCGACGAGGGGCTGGCCGAGCGCCGATTCGGGATCGTCATCCTCAGTCCGACTCTCTAGCCAAGGGCAAGCTCCCGATGCTCTCTCCAGATGTTTCGAGACTGGCAGGAGATTACCAACTCAATCGTCTGTGGAGGCCGTCGTGGCTGAGACAGCAAATGGATGGCTGGTTCTGCATCGAGCAGGAACAATCGCCGAGAGGCAAAAACCGCGGACAGAAGAACTCGAAAAAACTTTTCACGCGCTCCTCCAGAGCGCGTCAGGAGAGCTTTTTTCCCTTGACGAAGACCTATCATGGAAGTCCCGTTCAGGAAAGTAACGTTTCGCAGAAGGCCGATTGCTTTCTCATCTCCGCGAATGTTCTTTCTGGCCACTAAAGGGCAGTTCCGCGATTACGCACTTGAGCGTCCATCTAACCGCCGGCCTTGCGGCGTACCTATCGACACGTACCTATCGACTGCGTTGACACGTTTCGCCAGCGGTCCTATACTCCGCCACCTCTAAGCAACGAAGACCTTTTGCGCGGAGCGCCCCATGCACACTTTCCGTTTCCCAAACAGATTTGCAATCGTGTTGGTCAGCTTCGGCATTGCATCGGGGATTCTGCTCAGCGCTTTTACCCTGGCGACTTGCGCCCAGGACTTTCCGAGGTATCAAGTTGATCCGTTGTGGCCTCTGGAGCTGCCAAACAACTGGATCATCGGGCAAGTCGGCGGCCTAGCTGTAGATCGGCAGGACCACATCTGGGTTTTGCAGCGACCCGCCTCGAACACAGTCGACGAGATCGGCGCTTCACTTACACCGCAGCGTTCTCTGTGCTGCATACCAGCGCCTCCGGTCCTGGAATTCGACGCGCAAGGACATTTGCTCAGCTCCTGGGGCGGACCTGGCCAAGGATTTGATTGGCCCAAGTCCGAACACGGAATTTATGTGGACCAGGATGGAAACGTTTGGATCGGCGGGAGCGGGCCGACCGACCGCCATGTCCTCAAGTTCAAAAGCGATGGACATTTTCTGCTGCAGATTGGCCACCCTTCATCCGATCCAGCTAACAGTCTGCGCACGGACATATTGGGGCGCCCAGCCGGTATCGAGGTGGATTCGGAAGCACACGAGGTGTACATCGCCGACGGTTATATGAACAGGAGAGTGATTGTTTTCGACTCGGGCACCGGCGCGTTCAAGAGACTTTGGGGAGCCTATGGAAACCCTCCGAATGACGCCGACCCCGGAGCGTACGATCCCGCCGCACCGCTCGATCAGCAGTTTCGCAATCCGGTACACTGCGTTCATATCTCACGAGATGGGCTCGTGTATGTCTGCGATCGAGTCAATGACCGAATGCAAGTGTTCACCCGGCAAGGGAAATTCGTCAAGGAGTTCACTGTGCGCCCTGAAACCTTGGGGATAGGTTCCGTATGGCAGTTCGCGTTTTCGACCGACGAGCACCAGAAGTTTCTGCTGCTAGCCGACGGCGAAAACAACGTCATTTGGACTCTCCGGCGCGACGATGGTATCGTGCTGGGCCAGACAGGGCACAACGGCCGCAATGCGGGGCAGTTCCATTGGCTTCACCAGCTAGTTTCTGATTCTCGCGGCAATCTCTATACAGGCGAAGTTGACACTGGCAAAAGGCTTCAGAGATTCGTTCTTGTGACTCGTGGGAAGTCTCAGAAATGAAATGCAATTTAAACCGCTTCTGTTCGTCGGCCCTTTGCTGTCTCCCACGTAGAAGCCTCCGTTGACTTCGTTGGAGCTTCTCGTTTGTGTGCGCTCCATCGAGGTTCCGCTCTTGGTTCAAGAGCTACTCGAAGATGGGAATCCGACGAAAGGAGCCCGAAGGAAAGTGGAAGCAATATGCCGGGAAGATGACGTCGGGTCCGAGGAAGCGAGCTTTCATCGAAGGTCGCTTGAATTCTCATCTCCCCGAACCCCGTTTCTGGATGCATGACGAGCAGTTGTTATGGGGCTAACCAGGCCCTTGCCCGAGGTTTGTAATATAAGCTGAGAGAAGTAAGGGACAATTCGGCTCTTTTCATCCTTCAAATTGAAGGTAGCTTCTTTCTGACAACACAATATGCCATTGGTGGAGGCGTTTGTGCTCCGCCGATCTGGAGAAACAATAATGGCGTCCTTAAATAGTCCGCGCACGACCGCCGATATGGAAGAAATCCTAAAGACGGCCGGAGAAAGGGCGATCCGTTACGTTCAGATGGCAAGAGAACGAAAGGTGGCTCCTGCGCAAAAGGACCTGGCTGCGCTCACAACTTTTCACGAGCCATTTCCGGCCGAAGGTTCGCACCCAGCCGATGTGGTTGCGATGCTCGATGAATTTGGTTCGCCTGCAACAGTTGCGACCACGGGTGGACGCTACTTTGGTTTTGTGACCGGCGGCGCTTTACCGGCGGCGGTTGGCGCGAATTGGCTGGCCGGAGTGTGGGACCAAAATGCCTCTCTGCGAGTGATGTCCCCTATCGCGGCGGAATTGGAAGATGTGATTCTCAGATGGATATGCGAAGCGCTCGGCCTTCCAATGGAATGCGAAGGAGGGCTTGTTACGTGTGCGACGATGGCCAATTTTACGGCGCTCGCAACGGCGCGATGCGCGCTCTTGGCGAATGCGGGTTGGAATGTTGTTGACGACGGAATGTTTGGCGCGCCACCCATTGAAGTAGTTGTTGGAGCTGAAGTCCATGCATCCATTTTGAAAGCGCTGAGCATGGCAGGATTCGGCAAAAAGAGGCTCACCATTATCGAGGCCGATAGCCAGGGACGCATGCGCGCGGAGAAGCTGCCACGGCTTTCGAAATCGGCAATCGTCTGTATTCAAGCGGGCAGTGTAAATACCGGGGCTTTTGATCCGGCGGAAGAAATCTGCGCACGCGCTCACGAACAAGGTGCGTGGGTTCATGTAGATGGGGCGTTCGGTTTGTGGGCCGGCATCTGTCCCAAATTTCGGCACTTGACAAAGGGATTCGCAAGCGCGGATTCGTGGACTACCGATGCGCACAAATGGCCAAACGTAAACTACGACTGCGGACTCGTTCTCGTGAGGGATGGCAACGCGTTGCGCGCGTCGATGGGCATGTCGGCAGCGTATCTGCAGGGAGGAACAAAACGTGAACCGATGCACCACGCGCCAGAATCGTCTAGGCGTGCACGCGGTGTGGAGCTCTGGGCGGCGCTGAAATCCTTAGGCCGCACGGGACTAAGCGATTTGATTGAGCGGACGTGTGCACATGCCCAAACGTTCGCCGCTGGTTTGCGTAACGCCGGATTTAATGTATTGAACGATGTGGTCATCAATCAAGTGTTGGTCTCCTTTGGTCCGGAAGAAGTGACCCAAGAGGTGATCCGATGCGTACAGCAGGATGGGACATGCTGGTGCGGCGGCACGAGCTGGCAAGGCAGAACCGCTATGCGGATCAGCGTGTCCTCCTGGGTGACGAACGAGGAGGATGTCCAGCATTCGTTGGAAGCCATTATTCGCATTGCACGCGAGTGCCTTGCCCTTTAATGTCTGCACACTCAGAACTTAATTTGATGCTTGCCGGTCCACGAATTTAGGGTCCTGAAGTCCGGTTCGGGGACATCAGCAGTGATCTCCTCGAACCCCGTTTTTGGACCGTGACGGCAGTTGATCGAGATACTCTCCAGGAGTTGGCCTAAGTTTGAGCTATCGCTTCGAGGTTTCAGTCGGCCTGAAGGCGGTTTCGCAGCGGCCTAAAAACACTCCTGGAACAACCGAGCCGCATGGCTGTCCAGAATAGGAATTAATCTCGCTCTTACTCGTGCCTGAGCGCCGCCATCGGATCAATGCGGCTTGCTCTACGTGCTGGAATCCAGCAGGCCAGGGTGGCGACGGCCAAGAGAAGAACAGGGACCCCGAGGAAGACCCCAGGGTTGACGGGACCGTTCGGAATGGCGTGAAGGGAGATGACCATGGCGAGCAGCCAGCCAACCGCGGTGCCCCATGTGATGGCTCCCAAGTTCTCTCGAATGATTTGGAGGACAACCCGATTGCTGGTGGCGCCGAACGCCAGCCGCACGCCAATTTCTCGGGTTCGCCGGGCTACGGCGTAGGAAACCACCGCGTAGATTCCCACCGCCGCGAGGCCGAGCAGGAGTGGACCAAGCACCGCGAACATCCGCGCCGGAATCCGGCGAAGATAGAGATTTCTTTCGATGTGTTGGGAGAAGGTTCGCACGTCGTACAGAGGGAGCATGGGATCGAGATCGCGCAAAATGGCTCGCGCTTCCGAGGTGAGTGCGGTTTCATTGCCGCTGCGCGTCCGCAGGTGAATCTCCCCCTGATCCTGTGGACGATCGCGGTAGGAGAAATAGATGGCGGGCTGCACTGGCTCGCCGAAAGCGTCGTAGACGGAATTGCGTGCCACGCCGATGATGGCAAGGGTTTGCGTACGCGTTTGAAGGCTTCGGCCGAGGGCATCCGCGCCATTCAGATAGCGGCGGACAAACTCCTCATTGACGATGGCCTGGGGAGGCGCGGCCTTATCTCGCATGTCGGTAAAGTCGCTTCCTTCCAGAAGCGGAATTCCCATCACTTTGAAGTATCCTGGCGTGACGATATTGGAAACAGCGCGATCCTGCCCGGGCTCCGTGCGCACGTGGCCTTGCACAGTGAAGGGTCGTTGAGGAATTCCGTGCAAGTCCAAGGGGACATTGGTGGCGATGGCGGCCGCCTCGACGTCCGGCAGAGACCGCAGCCGTTCCAGGAGGCGGGTGGCAAATTCGCGATCGGAGGCATCGTTGGGATTGCGTCCGCTTCGGTCGTAAGCGCCCAGCAAAACACCCTCGGGCCGGAATCGCGGATCCGTCTGGCGTGCCGAGCGAAAACTTTGCAAGAAGAGCGCCGCCGCGATCAGAACGACCGACGCAAGACCGACTTCCACACCCATCAGAACTTTGCGCGCACGGGTGCGGGGCGAAGTGTTGGGACCGGACTGAAGGCCCTCTTGAGGATCCAGGCGTGCCAACTGGACAGCAGGGGCGGCGCTAAAGAGCAAACCACATCCGGTGCCCAGCAAGATCGCGAAGGCGAGGGTGAATTCATCCACTTTGGTCGGAAAATAAATCGGAAATGCAGCAATCATGGGGGCGATGCGCAATGCCGTCGTGCCCCAGACGGCGAAGGCGGCTCCGAGACCTGCTCCCAAAAGAGCGAGTAGCATATTCTCCGAAAGCACTAGGCTGACAATGCGCCAGCGTCCCGCGCCGAGCGCCACGCGCACGGCCATCTCGCGCTGACGGGTGCTGCCACGAGCGAGCATGAGGTTTGCAGTGTTGCCGCAGACCGCCAAAAGCAGGAGCATCATTACGCCTTGCAAGATGGCCAGACCGCTGATCAGCAAGCGCTGCGGACCGCGCGGGGCTTCCCAGAAGGAAAGAATCTCGCCGCTGATTCCGGCGCTGGCGTCAGGATAGTCGTGGGCAAGTTGAGCCATCGCGGTGCCGAACTCGGTCTGAGCTTGCAGGCGCGCAGCGCCAGGTTTTAGCATTCCGATCAACGAAAACCCGCGGGAAGTGCGATCTTCGAGGTCGCGTACGCTGCCGAGCAAAGCCGGCGTCATCGTTGCCGGAACCCACAGTTCGAACTTCAAGGGGACCATGGTTCCTTGGAACTCTTTCGGAGCCACGCCGATGATGATGAGGTCGCGCTCGTTAATTCGCAGTTTTTGCCCCACGGCTTCTGGCGCGCTTCGAAAACGCGTTTGCCAGTAATCGTACGAAATCACAACAACGGGCTCCGTTCCGGGGCGCTCGGCTTCTTCCGGCCGAATGAATCGGCCGAGGGCAGGTTTCAGTCCGAGAGCAGAAAAGAAATTGCCGGAGACGAGTTGGCCGTGCGTGCGCTCAATCTTGCCCGGCTCGCCCACATTGAAGGGGACCATCTGAGATGCGACGATGTCGCGGAGAGCGGGCAATCGGGTCTGCAAGTCGCGATATTCCAGCCAGGAAGCGCCTGGATAACCGCCCGTCTCGGAGCTAGGCTCAACCATGAGAAAGTTGGCGGCGCCATTTACGGCGGGCATGGGCTGAAATAGGATCATCTGAATCCAGGAAAAGATCGTGGTATTGACGCCGATGCCGATGGCCAGCGAAACGATGATAACGGTTGCAAGCGCTGGCATGCGGGAAATCGTTCGCACCGCGTTTCGCAAATCTCCGAACAGATTCTCGATGAATGGCAGTCCCCGCGCGGTGCGATAGTCTAGTTTCAATGCCTCGACGCCGCCACACTTGAGCATAGCTTGGCGTCTTGCCTCGACAGGGGATAAGCCGGCGCGAAGATTTTCTTCGGTTTGCAGAGTAATATGTTCCGCGATCTCTTCGCTTAATCGTTCTTCGTGTGCCTGCCCGGTTGCCGAGTTGAACAGCCGAGTGAGGAACCGCCTCAGAAATTTCATGACAAATCCTCCGTTTTCACAGCGAAGAACCGCCCGACGATCGCCGCTGTTTGTTCCCAATCTTGTGTCTCAATTTGCAACTGCTTGCGTCCTTCCCTGGTCAGTCGATAGAAGCGCGCCCTGCGATTAGCGCGTTTCTCGTGCCACGCTGTTTCCTCCGCATCGGGAAATAGTCCCGCGGCGAATAATCCCGGAACAGCTGGGCCTACCAATAATGGCCCGCACCAAAAATGTAATCTCTACAGCGGCTTGGGGTGCGCGGCCAGTGCCTCGCGATAGAGCTTGAGATTACTCTTGTCCACAACGACCGTGCCAGTATCCACGAACGTAGGCATAGGCGGGGCGAGGGCGGTGTGCCAGTCTTTGAATTGATGGACCGCGTTGTGGTGCAGGTCGTCGAGGAACTCGAGTCCGTAGTAACTCATGACGTACGGCTTTTGCGTGATCGTAGCCGAGATTGCATCGACGTCGATCCAATCAAGCGCCTCTGGATCGTCGTCGAAGGCCACAATCGGCAGTTTGCCTTCCATGTGCAAGCCGTGCAACGCTCCGGCAGCGCCAGAACCGCCTGCCGCCTCCAAGCAAATAATTCCATCTACTTTTTCCTTCTTCTGAATCAGCTCGGCAACCTGGTCAGACGCACTTTCCACATCGCCCTTGTCGTCCAGTATCTTTGTCAACTTGATAGCAGGAAAATTCTTCAACGCCTCCACCACTCCCGCCACTCGATCGTCGAGGTTACTCTGTCCCGGAATTGTGATGACCGCAATTCTTCCGTGACTCCGAACGAGCGCCGCCATCTGTTTCATGC
>Ga0210392_10000993_pt1 | contig 15473 bp, 10 predicted proteins | sample IncBWC30OmetaG_FD_161057 | JGI IMG/M metagenome (GOLD analysis project Ga0210392, IMG submission 161057) | Forest soil microbial communities from Barre Woods Harvard Forest LTER site, Petersham, Massachusetts, United States - Inc-BW-C-30-O ...
TGGCTCACCATCAGCCCGCCGACGATCGCGATACCCAGGGGACGCCGCAGCTCCGAGCCCGTGCCCGTGCCGAACGCGAGCGGCACCGCACCCAGTAAGGCGGCCGCAGTCGTCATCATGATGGGACGGAAGCGCAGCAGCGCCGCTTCGTGAATGGCGTCGAGTGGAGTCTTGCCCTGCCGTTCCATCTCCAGCGCGAAGTCGATCATCATGATGGCGTTCTTCTTCACGATGCCGATGAGCAGCAGGATGCCGACCAGTCCGATGACGTTCAGCTCTATGTGAAAGAGCAACAGGCCCAGGAGGGCGCCGGTGCCGGCCGAAGGTATGGTGGAAAGGATCGTAATGGGATGAATGTAGCTCTCGTACAGCATGCCGAGCACGATGTACACCGCGATGAGCGCGGCAAGAATCAGCAGCGGCTGCGACGAAAGCGAATCCTGGAATGCGGCGGCAGTTCCCTGGAAGCTGCCGTGGATCGTTGCCGGAAAACGCATCTCGAGCTGTGTCTGCTCGATCACGCGAGTGGCGTCGCCGAGCGCTGCGCCGGGCGCGAGATTGAACGAGATTGTTACTGCTGGAAATTGTCCCTGGTGGGCGACGGCCAGCGATGTGCTGCTGGGTCCGAAGTGCGCGAAGGCCGACAACGGCACCGCTCCCGGGGGAATGGCCGAAGCTTGCGTGCTTGCCGTCTGGGTTGCAGTTGACGCTTGGCCTGCGCCGGAGGTCGCACTTGCGCCCGAAACGGGGGCGGCTCCGGTGAATTGCCCGCTAATAAGAGCCGGGGCGCTTCCCGGAGTCTGCGGGCTTGTTGGCAGCCCCGAACCCCGGGTGATGACGTAAACGCTTTCCAGCGCGTCAGGAGTCATTTGGTACTGGGGATCGACCTCGAGCACGACGTGATATTGGTTCAGCGTCTGGTAGATGGTGGAAATTTGGCGCTGTCCAAAGGCGTCGTATAGCACGTTGTCAATCTGTTGGGGAGTGATTCCCAACCGTGCGGCGGTATCGCGATCGATGATGACGTTCTGTTGCAGGCCGCGAACCTGCTGGTCGCTGCTGACATCCTTCAGGATCGGGACTGTCCGCAGTTTCGCCACCAGCTTGGGCGACCATTCGTACAATTCCTCGAGGTTTTCGCCGGAGAGCGTGTACTGATATTGCGCGTTGGCGAAGCGCCCGCCGATCTGCAGGTCCTGCGAGGCCTGGAAGAACAAGGTTGCTCCCGGCACGTGAGAGGTCTTGGGACGAATGCGATTGATCACATCATCGATGCTGACCTTGCGCTCCTTGAGAGGCTTGAGAGTCGCGAACATGCGGCCCTGGTTTTGCGCAGTATTGCCGCCGGAGAAAGCGATGACATTGTCGATTGCGGGATCGCTTTTTACGATGCGAATGAACTCTGCCACGCGGTCGCGCATTCCGGCGAAGGCCATGTCCTGGTCGGCCATGATGGTGCCCGTCATGCGTCCCGTATCCTGCTGCGGGAAGAAGCCCTTGGGCACGATGATGTACAGGTAAACGTTGACGAAGACGGCCAGCACGGCTACCGCGAAAATCAACCGCTGGTGGCGCAGCACCCAACTCAGCGAGTGTTTGTATCCCGAGTTGAGGCGAAGGAAACCCTTTTCGCTGATGCGGTAAATTGCGCCATGTTTGGCGTCATGGGGTTTCAGGAGCCGCGCGCACAGCATGGGCGTTGTGGTCAGCGACACCACCATGGACACTGCAATTGCGCCGCTGATGGTCATTGCGAATTCGTGGAAGAGGCGTCCGATGAGGCCGCTCATCAGCAGGATCGGAATGAACACCGCGATCAGCGAGATGCTCATCGACATCACGGTGAAGCCGATCTCCCGCGCGCCCAGCAGCGCGGCTTCGTGCGGGGCCATGCCCGATTCCACATGGCGCATCACGTTCTCCAGCACCACAATGGCGTCATCGACGACAAAACCGGTGGAGATGGTCAGCGCCATGAGCGACAGGTTGTTGAGCGAGTAGCCCAACAGGTACATGATGCCGAAAGTGCCGATGATGGCCAATGGGACCGCAACACTTGGGATGAACGTGGCGCGAACTTCGCGCAGGAAGACGAACACGACCAGGACGACGAGCACCAGTGAGATGAGCAGCGTGCGTTCGACATCGGCCACCGAAGCGCGCACGGTCAACGTGCGGTCGAGCGCAATGTCGAGCTTGATGGCCTGCGGCATCGACGCCTTGAGGAACGGCAGCTGCTCGATGACACGGTCCACGGTTGCGATGATATTGGCGCCGGGCTGCCGGAAAATGATGATCATCACGCAGGGCTCGCCGTTGAAGCGGCCAGCGACATGCGTGTCGGTGTAGGAATCCTCAACGTCGGCAACGTCGCTGAGGCGCACCGGAGCGCCGTTGCGATAGGCGACGATGATGGGACGATAGTCTTTGGCCTTTTTGAGCTGGTCGTTGGTGCGCACCATCCAGCTCTTTTCCTCGCCCTGCAGCGAGCCCTTGGCCTGGTTTACGTTCTGCGCCGAGACCGCCGCGCGGACTGCGTCCAGGCCAACACCCATCTTGTTAAGCAGGTTGGGGTTGGCTTCGATGCGAACCGCGGGCTGCGATGACCCGCCGACATACACTTGGCCCACGCCGTCGACCTGCGCCAGCTTCTGCGACAGGATCGAGTCCGCCGCATCGTACATCTGGTCCTGCGTCAGGGTGTCGGACGTCAGCGCCAGGATCAGGATGGGCGAGTCGGCAGGATTCACCTTGCGATAGCTGGGATTGCTGGGCAGGTCCGCGGGCAGGAATCCGCGCGCCGCGTTGATGGCAGCCTGCACATCGCGCGCCGCCGCATCGATGTTGCGGTTCAGATCGAACTGCATGGTGATGCCGGTCGATCCTAACTGGCTCGACGACGTCATCTGGTTGATGCCGGCGATGCGACCGAACTGCCGTTCCAGCGGAGTGGCAACCGCAGTCGCCATGGTTTCCGGACTGGCGCCCGGCAGTCCGGCTCCCACGGAAATTACGGGGAAGTCGATCTGCGGCAGCGGCGAAACCGGTAGCTGCGTGTAGGCGAGTCCGCCCGCCAGCAGCAGCGCAATCGTCAGCAGGAAGGTTGCTACTGGCCGTTCAATCGCTGGTCCGGAGACGTTCATCGCTAGTCCCCCGTGGCCTCTGCGGGCTTGGGCGCGCGTAGATTGTGTAATGCCGAGCCCAGGCGGTCAAACCATAGGTAGACCACCGGAGTGGTGTAGAGGGTTAGCACCTGGCTGAAGAGCAGTCCGCCGATGATCGTCACACCCAGCGGACGCCGCAACTCGGAGCCGGTGCCCGATCCCAGTGCCAGCGGTACCGCGCCGAATAAGGCCGCAAACGTCGTCATCATGATGGGACGGAAGCGCAGCAGGCACGCCTCGTAGATAGCTTCCAGCGGCGTCTTACCGTCCTTGCGTTCCGCTTCTAGCGCGAAGTCGATCATCATGATGGCGTTCTTCTTCACGATGCCGATCAGAAGAATGATGCCGATGAGCGCCATCACGCCCAGATCCATGCGGAAAATGTTGAGTGCGAGGATTGCGCCGACGCCCGCGGAAGGCAGCGTGGACAGGATTGTGATGGGGTGGATATAGCTCTCGTAGAGCACTCCCAGCACGATGTACACGGTGATGATGGCAGCCAGGATGAGCCAACCTTCGTTGGCCTGCGATGCTTCGAAGGCCCGCGCGGTTCCCTGGAACTTCACCTGGATGCTGGGAGGCATCCCGACGTCGGCCACGGCCGCGTTGATAGCGCGCACCGCTTCGCCCAGCGAGTAGCGGCCACCGAGGTTGAACGAGATGGTCACCGCCGGGAATTGTCCCTGATGATTCAGCGAGAGCGCTCCGCTGCCAGTCTCGAAGTGCGCGATGGAGCTCAGCGGGACCTGCCCGGCCGCGCCGGGGACGTAAATGCTCTTGAGCGAGTCGGGATCGTCGCGGAACGAAGGGTCCACCTCCAGCACCACGTGGTACTGGTTCAACTGGGTGAACATGATCGAGATCAGGCGCTGTCCGAAGGCGTCGTACAGGGTGTTGTCCACCGCGCTGGCGCTCACTCCGAGGCGCGCAGCGGTGTCGCGGTCGATCTCGAGGTTGGCGACTGCGGCTGCGTTCTGCTGGTCGGTTGCAACATCGCGCAACTCTGGCAGCGTTTTCAGCTTCGCCATGAGGGTGCTGGTCCACTGCGCCAACTCTTTCGGGTCGGCGTCCTCCAGGCTGAACTGATACTGGGTGCGGCTGACACGGTCTTCCACGGTCAGGTCCTGCACCGGCTGCATGTAGAGCGTGATGCCTTCCACTCCCGCGGTTTCCTGTTGCAGTCGTTTGATGATGGTCGATACGTCGTCGCTACGTTCGTCTTTGGGGCGCAGGTTGATCTGGAAGCGCCCGCTGTTCGGCGTGGTGTTGGTGCCGTCCACGCCGATGAACGACGACAGGCTGGCGACGTCGGGATCCTTCAAGATCGCGGCGGCCAGTTTCAGTTGCCGGTCGGACATGGCCGCGAATGACACACTTTCCGGCGCATCCGAAATGCCCATGATTACGCCGGTGTCCTGGATGGGAAAGAAGCCCTTGGGCACGACGATGTACAACCATACGGTCGCTACCAGCGTCCCCAGCGTGACAAGCAAGGTAATCGTCTGGTGCTGCAGTACGACTTTCAGCGTGCGTCCATAAAACGCGATGGTGTTGTTGAAGATGCGTTCCGACGCCTCGAACAGCCTGCCATGCTTTTCATGGCCCTTCTGGCGAAGCAGGAGCGAGCACATCATGGGGGTCAGGGTCAGCGAAATGATCGCGGAGAGCAGGATCGTTACGCTCAAGGTCACTGCGAATTCGCGGAACAGGCGGCCGACGATGTCGCCCATGAACAGCAGCGGAATCAGCACCGCGATCAGCGACACGGTCAACGAAACGATGGTGAAGCCAATTTGTCCGGAGCCAAGCAGCGCGGCTTCGAGCGGCGAGTGGCCTTCCTCGATGTAGCGGTCGATATTCTCGATCATGACGATCGCGTCATCGACTACGAACCCGGTCGAGATGGTCAGCGCCATCAGCGACAGGTTGTCGAGCGAATAGTTCAGCATGTACATCGCGCCGAAGGTGCCCACCAGGGAAAGCGGCACGGCAATGCTGGGAATGATGGTTGCGGCCAGGGTGCGCAGGAACACGAAGATAACCGTCACGACCAGCGCGATCGTCAGCAACAAGCTGAACTTCACGTCCGCAACGCTGGCTCGGATGGTATTCGTGCGGTCGGTCAACACCGTGATCTTGACCGATGCCGGAAGGTTGGCTTGCAGTTGCTTCAGGCGCAACTTCACGCTGTCGGCAACCTTAATGATGTTGGCCCCGGGCTGGCGCTGAATGTTCAGGATCACCGCCGGCGTGGTGTTCATCCACGCCGCCTGGTTCACGTTCTCCGGGCCTTCGATCACGCTGGCGACATCGGAGACCCGCACCGGGTTCCCGTTCTTGTAGGCGATGATCGTGTTGGCATAATCCTCGGGCTTGAACAACTGGTCGTTGGCGCCAATGGTGTACGCCTGGCGGTTGTCCTGCAGTTGCCCCTTGGCCTGGTCGACGTTGACCGCGGCGATCATGGTGCGCATCTGCTCGAGGCTGAGGCCGTAGGAAGCAAGCGCCGTCGGGTTCGCCTGGATTCGCACCGCCGGCTTCTGTCCGCCGCTGATGGAAACCAGCCCCACGCCAGGCAATTGCGAAATCTTCTGCGCAAACGTGGTGTCCGCGAGGTCTTCTACCTGCGGCAGGGGCATAGTGTCGGAGGTCATCGCCAGCGTCAGGATGGGAGCGTCGGCAGGATTGACCTTGCTGTAGATCGGCGGCGTCGGCAGGTCGGGCGGAAGGAAGGTCTGCGCGCTGTTGATCGCCGCCTGCACTTCCTGCTCGGCGACGTCGATGTTTTCATCGAGATTGAATTGCAGGGTGATGACTGACGCGCCGAACGAGCTGCTCGATGTCATCTGGTTCAGTCCGGGAAGCTGTCCAAACTGCCGCTCCAGAGGCGCGGTGATGGAAGACGCGGTGACGTCAGGGCTTGCGCCGGGATACAGTGTCACAATCTGAATGGTCGGGTAATCCACCTGCGGCAAGGCCGAAATCGGCAACTGCTGGTAGGCCACAATCCCCACCAGCAAAAGGGCCACCATCAGAAGCGAGGTGGCGATGGGCCGCAGAATAAATGGCCGCGAAATACTCATGACTGCGATCCATTGACCTCGGTTACTTGCGGGTTTTTCGATTGTCCGGCAGGGGCCTGAACGCTTACTCGACTTCCTGGCTGGAGCTTCTCCTGCCCGTCCGTCACTACCTTATCGCCGGCCTGCAGGCCCGACCCAACAACCACCGTGCTGCCTTGGGTCACCGCAATTTGCACCGGCTTCACCTGCACCGTGTTCTTCGTGTCCACTGCGTAAACGAATGTTCCCTGCGGTCCGCGCTGAATGGCGGCCGCGGGAATCAGCAGCGCGTCCTTACGCGTTTCCAGCAGCAGGTGGACGTTCACGAACTGGTTAGGCCAGAGACTGTTGTCGGGGTTCTCGAACACCGCTTTGAACTTCGCTGTTCCGGTGGTCTGGTCGATTTGATTGTCGATGGTCAGCAGCTTGCCAGTGGACAGCTTCGTCTGGTCGTCGCGGCTGTAGACATCGACCGTCAGTGGCGCCGCCTTCATGCGCTGGCGCACTGACTGCAGCTGGTCTTCCGGCAAGGTGAAGTCGATAGCGATGGGATGCAACTGCGTAATGATGACCATCGGCGTGGCAGAAGACGCCTGCACATAGTTGCCGATGTCCACCTGCCGCAGCCCGATGCGGCCGTTGATGGGCGACGTGATCCGGGTATAAGTAAGGTTCAGCTTGGCATTTGCGATCGCCGCTTTGTCGGCGGCGATCGTGCCTTCAAACTGCCCGAACGACGCTTCCTGCGTGTCCAGGTCTTGCTTGGCGATCACCCCGCCTGCGTACAACGCTTTCATGCGCTCGTATTGCACCTTGGCATTGTTGAGCTGGGCTTCGTCACGCTGCAGATTGGCCTGGGCCGTCTGCAGTGCAACTTCATAAGGACGCGGATCGATCTGGATCAGCAACTGCCCTTCGGAGACGTCCTGGCCTTCCTGGAAATTCACCTGGGTGATCTGGCCATCGATGCGGGTTTTGAGGGCGACGGTATTAAAGGCCTGTACCGAACCAAGACCGGTGAGATAGATGGGAAAATCCTTCTCTTGGACGGTGGCGACCCCCACCGGGACAGCCGGAGGTGGCCCACTCGCCTTGGCATTCTTCTGATCGCGGCTGCAGCCGGCCAGCACTCCGCAAATCAGCAGGGCGACCATCAGCCCATGTGTTCCACGAACTTTCAAGATTTCCTCCTCGCTGGCGTCCGGCGATAATCAAGGGGGGATGAGATGCCGGCGCCAGGGGCAAGGCACACGTACATGCCAGTTACAATATTATGAACCCTACCTTATTAGAGCGAATGGACGGACTGGGTGCCGTTAAGAGAGGGTGAAGGAAGGTTAAGATTTGTGAAGGGCCACCCCACATCCCGAAACAATTCTTCACCGCAACCACGCCCGGGAAAAGGCACAATGAGTCCAGTGAACCAACTGCTCATCATCGACGACGATCGGGCGCTCGTCAATCTCCTCAAGCGCTTTCTCGAGGCAGAAGGATTTCACGTCGATGCGGCTTACGATCACGATGCCGGACTGGCTGCCGCGAGAGGCGAACATCACGAGCTGATCATTCTTGACGTCATGTTGCCCGGCGGCTCGGGATTCGAGCTGCTCAAGGCGCTGCGCTACGAATCCGCCGTCCCTGTGTTGCTGCTCACCGCACGCGGCGAAGCGGTTGACCGTATTCTCGGACTCGAAATTGGCGCCGACGACTATCTCGCCAAACCCTTTGACCCGCGTGAACTGGTGGCACGCATCCGCGCCGTCTTGCGTCGCACCCGAGAGGCTGCGTCTGGCGCGGTCCGCGGCGATCATGATGAAGTGCTCAAGGTCGGCAGCATTCAGCTTTCGCTCGGAACTCGCAACGTTACCTGCGGCGGCCAGCCAGTTGATCTGACGTCCGTCGAGTTCAATGTGCTGGAATTGCTGCTGCGAAATGCCGGAAGTGTCGTCACCCGCGAACAGATCGCCGAAGTTGCGCTTGGCCGCCCTTTGAATGCCTTCGACCGCAGCGTGGACGTCCATGTCAGCCGCCTGCGCAAGAAGCTTGGCAGCTTCGCGGAAGCAGATGACCTGATTCGCCCCATTCGCGGCATCGGATACTTCCTCGCGTCCGCCGCTGCTTCCGAAAAGGCAAAGGCATGAACCGCCGCCTCTTCTGGAAAATATTCCTGCCCTTCTGGGTCGCGCAGGCCCTGCTGCTCGGCGTCTTGTACATGCGCCTGCACTACCGCTTGCACGCCGAGAATCCGTGGTGGGTGCAACCGGAGCGTCGCCTCGTGCCGACGCTCGCGGACCTGGCTGCCCGGCGCTACGAGGAGGGAGGCCAGCCCGCCCTTCGCGCTTTGCTCGACCAGACCGCAATGCCCTACCGTTCTAATTATTGGCTGCTCGATGCCGATGGCCGCGAATTGAGTGGTCGTCCGTTGTCCGACGAGATTCGCGACTTCGCGCAACGCGCCTTGCGGCACGAGGGCATGGTCCGTCCCGACGAAGCGGTTGTGATCGTGTCCCCCGCCACTACGTTACAAGCCAACTATCTGCTGGTCGGTGAATTCATCCCGCCGCCGCTAACCGAGCGTGTGCCGGGCGACATTATCTGGGTGCTGAAACTCGGCACGATAATCTCCGCGTTGATGTGCCTCGTGATCGCCCACTATCTAAGCAAGCCGATTGAGCAGCTGCGCAACGCCACCAACGAGCTTGCGCGCGGCAACCTCGACATCCGCGTTGGCGCCACGATCGGCAAGCGACGCGACGAAATCGCCGACCTGGTGCACGACTTCGACTCCATGGCCGGAGAGCTGCGCAACCAGATTCAAAGCGAACGCAATCTCTTGAGCGGCGTATCGCACGAATTGCGTTCGCCTATAGCCCGCATGCGCCTGGCGCTGGCGCTGGCGCGCAACTCCGAGCGCCCGGAACGCGACGAGATGCTCGATCGTATTGAGCAAGACACGATCCAGTTGGACTCCATGCTGGAGCGCATACTCACCGTCGCCCGCCTCGAAAACGGGCAGTACAAGCCGAAGTTCGAGAGCCTCTCGCTCAATGAAGTCATCGACGACGTGCTGGATGACGCCCGCTTCGAAGCGGCCGCTACCAACGCCACGATCAATTACGCTGACGAGGCCTTGCTCGAGGTGAATGGCGATCCCGGGTTGCTGCGCAGCGCGATCGAAAACGTCGTACGCAATGCCATCTTCTATTCGGGGCAGGGTGGCCGCATCGACGTTCGGCTCCGTCTCGATAGCGGTCACGCAGTTCTCACTGTCCGCGATAACGGCAAAGGCGTGCCGGAAAGCGCCCTGCCACTGCTCTTCAAGCCGTTTTACCGCGTGGACGACTCGCGCGGCACCACTACGGGTGGCATGGGCCTTGGCCTCGCGATCGTGCGCAACGCCGTTGCCGTCCACGGTGGCACTGTGACCGCTCGCAATGTCTCGCCTAACGGACTCGAGGTGGAATTGCGGATCCCGGTCGCCGGTAGCGCGCTGACGGCGCGGAGTTCGGCAGCGCAATTGGTCGCTCCGCTGCAAGGACGACGTTAGATCTGACATTGTCAGACATCTAGTATTCCCGAATAAATCGCCATCCCGACCACCGCATCCACACCCATGGCATCGAGTTCGTCGATCTCCCGCTGACTACAGATCCCGCCTGCCGCGATGAACCCGCGCTCGGTCCGCGCTTTCAGCGCCCGCACCACGTCTATGGGGATTCCCTGCAACAAACCCTCGGTATCGATGTGGGTGTAGAGAAACGCGGAACAGCACGGCTCCAGCGCCTCCATCATTTCCGTCGGAGTGATTTCCGTGATGGTTTTCCATCCGTCGATCGCGACTTGCCCGCCGCGCGAATCGATGGCCATCACCAGTCGCTCCGCGCCGAACTCCTCGCAGAGCGCGTTCGCAAATGCGGTATCGACTCCGCGGTCCTTGATTAATGAGGATCCAAGAATCACTCTCTTCGCGCCTGCTTTGAGCACCTGTCGCGCGTTTTCGGCGGAGCGGATGCCCCCTCCCACCTGGCATGGCAGCTTGCCGCAGAGCTCGGCGATCAGCTCCCGATTGTTGCCCTTGCCCATCGCGGCGTCGAGATCGATCAGTTGCACCAGCGGATAACGGGCGAACCGCTTTACCCACTCGCCGAAGTTGTCGAACTCCAGCGCTTTCTTCTCGCCCTGCACCAACTGGACGATCCTTCCCCCCATCAGATCAATCGAGGGAATCAGCACGTGGGCCTCACCGGGATGCCTGCTCTCCGCAACTCCTGTTTGATTACAGTCACCGACTTGAGGCCGAAGTGAAAAACTGAGGCCGCCAGCGCTGCGTCCGCCGCGCCCGCCTGGAATACCTCTACGAAGTGTTGCGGTTCGCCCGCGCCGCCCGAGGCGATCACCGGAATGCGCACACTGGTCGCAATTGCGCGGGTCAACGGGCAGTCAAAGCCCGACTTGGTTCCGTCGCGGTCCATCGAGGTGAGCAGGATCTCTCCTGCTCCCAGTTCTTCGGCCTTTCCAGCCCATTCGTAGGCATCACGGCCCGTAGCCTTGCGGCCGCCCCAGACGTACACCTCCCACCTTATGGGAGTTGCCTGCCGTGCATCGATCGCCACCACCACCGCTTGCGAGCCGTAACGCTCAGCTACCCTGGTGATGAGCGTGGGATCGGCAACGGCCGCAGAGTTCACCGCCACTTTGTCCGCGCCGCAATCCAACACTGCCGCGGCATCGTCGAGCGTCCGGATCCCGCCTCCGACAGTGAAAGGAATGAACAACTGCCGCGCCGTCCGCCGCACGGTATCGAGCAGGGTGTTGCGGGAGTCCGATGTTGCAGTAATATCAAGCAGTACGATCTCATCTGCGCCCGCCTGGCTGTGCGCCAGCGCGAGTTCCGCTGGGTCGCCGGCGTCACGCAACTGCTCGAACTGCACGCCCTTCACTACCCGCCCCCCAGTCACATCGAGGCAGGCAACGATGCGCTTGGCCAGGGTTTCACAGGGCAAAGAAGTTCTCCAAAATCTGCATACCCACGTCGCCTGATTTCTCGGGATGGAATTGCACCCCGAACACGTTGCCCCTCTCCGCCACCGCCGTAAAAGACTCCTCGTAGGCACAGGTCGCGACCGTATCACCGCACACCGGTGCACGATACGAGTGCGTGAAATATACGTACGCTCCCGTCGGTATTCCCGCTAGCAAACGCGAGCGTGCGGCGATGGCGATGCTGTCCCACCCGACATGCGGCGCCTTTACCCGCTGGGAAAAGCGGGCACACTCTCCTGTGAATATCCCCAGCCCGCGCAAATCCGCGGCCTCGCTGCTGCCTTCGAACATCCACTGCAGCCCCAGGCAAATTCCCAGCAGCGGCTTGTTCTCGCTTACGCCTTCACGCAGCAGGGCGCCCAATTCCCCACTCGCCAGCGGCACCGTAGCCTTGAAATTCCCGACTCCGGGAATGATCCATTTGTCGGCGTGTCCCACAATGTCAGGATCTGCGGTCACAGCACACTCCTGCCCCAGGTGTTGCAGCGCCTTGACCACTGACGCCAGGTTCCCCGCGCCGTAATCAACAATTGCGATCATCTCTCCATCCTGAAAACACTCTGTCTGCCCCACGCATGCGCTCCGCCGTGACGGGTGGGGCTCGCCCTTCGCCAGCTACCTTCACAACAGCCCCTTGGTACTGGGCAGCATGCGCCCGAGCTGCTTGTCTTTCGAGCATGCGACTCGTAACGCTCGGGCGAACGCCTTGAACAGCGCTTCGATCTTGTGGTGGTTCGATCTTCCGTAAATCGTCTTCACATGCACGTTGGCCTTCGCGCCGCGCGAGAACCCGTCGAAGAAGTCTGCGACGAGTTCCGTCTGCAGATCGCCCACCAGCCGCGTGCGCACCTTGGTATCGACAACCGCCGCACTGCGTCCGCCGAAATCCACGGCCACTACGCCTAGCGTCTCGTCCATCGGCATCACGAAATACCCGGCTCGCAGAATGCCTCGCTTACTGCCCAGGGCTGCGGTGAACGCTTCGCCCAGCGCGATGCCCACGTCCTCGACGGCGTGGTGCTGGTCGACGTCGAGATCACCGCTGGCCTGCAGTTCCAAGTCGAACGCGCCATGCCGCGCCACCAACTCCATCATGTGATCGAGAAAACGAATGCCGGTGCTGACTTTCGCCCGCCCGCGCCCTTCGATGGTCAACGCGAGTCGAATTTCGGTCTCCTTGGTCTTGCGGTGGATCTTCGCTCGCCTCACGCCTTCACCTCTGCGCCCAGCCTCAACTCGGCCAGCACTGCGCGCAACTCTCCCAGCAGCCGGTCCGTTTGGGCGGTCGTGCCCAAGGTGATGCGTACGCAGCCGTCGCATCCCGGATCGGCCGAGCGGTCGCGCACCAATATCCCACGTTGTCGCATAGCCGCGACGAATTCACGGTGCCGTTCGCCGACCTTCATCAACACGAAGTTCGCTTCGCTGGGCCACCACGCGATGCCCGCTTGCGTCAGCTCCCGCTCCAGTCGCGCCCGCCCCGCTTTCACCTGCTCTACGTAGCCGACGACGAACTCGCCGTCTGCCATCGCCTCCGGCAGGGCCAACAGCGCGACCGAGTTCACGCTGTACAGCGACGAGACTCGGCGTACCATCGGCATCTGTTCCGATGGCCCTGCGAGGATACCGATGCGCAGACCCGCCAGCCCATACGCCTTGGAGAACGTCCGCGCCACAAACAAATTGGGTTGGGTACCGACATCGGGCATCACGGTTTTCCCGTGGAAGTCGAAATACGCCTCGTCCACCAGCAGCGCGGCATCCGGTGCGCTGTTCGCAATCGCCAGCAGTTGCTGGCGCGACGCAACGCCGCCCGTAGGGTTGTTGGGGCTGGCCACTGCAACCAGTTTCGTTCTCGCAGTGATGGTCGCCAACACCTTCGCCAGCGGAAAGCGCAAGTCATCTTCACACTGAACTCGGACGACGGCCGCTCCTGTCGCTTCGGCGAAGATCTCGTACATGCTGAACGTGGGAGTTACCACAATGACTTCGTTCGACGGCTCGAGATATGCTTCGCACAGGAGGTGAATCGCCTCATCGACGCCGTTGGTCAACAGCGCCTGTTCCGACGGCAGCCCCAGGTACGCCGCGGCGATTGCCTCCACCGTCGCGCGCTCGGGATAGCGCGCCAGGTCCTCTGCTGTGATCTCGCGAATGCGGGCCAGCACGCGTGGCGAGCACCCCTCGGTATTTTCGTTAAAATCGAGACGCAGCCCCTCCCGTCCCGCCAGAGGAGGATGATACTCGTGCATCTGCCGGACGGCTCTGCGCGCGCTAAGCATCGCCGCACCTCACACGCACCGACGCGGCGTGAGCGCGCAGCCCTTCGGCTTCAGCCAGCTTCGTCACCACGGGCGCGATTTCGCGCAGTCCTTCGCTCATGAACTTTTGCACCGTGATGACTTTGACGAAGTCGGCTACGCTCAATCCGCCGCGAAAGCGCGCCGCGCCTGCGGTGGGCAACACATGATTCGGCCCTGCGGCATAGTCTCCCGCAGCCTGTGGCGAGTAGTTGCCAACGAAGATCGACCCGGCGTTGCATACTGCCGTCAAATCCGAATCTTCGTCCACCGTCAGGTGCTCGGGCGCAATGCGGTTCACCCACTCCATCGCCTGCTCGCGCGTCGCTGCAACCAGCGCACAGGCATTGCGGCCCACCGCCTTCGCCGCTACCGCATTGCCTCTCGCCAGGCGCTTAACGGCGGCCGTCACATCCTTCGCCAGCGTGCGGCTTGTGGAGACGAAGACAGCAACTGCGTCGGGGTCGTGCTCTGCCTGCGCCACCAGGTCCGAGGCGAGAAATTCCGCGTTGCCTTTGAAGCTAAGGACCACCGCCTCGGTTGGACCGGCCAACGTGTCGATGGCGCAATCGAAGCTAACCAGCTTCTTGGCGGCAGTGACGAACGCATTGCCCGGACCGACAATCTTGTCTACTCGCCTGATGCTCTCGGTTCCGTACGCCAGCACCGCAATCGCCTGCGCTCCGCCGAATCGATAGACCTCGGTGATCCCCAACAGCGACGCGGCTGCCAGCGTGGCGATCTGCGAACCAGGCGTGACCACCACGATGCGCTCCACTCCAGCAGCCTGCGCCGGAATGGCCGTCATCAGCAGCGTCGAAGGCAGCGGATACCGTCCTCCTGGCACATAGCATCCCACCGACGCGAGCGGACGCACCATCTGTCCCACCTCACCGCCGGTAATCTTCTTGCGCCATGAACTGGGCATCTGCCAGTTGGCAAAGCGCCGGATGTTGGCCGCTGCCCGCTTCAGTGCATCGCGGGTGGCGGAAGGCGTCGCTTTCCACGCCTGGCCAACCTCTTGCTGCGAAACCCGAACGGACTGGCCCTTTTCCAAGCCATCCCACAATGTGGCATAACGTACCAGCGCCTTGTCTCCCCCCTTGCGGACCCCCCGGATGACCCTTCGCACCTGCGGCGCAACGTCTTCCAGTCGCGATGCACGGCCTTCGAGCTTCACAACTGCGCGTTCCGCAGCTTTCCCCTCGAGGATCCGCATCACACCACCACCTTATTCAGCGGATATTCCACAATGCCGGTCGCGTTCGCCGCCTTCAGCCGCGGAATTACCTCCCAGCACAGGCTCTCTTCCAGGATGGTATTTACTGCGACCCACTCCTTATCGCTCAAGGTGGAGATGGTTGGGCTGTTCAGCGCGGGCAGCACGGCCAGCACAGCCTGCAGGTCCTCGACCTTAACGTTCAGCATCAGGCCCACGCGGCCCTGCGCCTCCATGGCGCCCCGCAGCATGAGCGCAAGGTTATCGATCTTCTGGCGTTTGCAGGCGTCAGCCCACGCTTTCTTATTCGCGATGATTTGGGTATTCGACTCAAGGAGGGTTTCGATACTGCGCAGGCGGTTGGCTTTCAGCGAGCTGCCAGTTTCGGTGACTTCGACGATGGCATCCGCCAATGTGGGAGGCTTCACTTCCGTCGCGCCCCACGAGAACTCGACTTTGACGTCGATGCCGCGCTGCTGAAAGTAGCGGTTGGTCACGTTCACCAGCTCAGTCGCGATGGTCGCGCCCTGCAGATCCTCCGGACGCTGCGCCGGCGAATCTTCCGGCACTGCCAGCACCCATCGGACTTTTCCGCGGCTCTGTTTGGCGTAGATCAAGTCGGCGACGGTGACGACCTCGAGGCCGCTCTCTGTCACCCAATCCAGGCCGGTCAGTCCAGCGTCGA
>Ga0210392_10000994_pt1 | contig 15469 bp, 13 predicted proteins | sample IncBWC30OmetaG_FD_161057 | JGI IMG/M metagenome (GOLD analysis project Ga0210392, IMG submission 161057) | Forest soil microbial communities from Barre Woods Harvard Forest LTER site, Petersham, Massachusetts, United States - Inc-BW-C-30-O ...
CAAACCAGCACAATGATATCGACAGTCTCAAGTTGACAATTTTATCTAGATGAAGAACACTGCCGAAAACGTAGTGCGGATCGAGGCCGAGGCGTTGCGGGCACTCGCCGACCGTATTGGTGGCCCCATGGCGGGCGACTTCGAGCACGCCGTCGATTTGCTGTATAGCTGCGCTGGCCGCGTCGTCGTAACCGGTATGGGCAAGAGTGGCCTCATCGCCCGAAAGTTGGCTGCGACGCTCAGCTCCACCGGCACTCCTGCACTCTACCTCCATCCTGCAGAGGCCCTCCACGGCGATCTGGGAATGATCGTCAGGGGCGACGCCGTTGTGGCCATGTCGGCCAGTGGCGAAACTGGCGAGATCCTGCAACTGCTCGCGACGGTGAAGCGTTTGGGATCTGCCCTGATCACGCTGACCTGTGACAACCTTTACGCGCTTTCGGCCGAGGGTTACAGGCGCTCAACTCTGGCTCAGGCGGCCGATGTGGCGCTGGATTGCTCGGTAGCGGGAGAGGCCTGTTCGTTTGGTCTTGCTCCCACGGCGTCTACGACCACTATGCTCGCTTTGGGCGACGCTCTCGCGGTAGCACTTTCGCAAAAGAGAGGTTTCAAAGAAGAGGATTTCGCCAACCTTCACCCCGGGGGCAAGCTAGGCAAGCGGCTGAGCAGGGTATCAGCACTTATGCACACGGGCGACGCTCTGCCGAGCGTCACACCGCAAACGCCCATCACGCAGGTCATCTACGAAATGTCACGCAAGGGCCTCGGGATGACTACGGTGGTCGCGGATGGCAAGCTGGTTGGACTCATCAGCGACGGCGACCTGCGGCGATTGCTCGAACGTCACGGCAAAGAAGTGTTCGACCTCACTGCCGGCCAGTGCATGACGCCTGAGCCAAAGTCCATCGGCCCTGATTCATTTGCGATCTCAGCCCTTGATGTCATGGAACAGAAAAAGATTACGACGCTGCCGGTGGTCGACGACGACGGCTCTTTGCTTGGAGTACTGCACTTGCACGACCTGTGGGGAACGCAGATGGTCTGAGGCGCATAATGCGCCAGGACGTGAAAAGCGCCACCTCGAATTTGCCGACTACGCAGGCGTTTCTGGCACCGCCGCCGGCCCGGAGCTGACGACGGCGGCATGCTCTGAAACCGTATCGCCCTCTGGGACCTGCTTGGCCGTTACCGCTGCCGCGATCACAAAAATGTTCGTGAACAACACAACCGTGAAAGCCATCGCCGGCATGAAGGAGAACACCTGTCCTCGAGCCGCCAACACCTGCAATGCCAGCACCGCAGTAATCAAGCCGCGAGGCATCATCAGGAACAACAATTCCGTGTCGGCGGGCTTTACATCGCGTACCGACCAGCGCGTTGCGCGCACAGCTACATAGCGCGCAAGCACCAGCGCCACCAGGATGGACAATATCGGAATCACATAAGGCCGGCTGACAAATTGCGCCATGATACCCAACAGCACGAAGAAGAACGAGCGCACCAGAAAAGTCAGTTCGGAGTGGAACGCCACCATCCGCGCGCCTTGGCGGGTGGTATGAGGGGTGCGCGGCATATTAGCCAGCGTGAGACCGAACACCAGTTCTGCCAGCAGCCCACTTCCGCCTGCAAAGCGCCCCACCGCAAATAGTCCGAGCACCATCCCGAGGTTTAAAGTGTTACCGAATTGCTGGGTAGCGAAAAGGGGCCAGACTCGCGACCATGCCACGCCAGCCAAAATGCCTAGCAGCACGTCTACCACGATGTGGTGCCCGAATCCGGTGACCAGTCCTTGGAAAATGGGTTCGCTACCATCCAGACCGATGAGCGTGCCGACTGTGAGCACCGCAATAATTTCGCCCAGCGATGCTTCCAGCGTCAGGGTGACCTTGATGGCCTCAGGGGCGGCGATCTGCTGGATGGCGGGAAGCACCACCGAGGCACTGGTTGATCCCAGCACTGCGCCCAAGAGTGACGCATCCATCCAGCTCAGATGTAACAGCACTCTGGCTACACATGCGATCAGCCCAACTGTGACCCCATAACCGACGAATGCCAGCAGTATTCCACCGGGCGAATAGCGAATCGTTTCCTTTAGCCGAAGTTCCAGTCCTCCTTCGAACAGAATGAGGATCAGGGCCAGCATTCCCAAAATTCGAATCACGTCGTTGAAGTTCTTCGGGTCAACCCAATGGAGGACCGGACCAAGTCCCACCCCGATGAGCAACAGCACGATGATGTCGGGAACCCTCGTCCAGCGCGAAAGGCGTTTCGCAACCACGGCGATCACTAGTAGCGCAGCGGGTAGTCCGAAGATGTGAGACATTTCCATGGGAGTCAAAACAGCAGGGAGCGGGATTCGTCAATTTTGCTTGAGTATCGTCCAAAATGCCAGAGATTCTTGCGGTCGTGAGGGCTCGTCCACTCGGTCGATTTTCAAGTGGTTGTGTCCTCGTCACGCTATGGCATGCCGGCGAACCCGATGGCGACCTCACGTTGGCGCGGACCGTCGAGTTCAACCAGAATGAGGCGTTGCCAGGTTCCCAGTATCAGAGAGCCCCTCTCCACGAGCAGCCCTACCGACGTACCGATGAGCGCGGAAAGGATGTGGTCCGGCACGTGTTCCGGATCGTGTGGGTGTCGATAGTTGAGCTTCGGAATTAGTTGGTCAAAGGCGGCCAGCATGTCCTCATCGGTGCCGGGATCGAGATCGGCGGTCGTTAAAGCAGCCGTGGTGTGCAAGACGACGAGGTGACACACTCCCGATTCGGCGCCATGGCGAGCATGTAGCCATGTATTGACCGAGTCCGTGATGTCGAGAATCTCGCGTTTGCGGCGGGTTTTAACTTTGATGCGATCCATGAACCGATTTTAATGCGCCACAGAGTCGCCCGTTCGCGCGCTTGATCGCTCAGTTTCTCGCGGCTGCTGACGTGGTCCTCGGAAAGTAGCTGCAGGCGGCCACCGGCTACTCGCCTGCGTGCAAGTGCCCGTTGCGATAGTGGTGCTCCGAAAGACTTCGGAGCCGCTCAGCTGCGTTTTCTGGTGTAATGTCGCGCTGCGGAGCGTCGAGAAGCTCGTATCCCACCATGAATTTCCTTACCGTGCCAGATCGCAGAAGGGGCGGACAAAAATGCGCATGCAGATGCCATTCCGGATGTTCGAATCCATCCGCAGGCTGTTGGTGGAACCCCATCGTGTATGGGAACGGGGTCTCGAATAGGTTGTCGTAGCGGGTAGTGATGCGCTTCAGTATGTCCGCAAGCGCAGTGCGGGCGGCACCGTTCAGCGCAACCAAATCGCTGACGTGGCTCTTGCTGCATACCAGAAGCTCAAACGGCCATACAGCCCAGAACGGCACCAGCGCCAGGAAGTGCTCATTCTCGCAGACAATGCGCTCTCCGCTTGCTCGCTCCAACTCAATGTAGTCGCACAGCAGGCAGCTCCGGTGAAGCTCGCGGTACTCCGCCAGTGCCGTTTGTTCGGCTCTCGGCACATTCGGAATGGTGCTGTTCGCCCATATCTGGCAGTGGGGGTGCGGATTGCTGCATCCCATCATTTCGCCGCGATTCTCAAAAATCTGCACGTGGTTAATTTCCGGCATCGCGCCGAGCTCGCGATATTGGTCTGCCCAAACGTCTACTACCTTGCCGATCGCCCCCACGTCCATGTGCGCCAGCGTCAGGTCGTGGCGCGGCGAGAAACACACCACGCGACATACACCCGGCTCGGTTTCAGCGATAAGAAGTCCCTTTTCTCCGGAACTGACACTTGCCCGCGGCACACCAGGCAGCAGTGCGGCGAAATCATTATCGAAAACAAAAGCGGAGTCGTACTGCGAGTTTCGTGCCCCCCCGGCGCGCTCGTTGCCTGGGCACAGATAGCAGTGCGGGTCGTAGCGGAGCTCGCGCTCCTCGGGTTCTCTCTCTGTCTGGCCTTGCCACGGCCGCTGGTTGCGATGCGGTGAAACCAGTACCCATTCGCGAGTAAGGGGATTGAAACGGCGATGTGGCACTTCCCTGATCCTTGCGAGGTCAATCATGATATTAGGTGGGCGACTTCTCCTGCGCCATCTGCAGCTGTACAGACGTATATCTCTGGTTGAAGTCCCGTCGCACGTTGGTATCCTTGGGCAACGGCAACTGTAAACTCGTCCACTGCGTCCGATTCGACAAGGGCGACCGCGCAGCCACCAAAGCCGCCACCCGTCATGCGCGCGCCGTAAACACCATTGCATTGGCCAGCGAGATCTACCATCAGGTCGAGTTCCTTGCAGCTAACCTCGTAACTGTCGCGCAAGCTAAGATGCGATTCACCCATGAGGACACCGAATCGGGAGAGGTCAGATTTTTTCAACGCGCTGGCTGCCTCAAGAACTCGGGCATTCTCGCTAACAACATGGTGGCAGCGCTTGTAAGTGACTTCGGGAAGACTGGCGCCGTATTGTTGCAGTTGGGTTAGTGTCACATCGCGCAAGGCCCGAATCGACGGCAGAAACTGTCGCAAAAACCGAACTCCAGCCTCGCAGTCGACACGACGGCTGTTGTACTCGCCAGACGCGAGTTCGTGCCTCACCATCGTGTTGCACACCACAATCCGGACGTGGCTATTGATTTCGAGCATTTCGAAGGTAAGACTTCGGCAGTCGAGCAGCAGTGCGTGATTCGCACGTCCAAAACAGGATATGAACTGGTCCATGATGCCGCAGTTGGTTCCAGCATACTCATGTTCGGCACGCTGGCACGTCTCTGCCAGTTGAACGCGACTCCAACTAAGTCCCGAGTTCGTCAGCAATGCCAGCGCGGTCGATACCTCAAGCGCGGCTGAGGAGCTCAGGCCCGCCCCAATTGGCACATCGCCCTTGACCACCAGGTTCGCGCCCCGAATCGCGTTTCCGCGTGCCTGCAGCGCCGCCGCTACCCCGCGAACATAGTCGCCCCAATGACCTGTGGGCCCGGCAGAGATGTTCCCCAGGTCGAAACAACGGCTCTCGCCGAAGTCGACGGAATAAACGTTCAGCTTGCGGTCGATTCGCGGTCCCGCAGCGACGTAAGTGGAAAATTGCAGCGCCGCCGGCATCACAAACCCATCGTTGTAGTCGGTGTGTTCGCCTATTAGATTCACCCTGCCCGGAGCCCGGAAGACGCCGATGGGCTCGCCGAATTGCCTCTTGAACTCGTGTGCCGCCAGGCGCGTCGAAGCTTGCCAGTCGTTGGGCTGTTCAGACTGTTCGGTTGTCAAGCGATGACGCCGCCTCACATGAGATTAACTTGGTTCTGACGAGACTTACGATACGCGCCGATGGCTGGCGCAACATAATAGTAGACGTGAGATTCTGAAAGCGAGCACGGAAACAACTGGGGACACGACGAGTTACGCTGCGCCTGCTTTGGAGTTCATCGGCTGTTTATTGCCAAACGGTCACTTGTTGACAGATGGCGCCGCGGGCCCCTGCGACTTCGCCAGTTCTTCGGACTTGGCCAAGTCGGCCTTCACCCGCTCATTGAGTGGCCCGTTCGGCACGAGTTTCAGATACAGTCGGAAGTGTTCGGCCGCGGTGGCGGGGACGCCCTCGGCGTTGTAGATTGACGCCAGCAGCAGCTCAACTCGCGGTTCCGAATGCAACTTGTCGAGATTCTCCGCCCGTAGCGCACTCGTCTCGGCCTGCGCAAGGTGCTTTAGATTAAACTCCGCCACTCCGTTGTAGTAGTAGGCCAGTGGAAAGTTGACAGGATCCAAGGATATTAACTTTTCGCTGAGTTTTCTTGTCTGCTCCCAATTCGATGTGACCGCCGACAGAAACGCCATCCGCACGTAAGGCAGCGGAAAATTCGGGTCTGAATTGATGGCTTCCTGGTAGTTCACCATCGCGCCCTCGAGGTTCTTTCGGCGCTGCTCCAGATCGCCCAAACGAAGCCAGGCTTCGGCGAATTTCGGATATTCGTCGATCGCCTTTCGCAGGGATTTTTCGGCGTCAGCCAGATTACCCTTCTCCAGCAACTCGCTTCCCTTCTCGAATTCCCGCCTGGCCTTTGTGGGTACCTGCAAGCTGGCCACGCTGACCATTCCCTCAGCCTTCTTGCCGCGACTGTGCAACACGATGACTCCAACGTTCGAGTTGTTCATCGAGGGATCGAGCCGTATTGAGGAGGACGAATACCCAGTCAGGTCCGCGCGCAACTCGCAATCGGCGAGAGGGTTCGTAAAGGCGCCCTGCCCCAACATCATGGGATCACTTCCAGAACCTTGCATGTTGGGCCCGATTTGACGCGTGTCCTCTGAGGCATCCGGGGTCATACTGCTCACCCTGTCGCCTACCATGAACGAGAAGGACCCGTCGCTGGAGCTGAACACCTCCCGACGGCTCAACCCATTGCAGACTCGTAGTACCGCAACTGGCGAGGGAGGCTCCATCCCAGTGTCCATGACTACTTTGCCCATGTAATAGATCGTTTGCTGAGGATTGGTCGGTACGGTCGGGGATACGCGCACAGGCGACTTGGGTGCCGCACCTTTACCACCAGACGTGCCATTCTGCTGGGCATTCGACCCTGCCAAGAAAACGACAGATACGAACAGCCCCACCCCTACTAATTGGATATCCCTTCGCATTTTGCACCCCCGGTGGCCATCCACCACCAAAGCGACACAAGTGCGAGCATATTACTCCGAATTAGGGGCTATGTTGTGAACTGTTGTTGACAAGTCTGTTCGGCGATTTTACTCCCAAGAAAATCTGATTTACTCAAGATCCCGGCCTACCAATAAAGAACAGAGCCGTGCTGGCCCAGCGATTCGATGTGGAATCATTGACCTTCCAGGCAATGCCGCGTCCGCCCTGCAGACTACCGCGACTTACTTGGCGAGCTGTCCCCTGCGTCCAGTGCAAGATTCAGTTCAAGTACGTTGACCCGAGGTTCTCCGAGAAATCCGAACTGACGGGATTCGGTGTGTGCGTCGACTAATTTCTGCAGCTCTGGCTCTGGAATTCCGCGAGCATGTGCGACGCGCGGCACCTGGAACTCGGCCGCGGCGATCGAAATATGCGGATCGAGTCCCGAAGCCGAGGTGGTCACGAGATCGACCGGCACTGGAGTTCCGGGATTCTCTTTCTGAAGTGCTTCCGTGTCTGACTCGACGCGAGAGATGAGCGCCTTGTTGGTGGGGCCAAGGTTCGTTCCGCCAGAACTGGTGGCGTCGTAACCCGTGCCGGCGGCAGATGGGCGAGAGTGAAAGTACGTCGGTCCGCTGAAGGGCTGGCCGATCACGTGCGAGCCGATGAGTTTGCCATTCTGGCTGATCAGTTGCCCGTTGGCCTTGTGCGGGAAGATCACCTGCGCGATTCCGGTAACTACCAGCGGATAGATGATTCCCAACAAAACCGTGGTAATGATGGTCATGAGAACCGAGATTATGAAGTTTCTTTTCATGTGAACCTCCTATGCCAGCCCCGCGCGAGTGATCAGCACGTCGATGAGCTTGATTCCGATGAACGGGATGACAATGCCGCCGAAGCCGTAAATCCACAAGTTGCGCCGCAACAGAGCAGCCGCGCCCATGGGTCGATAGCGCACACCGCGCAGCGCCAACGGAATCAGGGCGATGATGATGACCGCGTTGAAGATCACGGCTGATAACACTGCCGATTCGGGCGTCCTCAGGCGCATGATGTTCAAGGCGTTGAGGACGGGGAATGTTCCCGCGAACATGGCCGGGATGATGGCGAAGTATTTCGCCACATCGTTAGCGATGGAAAACGTCGTCAGCGAGCCACGGGTCATCAAGAGCTGCTTGCCGATCTCGACCACCTCGATGAGCTTGGTCGGATTGGAGTCGAGATCGACCATGTTGCCGGCTTCCTTGGCGGCCTGCGTGCCGGTGTTCATGGCAACGCCGACGTCGGCCTGCGCGAGCGCGGGAGCGTCGTTGGTACCGTCCCCGGTCATGGCAACCAGTTTGCCGTCGCTCTGCTCGCGCTTGATGAGGTCCATCTTGTCGCGCGGCGTAGCTTGTGCCAAGAAGTCATCGACGCCGGCTTCGCGCGCTATGGCCGCGGCGGTAAGCGGGTTGTCGCCGGTGATCATGACAGTGCGGATGCCCATGGCGCGGAGCTGATCGAAGCGTTCGCGCATCCCGCCCTTGACGACGTCTTTGAGTTCGATCACGCCAAGTGCGCCGCGAGTTTTCTCGGCGACAACGAGGGGTGTCCCACCCGAGCGGGCGATTTCCTCAACCGCTGACTTGACGGACTCGGGGAAACTGGTGCTTTGCCTGGCGAGATAGGCCTCGATCGCGTCCGCCGAGCCCTTGCGAATCTCGAAGCCGTTCATGTTCACACCCGACATGCGCGTCTGCGCGGTGAAGGGAACGAATTGCGCTTCGTGCGAAGCCAGCTCGCGCCCGCGCAAACCGTACTTCTCTTTCGCGAGCACGACAATGGAGCGACCTTCAGGAGTCTCGTCCGCCAGCGAAGACAATTGCGCGGCGTCAGCCAGCTCCGCATCGGTGACGCCGGGGGCCGGGATGAACCGTGCTGCCTGGCGATTGCCGAAAGTAATGGTACCGGTCTTGTCGAGCAGCAAAGTGTTCACATCACCGGCAGCTTCGACGGCACGTCCGGACATTGCCAGAACGTTGTGCTGGATCAGGCGGTCCATGCCGGCGATGCCGATTGCCGACAGGAGTCCGCCGATGGTGGTGGGAATGAGGCAGACCAGCAGCGAAACCAGTACGAAGACAGTCTGCGGCGATCCGGAGTAAATGGCGAACGGCTGCAACGTAACGACGGCCAACAGAAAGATGATGGTCAGCCCGGCGAGGAGGATGTTCAGCGCGATCTCGTTGGGGGTCTTCTGGCGCTCGGCACCTTCGACGAGCGCGATCATGCGGTCGAGAAATGTCTCGCCGGGGTTAGAGGTGATTTCGACCTTGATCTGGTCGGAGAGCACGCGGGTGCCCCCGGTAACCGCCGAGCGATCGCCTCCGGCCTCGCGGATGACGGGCGCGGACTCACCAGTGATGGCAGACTCGTCCACTGACGCAACGCCCTCGATGATGGTTCCGTCAGAAGGGATCAATTCGCCAGCGACAACCTTCACGAGGTCGCCCGAGCGCAGCTTGGAGCTACTGATTTGCTCGGTGCCGCCGTCCTTGAGCAGGCGGTTGGCCAAGGTTTCGGAGCGTGCCTTGCGCAGCGCGTCGGCCTGCGCCTTGCCCCGGCCTTCGGCCATGGCTTCGGCGAAGTTGGCGAACAGCACGGTGAACCAGAGCCATAGCGTGATCTGCAGGTTGAATTTGAGGTCCGTGCCGCCGCGGAACAACATGACCGTAGTGATGACGCTGCCGATCTCGACCACGAACATGACGGGATTGCCCATCATCTTGCGCGGGTTCAGCTTGATCAGCGAGTCGAGAGCGGCGCGCCGTACGATCTTCCATTCCCAGATAGCTTTCTTACTTGTGGCCATGCGAACCTCAGAAGGTCTTTCCAGCACCCAGCAACAGGTGCTCAAGAATTGGTCCCAGGCTCAAAGCCGGGAAAAACGTAAGTGCACCGACGATGATGATCACTCCCATCAGCAGGACGGTGAACAGCGGCGTGGTGACCGGAAACGTGCCCAGTGACGGCGGAACGTACTTCTTTTGCGCAAGGTTCCCGGCAATCGCCAGCATGGGGATGATCATCAGGAAGCGGCCCACCAGCATGGTGATTCCGCCTGCGATGTTGTACCAGGGGGTGTTGGTGGTGAGTCCGGCGAACGCCGAGCCGTTGTTGGCGGCCTGCGAGGTGAACGAGTAGATGATCTCGCTGAGACCATGCGGGCCGGGATTGAGGATGCTGGACGTACCGAAGCCGGCTACGGACGAAATCGCGGCGAATGCCAGGATAACGACCGGAAATACGAGCGCCACAAGCATCGCCATCTTGACGTCGTAAGCTTCGATCTTCTTGCCGAGATATTCAGGCGTGCGGCCGACCATCAGGCCCGCGATGAAAACCGTGAGCACGATGTAAATCAACATGCCGTACATGCCGGCGCCGACACCGCCGAAAATGACTTCGCTGAGCATCATGTTGACCAGCGGAACCATGCCGCCCAGAGGCGTGAAGGAGTCGTGCCAGCCGATAATGGCGCCGCAACTTGCGTCGGTCGTGATCGTTGCAAATAGCGCTGTGTTAGCTATGCCGAAGCGGGCTTCCTTGCCCTCCATGTTGCCGCCAGGCTGCAGAGCAGAGGCGTGCTGATCGACGCCCGTAAGAAGCGGATTGCCACGCGCCTCAGCCCGGTACGCAACCAGGACTCCGCAAAGGAAAAGAATCGCCATGGCCGACCACACGGCCCAGCCATGACGCTGCGAGCCGGTCATGCGGCCGAGGGTGTAGGTGAGTCCAGCGGAGATGGCGAAGATTCCGAACATCTCGATGAAGTTGGAGAACGGGGTGGGGTTCTCGAAGGGGTGAGCGCTGTTGGCGTTGAAGAAACCACCGCCATTGGTTCCGAACTGCTTGATGACTTCCTGCGATGCGACCGGGCCCTGAGCGATGGTCTGCTCCGTGACGGTGTCCATCACGGGCTTACCGCTAGCGTCGACAGCAGGCTTGCCGTCCGCGCCCATGTGCGGGACTTGTTGTGGTTCAACCAGCGTCGCCTTGTCGTAGGGACGAAAATTCTGCACCACTCCCTGCGAAACCAGCAACAGAGCACCAATCAGGCAGATGGGCAGCAACACCCACAGCGTAGTGCGTACCATGTCGACCCAGAAGTTGCCGATGGTCTCCTTCTGACGACGCGCGATGCCGCGTATGAATGCAATTGCCAGGCTAATGCCCACTGCCGCAGAGGTGAAGTTGTGGTAAGCGAGTCCGGCCATCTGCGTCAAATAGCTCATCGTGCTTTCGCCGGAGTAGTTTTGCCAGTTGGTATTGGTGGTGAACGAGGCCGCTGTGTTGAAGGCAAGATACTCTGGCACCGCTGCGAACTTCTGCGGATTGAGTGGCAGAAAGCCCTGCACCCGCTGAATCAGGTAGAGCAGCAGCATGGGTACGACGCTGAAAAGGAGCATCGCGATAGCGTACTCGGTCCAACGCATCTCGTTGTTCTCGTCTACCCAGGTCATGCGGTAGATCAAGCGCTCGATTGGGCGCATCACGAGATCGAGAAAGGTGCGTTCGCGATTGAATACCCGGGTCATATACACGCCGAGTGGTTTGGTCACCAGCAGGATCGCGAACAGGTACAAAGCGATTTGCAGCCAGCCGTTTACGGTCATATCAGAACTTTTCCGGACGTAGCAGGGCGTAGAACAAATACGCCATGGTGAGAACAGTGACGGTGAGCATGACGATGGCTTGGGTGTGCATGTGTGTTCCTCACTTGACCCGGTCGCAGAACTCTACGTACCCGATCGAAAGCAGAAAGAATGCGATGGACGCTGCGATGAGTATCAAGTCGCGCATAGTACTTCCCTTCCCCCTCTCGGTGGATCTAACTGCAACGCAAATTGTCCTTGACGTCAGACGGCTTCGCAAGGCGAACCTGATGCGCTCGACTGCTATTGCCTGCCGATGCTGCGGGACTCCAGCGGTGCTTGGTTACCGGAATCCAGAGCACGTTTTCGGGCGACCTGCGCGTGCGAGCGCCGACCGTCCCACTGCCTGTGAACAATCCGTCAACCAGCCCGCTCCCATGCCCGAGCTTCTTCGCTCGAACCGGTCCGCTCTTGACACGCCTCTGCCTTCCATCGTGGTATAGAGCGACGAGCAGCACGAGATAGAACGCCAAGCTCAGACTGCTAAGAATCAGGAATGCATTCATTACGGCTCCTGAAGAGATGCGCTACTGTCATTCGACTCTGCAGGAGCTAATGCCGGGCTAAGAGCGGGATAAAGAGTTCGTAAAGGTCAGGCGCCGGGTTCAAAACGGTAACCAACCCAGCGTTCGGTCAGCAGGTAGCGTGGCTCGGCGGGATCCGGTTCAACCTTCTTGCGCAATTGTCCAATGAATACACGCAGATACTCGGGTTGCTCGGTGCTGTTCGCTCCCCATACGGCGGCCAACAGGGTGCGATGAGGAATGACCCTGTTTGGATGCTGCGACAAGTACAACAGGAGGTCGAACTCCTTGGGAGTGAGCTTGAGTTCGCGGCCCGCAACCGTGACAGACCGGGTCGCGAGATCGATGCGAAAATCACCCACTTCGACCAATCCCGCAGGCTCCTGTGGATTGGGAGTTCGCCGCAGATTGGCCCGCACTCGCGCCAGCAATTCGTTCATGCTGAAGGGCTTGGTGACGTAATCGTCGGCGCCGGCATCGAGCGCCTCGATCTTTTGGCGTTCCTGGTCGCGGACAGACAACACTAGAATTGGCACCTGAGACACAGCTCTCACCCGTCGGCACAGCTGCACACCGTCGAGTTGCGGCATGCTCAGGTCGGTGATGATCAGATTTGGCATCCAGTCCTTCATGATCTCCAGCGCCATCTCGCCGTTGTTAGCGACACGTATTTCGTAGCCCTGCGCTGACAACGTGGTGCGTAGTACGCGCGTGATCTGTGGCTCGTCATCCACCACGAGAATATGGGGGTGTTCGTTCATCACCGGGCCTCCTGGGTCACGATGTGAACATCAACGGACGGCGCGCTCTGCAGGAAGCGCTGAATAGCTTGCAGATAGAGAAAGCGCTGCCAGCCGTTCCGGGCCGAGCGCCCAAAGATGACCTGGGTGATGTGATTTTCTCGTACGAAATCGGCCGTGGCTTCGGCCACGGTCCTTCCCTTGATCTTCGAAACTCGCGCACCCAGGTTTTCCGCGAAGCGAATGTTCTCCGTCAGCGTCCCCTGTTCTTCCGACCCAAGTGGGCGCCCAGTGTCAACGTAGCAGACATAGAGATCGCCCTTCATCCCCTGCGCCATACGCGAACCTCTCGCAATCAGATACTGCGCAGCGGGATTAGAACTGATGCAGACAAGAATGCGTTCGCGCACCGCGGAAGGCTCCGCAATGTCTTCCTTCTCCAGGAAGGCGTCCAGGCTGCGGTCGACTACCTGTGTTACCTGGCGTAATGCCAGTTCGCGCAAGGCGATCAGGTTGCCGGGGCGGAAGAAATGTGCCAGCGCACGCCCGGCACGCTCCACGGGATAGACATCGCCCCTCATCATGCGCTTTTGCAACGCTTGTGGTGTAACGTCGACCAGCACGATCTCATCAACCCGCTGCATGACCCAGTCGGGAACGGTCTCGCGCACCTGCACACCTGTGATCTGCAGGATCGTGGGTCCCAGGCTCTCGCCGTGCTGCACGTTCATGGTGGAGAGCACATCAATGTTGTGATCGAGCAACTCGATCACATCTTCGTAGCGCTTGAAGTGCTTGCTGCCTTCGATGTTGGTATGGGCCAGTTCGTCGACCACCACCACCGATGGCTTGCGGGCCAGGATGGCATCGACGTCCATCTCTTCAAAGATCGTTCCCTTGTACTCAAGCTTTCGTCGGGACACAGCCTCCAACTTGGCAGCAAGTTCGGCCGTGGCCTTGCGCCCATGCGTCTCCACCACGCCGACCAAGACTTCCTCACCGCGGCTGGCCCTGCGGATGGCCTCGCTCAGCATTGAGTAAGTCTTGCCGACCCCCGGAGCGTACCCGAGAAACAGCTTCAGGATTCCCTGGGATTTTGCCGGCGCGACTTCCTCCAGCCACTGGTCGGGCGTTTTCTGCATTGCCTGTATTCTGATTGCAACCTGAGGAATTGTCACGCGCGGGGTAAAATGACGGCGTGCCCACGGCAAGCCGCGCAGTCATCCGCTATCTTGAGATGTTCGCTGGCCTGGCGGCCCTGATTGCCGCCGGTCGCTATTTGAACGTCAATCCCACGGCGATTGCGATGGTCTTTCTGATCGCCGTCCTGTTTGCTTCGGCGTACTGGGGATTGCGGTATGCCGTGGTGCTATCGGTGGTAGCGACCGCAGCGTTCAATTTCTTTTTTCTTCCGCCGCTCTACACGTTCACCATCTCCGATCCTCAGAACTGGATCGCTCTGCTGGCTTTTCTGGTCACAGCACTGGTCGCGGGAAATCTCTCCGAGCGCGCCCGTCGCGAGGCCGAGGATGCGAAGCGCAGGCGGCGTGAAGTGGAACGTCTCTACGCTTTGAGCCAGCAATTGCTGACCGCGGAAAACCTCGTCTCGCTGCTCAACCTGTTGCCTAAGATCGTCACCGACACCTTTTCGGTGTCGGGTGCGGCAATATTCGTCACCGACCGCGCGGCGGTGTACCGCTCCGGTCCCGAGGTTGCGTTTGATGACGAGAGGCTGCGCTCGGTTGCGGCACGCGGCGAACTGGTGATCGAGGACGGACCCACCTATGTCTCATTGCGGGTAGGGGTCAAAACCGTCGGCGCGCTCGCGGTCGTGGGAGGCAACGTCTCGCGTGAATCGCTGGAGGCAATCGGCAGTCTTGCCGGGCTGGCGATCGAACGGGCCCGCGCCATCGACCAGGTCACCATCCATCGTGCCGCCCAGGAGAGTGAACGGTTGCGCACGGCGCTTTTGGATTCTGTGACCCACGAGTTTCGCACGCCGCTGACCAGCATTAAGGCGAGCGTATCCAGTCTTCTCACCGCCTCCGCGCTTGACGCCGATCAGCGTACGGAATTGCTGACTGTGATCGAGGAGGAAACCGACCGGCTGAACCGCCTGGTCGGCGAAGCGTCGGAGATGGCGCAACTCGACTCCGGATTGCTGAAGCTGAACCTGCGGCCCCAGAACATCCGCGACGCGGTCGAGTCTGCGCTCGACGCCGCCCGCAACCTGCTGCAGAAACACACCGTCGAGGTCAGCATCGCAGATGGCCTTCCACCAGTAATGATGGATGTGGACCGCACCCGCGAGGTCATTACCCACTTGCTCGAGAACGCCGCCAAGTACTCGGCGGCGGGCACTTTGATCAAGGTAACTGCCGAACGTCAGGCCCACTATGTTGCTGTAAGCGTCGCCGATCACGGCCCCGGAATCGATAGCTTCGAACAGTCGCTCATATTCGAGAAGTTCTACCGCGGCCGCGCCCAGCAATATGCCGCGAATGGCACCGGTATGGGTCTGGCCATTGCTAAAGTTATCGTCGAAGCTCATGGAGGATCTATAAGCGTGGTCAGCCAATTAGGCCAGGGTTCTGTTTTCTCGTTCACACTGCGAATCTCGGGGTAGTTTGTTCCGTCTGCGTGCGGCCGCCAAAGTCTAAGGGGCCCGCATGTGGGCGTTCCGCGCGGCCCAACCCAGCAAGAACAGGCCATTCGCGAAAATCCAGCTACCGGCCACGCGCACTGCGATTCGCGCCCATGATGCCTGCAATTCGATGCCGTATTCAATTCCCGGAAGGGGTGTTCCAATGAGAGCCAGCATGCCCGAATGCCATAACCATGGGAAATGCGACTGGGAGGACCCAGACTGCACGTGCGCCCAGTTGTGCGCCCCACAGG
>Ga0210392_10000995_pt1 | contig 15456 bp, 17 predicted proteins | sample IncBWC30OmetaG_FD_161057 | JGI IMG/M metagenome (GOLD analysis project Ga0210392, IMG submission 161057) | Forest soil microbial communities from Barre Woods Harvard Forest LTER site, Petersham, Massachusetts, United States - Inc-BW-C-30-O ...
TGAATGTCCAAAACCATTGCGTCGACATTGGCGGGATTTCCAAGCCTTTCCAGGAGATGGTCGACGCAATCTTCCACCACATCCAGCCCGACAACCAGCTCGCGGTCGAGCAGATGGCGTGTGAAGTTTCCGGTCCCGCACCCCACTTCAATGACGCGTTGTCCAGCTTGCTTGAGAGCCATGCCGGCCTGCCAGGCAAAGTAGCGTTCCGCCTTCTGCATCAACCGCTGATCCAGCATCGTGTACTGCGCGGTTGTGCTGGCGTGGCGATACATCGCGGTTTACCGTAACGATAACATGGAGGCCGGAAAGCACGCCTCAACTCGAGGTTACTTCGGTCGCATTCGCCCATACATCAACCGGTAAATGTAGGCCAGAATCTCCGCCACGGCGCGATAGAGATGACCGGGAATCTCGTGGCCGACCTGGACGGATTCGTACAAGGCCCTGGCCAGAGGCGGATTTTCGACGATCGGAATCTGGTGCTCCAATGCCTTCTGCCGGATGCGCAGTGCCAGATAGTTTTTGCCCTTGGCCACCACCCGCGGCGCGGAGGACGTCCCCGCGTTTAGTTCCATCGAATACTTAATGGCGACGGCGTAGTGGGTCGGGTTGACGATCACCGCGGTGGCTTTGGGGATCTCCTTCATCATCTGTCGGCGGGCCAAGTCACGCTGGATGCGCCGGATGCGCATCTTGGTCTGGGGATTGCCTTCCTGCTCTTTCGACTCCTGTTTGATTTCCTGTTTGCTCATCCGCAGTTGTTTCATGTAGCGGCTTCGCTGCCAGAAAAGGTCGATGATCCCAACCACTAGGAACACCGCCGCCGAACGCCACAAGAGCGTTTCCAACACGCCCCCCACCCGCCCCACCGCCACCGGCGTGTCCACCCAGGGAAGTTCGAGCAGCAGCCCCAGGTTCTCGGTGACTTCGTAGTAAATCACCAGGCCTGCGATGGGAATCAGCACCAAGGCCTGAAGCAACATAGGCAGATTCTGGCCGGGAAGAGAAGTCAGGCGGCTCAGGGGATTCAACCGCTTGATATCGGGTGCGAGCTTGGAGGGGGAGAGGCCCAGCCGCGTCGAAGCCAGTTGCGCGGCCAACATCAACAGGCACAATGCCAGGCCTGCCAGGATGATGGGGAGAAAATGCGGGGCCAGTACTTCCCACGCCAAAGCGGCTAGATTTTGGGGAGACAGATCGATGCGAAAAGCGGCGTGAAGCAGAACGCGCATGAGCGTGGCAGTGTGAAGGAGCCACGCGCCGGCCAGGCTGGCCAGCATCGCCACGAAGCCCATGAAATGGACTGCGGAGACGAACTCCCGGCTGGCGGGGAAATTCCCTTCCTTGCGCGCCCGGTCGAGGCGCCGCTGAGTAGGTTTCTCACTATGCTCGGCGTCGGGCATGGAACCGTTATCGTTCGACCAGCCGCCACAGAGTCGCTATGGTGTGGCCCGCCGAGATTTGGAACAGTCGCGGCATGGCCGGGGCGAGAACGGTCAGGAGAGCCAGCGCGGCGAGCATCTTGGCCGGGAAGGCCAGCGAGAGAAGCTGTAGTTGTTGCTGAATGCGGCCCATCAATCCCAGAGCAACATCGATCAGCAGCAGCAATGCAATTACCGGAAAGGCCAGCCGCAGGCCTGTGGAAAGCATTCCGCTTCCCAATTGGAGGATTCCGTCCATGCGCTGAAGCGATGGAGTCCAGGACCCGGCGGGAAACCGGACGAAACTGGCGGCAAGGATGCGGATCAACTGGTGGTCGATGCCGAGAGAAAAAATCAACAGATTGGTAATCAGCATGGTGATCACCTGGAGTACGCTCGCGTCGGCTTGGCTGGTGGGATCAATGGTTGACGCGTAGGCGTAGCCCGCTTGCAGTCCGATGCTTTGGGCGGCCATTTGAAATCCTTCGGTGAGAAACGCGACGGCAAGGCCTACTGCCAGCCCAAAGCCGCATTCCGAGATCGCCCAAACCATGAGTTGGCCGAATGAGACCTCAACCGGCGCTAGGACCGGCCATACGGGAAAGAGCGCGACCGTGATCAGGATCGCCAACAGAATGCGCGCACTCTGAGGCGCTGCGCTCAGCACGGGCAGAGGGAGGAATACGAATAAACCGGACACTCTTGCCAGCACAAGCACAAAGGAGTAAAGAATCGCGAATGGAACCTGAATGGTCAAGGCGGCTCTAATGCGCGAAGCGGCTGAGATTGCCCAGCAGCGATGTAGTGTAGTCCATCAATTGCGTGAACATCCAGGGCATGGCGAGCAGCAGGGTTACCAAAAAGACGGTCAAGCGGGGAACGGTGGAGAAGCTCGAATCCTGAATTGAAGTCAGGATCTGGGCGAGACTTACCAGGATGCCTATGACAAATCCGGCGGCCAGCACGGGCACGCTCAGCCAGAACGTGGTCATGAACGCGTGGCGCATCAGGTCTACTACGGCGGAAGAAGTCATATTTGTGATTAAGAAAAACTGTGGATCAAAGATCCGACGACGAGATTCCATCCGTCCACCAGGACGAACAGCAGAACCTTAAACGGGGCTGAGATCATCACCGGGGGCAGTTGTACCATTCCGGCGGAAAGCGTCACCGACGCGACTACGAGATCGATCACCAGGAACGGAAGAAACAGCACTGCGCCGATTTGAAAGGACACTTTGAGCTCGCTTAGAACGTAGGCAGGCACCAGCGCGCTCATCTGCACGTCGGCTGGCTTGGCCGGAGGCGGCGAGTGAGATACTTCCAGGAACAGCCGGATATCTTTCTCACGCGCGAACTTGAGCAAGAAAGATTTTATCGGGATGGAAGCGCGGTCCCACGCTTCTGAGGTGCTAATCTGTCCGTCCTCTAACGGCTGCCAGCCCTGATGGTAGACCTGCTCGGTAACGGGCTGCATTACCAAGAACGAAAGAAACATCGCCAGGCCGACCAGCACCTGGTTGGACGGTGCAGTTTGTGTCCCCAGCGCCTGACGCAGGAAATGCAGCACGACAATGATCCTCAGAAACGGCGTCACCGCCATCACGATCGCCGGCACCAGCGCGAGCACCGTCAGCAGCAGAAGGATCTGCATCGGGACGCCCAATGCGGTCCCGTTCTTGCCTGGGACAAGCGTGATTCCGAGCAGGGAATCCTCCGGAGCTGCCTTAAGAGGCCCTGCCACCACAGCCAACAGAAACGCGGCCGGGACCCAGCGGATAATCATGCTCCTGCCCCGCGCGCCAGCAGATCAGGCGAAGCTTCGGGAGCCGGCCCGGTATTCAGCAAGGTGCATCCCTGTGGATGGGTTGCCACCAGCATCTCCCGGTCTCGCAAGCGCAGAACATAGAGCGTGTGCTGCGGCGTCAAGGGCAAGCGTTCTATTGTTTCGAGCGCACGTTGTCTGGCGAGCCCCTTGGTGTTAAGCGCCCTTCGCCAAATAGCCTTCTTCAATAAGATTTCTCCCCACCTTATCGGCGCCGCGTTACCACGAAGCTTCCACACCGTGAGGCCGAGCAGGGAGAAGACCACGAATAAACCGAGAATCTGGCGTCCGGATCCGGCGATAATGTCCATGTCTCTCCTTACTTGTAGTGTCGCGGGCCTATTCGATTTCTCTGAAATCTGTGATGCGGACAGCGACCGTGTCTTCGATCACCACGATCTCTCCAGAACCAATCAGCGCTCCACCGGCGAGAATGTCGATGTTCTCGCCGGCCGATCGCGGCATCTTAATGACGCTCCCCACGTTCAAAGCGAGAATGTCGCGCAGAGGCATGGTTTTGCGCGCCAGCTCGATCTCGACGGCGATGGGAACGTCGGAGAGGTGTCCGATCTCTTCGAGAGCGGTCATGTTTTATGGGGCGCGCTCTCTTTACTGCTTGAGAGCGATGGTGTCCTGGCTTAGCTGGTCCACAGTGGTAACCACGCGCGCATTGGCCTGGTAGCCGCGCTGGTACACAATCAGATTGGTGAATTCGGTGGCGATGTCGACCGTGGACGACTCGATCGACCCGCCCAGGATGCCTCCTCGCCCGCCGGTATTGGGCAGACCCACCGCCGGAAGGGCGGATAATGCGCTGAGCTGGAAATTGCTGTTGCCCACTGCCAATAGGGATTCCGGATTCCGGATGGTGGCCATGGCTACCTGGCCTACCGTGACCTGTGTGCCGCTGGAGTATTGCGCGACAATCTTGCCGCCGTCGGCAATGCCGACGCTGACAAGGCTCGCCGCGGCAGAGCCGTCCTGCGCCAGGGCCGAAGTCGCCGAGGTTTGCGAGAACTGAGTCATCCGGGGAGTGGTTCCGTTGTAGAAACTCCAGGTCAGATTCAAGTCCGAGGCTCCGTCGCTAAGCCCGGTCACGTTTAACACCGGGGGAGGATCGGTGGCAGCCGGACTAGTGAGGTTGCCATTCCCGTCAAACTGAAGCGTTCCCGTGACTGGTGTTGTGGGAGCGGCCGTGTCGGCGTCCGGAAAGCTCATGGAATAACTCCATGCGTTGGCCGTGGAGGTCTTGGTGAAGTCGAAACTGACCACGTGCGGATTACCGAGCGAATCGTAGATCTGGACCGAAGTCGAAAAGGTGCCAGGCGGAGGACCCGCGGTATCTGCCGCATCGAGGTTCAGATCGACAGAGACGTTTTTGGTGGCCACCGGCGCGTTGAGCGACCCCACCGGGACAGTGATGTTGCTCACTGGAAGGTTCGTGTTGACGACGCCTCCGGAAAGCGACCAGCCCTGCACCAGCTCTCCTGTCGCGGTGGTCAGATTCCCTGCCGTGTTTACCTGGAGGTTTCCGCCGCGCGTGTATTCCGTCGCGCCCTGGGAATTCTGCACAATCAGGAATCCGTCGCCTTGGATAGCCTCATCGAGAGGGCCGCCCGTGGACTGAATGGCGCCCTGCTTGAATTCTCGCAACGTGATTGGTGTTCCCACGCCGAAGCCCACCTGGGTCGAACCCAGGCCCGCCCCCAACGACTGGGTCACCAGATCGTGGAAAGAAACCACGCTCTCCTTGAAGCCTGTCGTATTCAGGTTGGCGAGGTTGTTGCCGACCACGTCGATGGCGGTGGTGTCCGCCGAAAGAGCCGATAGTGCTGTAGAAAAAGATGTGAAGCCCATGAGATGTCCTTTTGATTTAAGAATTAGGAATACTGCTGGTATTGCCTGAGCCCGCCGCGCCAAAAGTCTTTATCTGAGCCAGGATTGCGTTCAGATCCGACGTCTGTTGAGTGGCTTGCTCCAGGTTCGTGAATTGCGCCAATTGGGTGACAAACTGGGTCGGATCGGACGGCGCGGTGGGATCCTGGTTTTGTAGTTGGGCGATGAATAACTTCAGAAAGACGTTTTCGGATGCAAGCGGGTCCACCGCTGGTGTGGATGAGTCCGAGGGCGTTCCCGATTGAGATCCCGAAGTGCTGTTCGCCTTCGGCGTTAAGGCCGGCGACGTGATTGCGGGGTTGAGGTTAATGTTCATGGTTGTTGCTCCTGAAGATTTGTCCATGCTTCAAATTGCCGCGGATCGCGGAAAGCATTGCCGCGAGAATTTCCACCAGAGCCTCTTCCGCCGTTCCGTCCCTGGTTCTGGCCGCCTCCCTGGCGGCCTCCCTCAGCGCTTCCTTGGTTGAACGGCCCGTTTGCGGAGGAGTCCGGATGCTTGTGCTGAGCGTCGGCGTGCGAATTCGTCTGCGAAGAATCCGACGCGTTTGGTACGAATGTTTCCGCCTGAAACCCGGAGCGTTCCAGCGAATGAACCAGAGTGCCCAGATCCTGACGGAGAGCGCTTTCTAAACCCGCGTCCGACGTTCTCACCACCACTTGGATCTGGCCGGATCGCTGTGCCACCTGCAGATCTACGGGAGGCGCTTGAGACTGGGTAATGCGCACATCGATTTGCTGGGTTTGTCCGGATGACGGCGGCGAGGCGGCGAGCACGTCCTTCGTGTCGGTTGCCGGGAGGGCGGCGGGCTGATCTGAAACTTTGGGCCCGGCACTGGCCGCGTGGGGCTGTGCTGGCGGTGGAGGGGCCGGAGTATGCAGAGCAGGGAAGAGCGCTGCTTGAATTTGATTAGTGGCTGGCGCGGATGGAGCCGCCGCCATGGGGGTCTTCTCTGCTGGATCGTCGGCTGTGTTTGGCTCGGTGCCCGATTTCGTGTCGCTACCCGATTTCGTCTCAGTGCATGATTTCTCACTTCGTTTTGACGGATCGGCTGTGACTGCTGTCGCTGCGACGCTCAGAGTTCCCTGGCCGGTCTCATCCGGGTTCTCTCCCACGTTTGAGGCAGGGCCTTTGAGAACTGTGGGGGAACCCGAAACTGCAGCGATGACCGCACTCGAGGCTGGATCGGAACCAGAAGATGCTGGGGTCTGAATTTCGGTGGTGGATGCTGCTGCAGGGGGGATCGAAGAGGGGATCGCAGATGTAGCAGAGGTTTGTGTGACGGGGGTGAACTGTGGATCGGGCGTCGCCGGTGAGTCGGGATCCTGCGAAGTGACCGGGGTCAGTTGCATTTTAAACGTCACGGGTGCTGTGGCAGCCGATGCAGGCCCCGTCAACTTCAGGTTGGGGGAAGAAGGATCTAGGAGCGAAGGGGGCGGCGGCGCAAGACCTGCCGGCCCATTGATGACGGGTCCATTGATCGCGGGTCCGTTGAACACCGGTCCGTTGATCACGGGTCTGTCGGCCATCTCCGTCTTGGTCTCCGCTGCGCCGGGAATTGAAATCGTTTTGGCTGCTGTCTGCGGATCGATACTCACTACAGCAGGTTGCGGCGCGACTAATCCGGTCGCAGCCTGGTTTGCGGGAAACAAAGGTAACGCGATTGTTTTAGAGGTGTCCGCGCTCCTCTGATCAGGAGAGGCCTTCTTCCCGGCGCCAGTTGGCGGGCTGCCCACGGGTGTGCCCGGCCCCTCGCCCTTCGCCATGAACCTGATCAGCGCAGATGCGATCTGATCCGGCGAGGCGCTGGTGATCGCTGGAGATAAGACATTGCTGAGAGACGCACTGGTGTTTGTGAACTGACCTTTATAGAGGACACCCTTGTAGGGGACAAGCTGCGGCGAGACGAGCAGGTTGGCGGGAACATCCCCACTCGAGGAAGCGGCATCGTTAGTGGAGACCGCGTCACTGGATGAAGCAGGCGTGGCCGCCGATGGTTCAGCATCGGTGCTCACCCTTGCCAGGAGAAGACTAATTAGGTCTATGAACCCCCCGCCCGCAGTCGGACCCTGGGATAGTGCCACACCCTTGGACAGTGCCGCTGGCGATAATGCCGGACTGATCTGATTTGGGGCGTTGAGACTGACTGCGTTCACGCGACGCGATAGTGCAGGTGGATGCCCAAACGCTGCGCCACAATTTCAAGGGCTTAGTGTAATTCAACCGCCAACAAATTAGCGGCGGGTTTCAGACGGCACAATCTCGCCGTTTTGGGACCGCCCTCAATTGCTTATCGGATTGATTCAAGGCGTTCTTACCACTGGAACGCAAATTGCAAAGTTCCCACGCGAATCATATGGACTATCTACTCATCTCTGCCGCCAGCGGAATGAATGCCCGCATGGAGTCGCTGGACATCCTGGCGAACAACATGGCCAACACGAGCACCGTGGCGTATAAAGCGGACCGCGAATTCAATAACCTTTATAAGGCGCAATTTCCGTACGTGCAAAGCCAGTGGACGGACTATTCCCAGGGCAATCTCACTCTCTCAGGGAACCCCCTGGATCTGGGTTTAGCTGGACCCGGATTTTTTGCGTTGAATACGCCCACAGGTATTGTCTATACCCGCAATGGAACGTTTCAAATTTCGAAATCCAACCAGCTCCAGAGCGCTGAAGGCTACACCCTGCGTAACACGCGCGACCAGGGAAAGCCGATCGCGGTTGATCCAGCGCAAGCAATCGATATCGACAAGGACGGCGTGGTGAGCCAAGGTGGCCAGGAAGTTGGGCAGATTGAAGTGGACACGATTGACAACCCGCAAAGCTCACTCAAGAAGCTGGGCACCAGCTATTTTGCTCTTACAGGAACGTCGGTGCCCAAGCTTGTGGACGTAACGGATGTGCGCCAGGGAATGCTGGAACAGTCTAACGTTCCCGCATCGGACCAGGCAGTACGACTGGTGAGCATTATGCGCCAGTTCGAGATGCTGCAGCGTGCCATGCGGGTGGGCACTGAGATGGACACGCAGGCAATTCAAGAAGTCGCCAAGGTCAGTTAGCGAACAAGAGTCACTTAGAAAGTAGACAGCCAAGAAAATGATCAGAGCTTTATATAGCGCCGCCAGTGGCATGAACGCTCAGGACATCAGCATCGATAACATTGCCAATAATTTGGCCAATGCCAATACGGTGGGGTTCAAGACGCGCCGGACGCAGTTTCAAGATTTGTTGTACCAGACCTTCGTGCAACCTGGAACGGCAGCGGGATCGCAGACCGTTGTTCCCAGCGGAATGCAGTTGGGCTTAGGCACGCGGCCCGCAGCCAATACGATCGTCCTCACGCAGGGCAATTTTCAACAAACCGATAATCCCTTGGACGTGGTGATCCAAGGGAAGGGATTCTTCCAGGTGCGCCGGCCGAGCGGGGATACCGCCTATACGCGCTCCGGCAATTTCCAAATGGATAAGGACGGAAACATCGTCACAGGAAACGGCGATCCGGTCCAGCCTCAAATCACGATTCCGCAGCAGGCCACTGCGGTCACCATCGCACTCGATGGCACGGTGAGCTACACGCAGCCGGGGCAAACCGCGGCCCAGGTGGCAGGCCAGCTTCAGCTCGCTGGATTCACCAATCCCGGGGGGCTGAACAGTATCGGAAATGGCCTGTTCCTCCAAACCGACGCGAGCGGCGACCCGACCGTGGGTAACCCCGGCGGGCAGGAGGGGCTGGGAACGCTGCAACAAGGTTACGTAGAGGCTTCCAACGTCAGCGTCACCGATGAGTTCATCAATATGATCATCTCCCAGCGCACCTACGAGGCTTGCAGCAAAGCGGTCAAGGCCGCCGACGAAATGTACACGGACGTGAATAACCTCACACAATGAGCCGGCTGCTGCTTTTCGCCTGTGTGGTTCGCTTGTACGCGTCATCCTGCCAGCTTGTGGAAGGAGCTTCCATTCTGGCGCGGGATATGGCACAGGAGGCCCCTGCATTTTTAAAGATTGCTCCGGATGCGGAGATACTCGGCGCGCCGGTCGCCGGTGCGCAACGAGTAGTATTGTCGGCCGAGTTGCTGCGTGTCGCACGGAAGTTCCAAGTGGATGAAGCAAGTCTGCCCGCTTCGGTATGCTTTGAGCAAGCCAGCGGGCCCTTGACTGCCAGCCAGCTTCTTCCGGCGCTACGGGCGGCGTTTGCCCCCAAAGACGTTCGCATCGATATTCTCGAATTCAGCAATACGCCGGTACCGCACGGCAAGCTGCAATTTACCCGCGGCGGTCTGGAGGCTTCCGGGTTATGGCATGGACGAATGGTCTATGGAACGGGACGGAGCGTGAACCTTTGGGCGAAGGTGCGGGTGGAGGAAGATCGGACCTGGGTCGAGGCCGCCGAATTGCTACCGGCCGGCAGGATCATTCAAGCCGATCAATTGGTATTGCAAACCGGACCCCAATCGCCTCTGGATCCTGCCCCGGCGCAATCGTTGGAAAGCGTGGCCGGGAAGAAACCGATCCGCACGCTGGCGCCGGGCGTCGTGATACGACCGCAGCTATTGATTGATCCGCCGCAGGTGGAGCGCGGAGATAAAGTTGACGTCCAGGTGCAGAGCGGCGACGCGCATCTGGAGTTTGAAGCCGAAGCGGAAAGCCCTGGACACATTGGAGACCTGGTGTTCCTCCGCAATCCGGAAAACGGCCGTCGCTTTCAAGCCCGTGTAGAGGGTAAAGGAAAGGTTGCGATACGAAAATGAAACTGGTTCTACTTGTGATGTCTTCCGCAAGCCTTTTCGCACAGGTGATTTCGTCCCCGGGCTCTCTCTATCAAGCTGGCACCCGTTTTGCTGATCTTGCCCGGGATCTACGCGCGAACGAAGTAGGGGACCTGGTGACGGTGCTGGTGAGTGATACCGCATCTGCCGTGGCTTCCGGTGTCAGTAACACGTCGCGAAAGGCGTCTTCAGCGGCCAGTATTACTGGCGTGGCAGGTGTGACAAGTCCCCGTTTATCGAATCTCCTGAACCTAAGCAACAATACGCAGCTACAAGGCCAGGGTCAGACGTCGCGGGCCACCACCATCACCACCACAGTCACCGCCCGGGTGACTGAAGTTTCCCCGAATGGGAACCTCACTATTGAAGGCGTGAAGAACATTGGCGTGAATTCGGAAAAACAGACGGTCGTCCTGCGCGGGGTCGTGCGTCCAGTTGACCTTACGGCGGCTAACACCATTCGCTCGGATCAGGTTGGAAACCTGACGCTTCAAGTAAACGGGAAGGGCGTGGTGGGGGATGCGATTCGCCGGCCCAATATTCTCTATCGCATCCTGCTGGGCCTGCTTCCGTTTTGAGGATGCCGTCTTGAAGCAAGTAGGGAGCCGAATGAAGAGTGTCGTCCAGTTCTTAATCGCGGTGTGCGGCCTATTGGCGTTTAGCACCCCGCTTGCCGCCACCGGGACGCGCATCAAAGAGATCGTCTCACTGGAAGGCGTCCGCGACAATCAATTGGTGGGCTTTGGACTAGTGGTTGGCCTGAACGGAACGGGCGACAAACTACAGACCATCTTTTCGGCGCAAGCGCTCACCAACATTCTTCAGAGGATGGGAGTGACGGTTTCGCCGACCGCGATTCTGGTGCACAACATGGCGGCGGTGATGGTGACGGCAACCCTGCCCCCGTTCGCGCAGCCGGGCACGAGGATCGACGTAACCGCGGGCGCCATCGGCGACTCCTCGAACCTGCAAGGCGGTCTGTTATTGTTAACGCCACTTAAGGGCGCCGACGGTCAGGTTTACGCTGTGGCGCAAGGGTCTGTACTCACAGGCGGGTTCGTATCCGGCCGCGGAGGGAATTCCACCACGGTGAATCATCCCACGGTAGGACGCGTCCCGGGCGGAGCCATCGTGGAGAAGGGCCCGCCCTCGATTGCTCCAACGACCACACTCCGGTTGCAGCTCAATCAGGAGGACTTTACCACGGCGGCGCGCATCGCGGAGGCAATCAACTCCCACTTTTCGGGCGGCGGCGAAAAGATCGCACACGCGGAGAGCGCAGGCGCCATTGCGGTGGAGTTGCCCAAGTCCTTCGCCAATCGCACAGTCGAGTTCGTGGCGGAACTGGAGGCGCTCACCGTGGAATCGGATCGCCGCCAGAAGGTGGTGATCAATGAGAAAACGGGAACGATCGTACTCGGCAAAGACGTGACGATTACACCAGTCGCCATAGTGCACGGATCGCTAAGTGTTGAAATTCGAACACAGCTTGAAGTTTCCCAACCGGCTCCGCTGGCACAGGGAACCACTGCGGTGACGCCACAGACCGCAGTTGCGACTAAGGAAGAAAAAGCCAAGAGCCTGGTTCTCAAAAAGGGCGCAACTGTAGAGGATCTAGTCAAGGCCTTGCAATCTATAGGCTCGGCGCCGCGCGATATTATCGCGATTCTGGAGAGTATGAAAACCGCAGGCGCTTTGGATGCGGATATCGAGGTAATTTAATGGCGGCACCGATTACTTCCCTCTCCGCCTCACCAACGATGACCTCTCCGGCTGCGGGCAAGCCGAAGGACGCCGCGGAAGCCGCCAAACAGTTTGAAGCGATGTTGATGGCCCAAATGCTTCACTCTGCAAGAGAGGATGAGGGTGACGATGCGCTGAGTGGCGAAGACTCGGGCGGTTCCACGATGCTGGATATGGCCGATCAGCAATTCTCCAAATTGTTAGCTGATCGCGGAGGTCTTGGTCTGGGTTCGCTGATTGCCAAGAGCCTAAATGCTAGCCCAGCCGTTACACCTGCCCGGACTTCAAGTGGACTCGGGTTGCAAATGAAAGAAAGCCCGGCCCAGGCCAAGCCCGCAATATAATACTGTGCATGCGATTCTGGCTTCGGGCGGCGACCTTTCTCCTTCTCACCGGAGTCGCCGGTGCCGAGGTCGCACGCGTTGAGATCCAGAGCCGCAGGGATGAAGGGTCTTATGAACGGGTCCTTGGCCGCGTCTACTTCACTATCGATCCCAAAGCGGCCGCCAACCAAAACATCGCCGACCTGGCACTAGCCCCCCTCAATGCGCAAGGAAAAATCGAAGTTTCAAGCGACCTGTTGTTGATTCGTCCCAAGCCCTCTGAAAAAGGCCGCAAGACCGTTTTCTTCGAAATCGTAAATCGCGGTGGACCGCAATCGCTATACCTATTCAGTGACGCGCGGGGAGGGCGCTCGCCGGATACCTGGGATTTGGGCGATCGCTTCCTGGTAGAGCAGGGATTTACAGTAGCCTTCCTGGGTTGGCAATTCGATGTCGCAAAGAGCCAGGGGCTTACGTTCCAGACCCCCGTGGCCCACGTACAGGGCAGGGTTCGCGAAAGCTATATCGATGCGGGTCCATTCGATGACCGAGCCGTTTTCGGACTGTCCTACTGTGTCGCCGACCCGGCAGACGGGAGCGCCCGGCTAACGTTTCGGAGTCGAATCGATGGACCTGCCAAGGAGCTGCCACGCGATCAATGGCATTTCGCAAACCGGGGCTGCGCCGTTGTACGTGATCACGGCTCGGGCATGGGATTGTATGAAGTGGCCTACGAGTCAAAGGACTCGCCCATTGCGGGTCTGGGGCTAGCCGCAATTCGCGACTTCGCCTCCTATCTCAAACACGAAAATCCGAATGCTTCAAAGAAGGTTATCGGATACGGATACTCGCAGAGCGGCCGTTTTCTCCGTCAGTTCCTGCGCGACGGTTTCAACATCGACGAGAAGGGCCAGCAGGCCTTCGATGGGATGATGATTTCTTCGGCGGGTGCAGGCGGCGGAAGCTTCAACCATCGGTTCGCGGTTCCAGGTAACGCGGGCAACTCCGTGCTGAGCCCTTTGCGGCCGGTAGACATTCCTCCTTTCAACGACGCTGCTTTACTTGAAAGCTCGGCACGGTCGCGCGTCATCCCGAAAATCTTCTATACATTCACGTCGACCGAATATTGGGCGCGCGCGGGTTCCCTTACCCACACGAGCGATGACGGCAAGACTGACGTTCCCCTGGATAGCAACTCGCGTCTCTATTTCATCGCCGGTACGGAGCATAGCGGCGGCCCGTTTCCTCCGGCACGGCGCTTTGGGAACGGCCAGCAGTTCCGCAACGATGCCAACTTTGCCCAACAGCGCTGGGTAGATCGCGCTCTCTTGCTTGACCTGGACGCATGGGTTCATTCCGGGAAAGAGCCTCCGCCCTCGCGCTATCCGACCATTGCAAAAGGCGAGTTGGTGGATCGCACGGCGGTGCATTTTCCTAAGATTTCCGGGTTTACGTTCCCCGATTACATGCCACAGGTCTGGCGAATGGATTTCGGCCCCGAGTTCGAATCCAAGCACATCATTACCAATGAGCCGCCACTGTTAGGCAAGCTATACGACGTCCTGGTGCCGCAAGTGGACTCGAGCGGCAATGATCTTTCAGGCGTAAGAATCCCAGAGGTCGCCGCCCCACTCGGAGCACACATGGGGTGGAATATTTCCGTCCCACAGCTCAAGGATTTGCACTATCTGTCCGGGTTAGTGGGCTCCTTCATCCCTTTCCCGAAGACAAAGGAAGACAGAGAAGCGACCGGCGATTCGCGCCTCTCCATTGAGGAACGGTATAAGAGTGACGAGAGGTACAAAAGCCGCGACCAGTATCTCAGGCAAGTCCGCCAGGCCGCCAATCAATTGGTTCGCGAACGCTTCATGTTGGCCGACGATGTCCCAGCCGCCCTGGAGCGCGCCAGCCAGACCTGGGACTTTTTGCAGCAGAACTGAAACATGGGCCAGGATTTTTTTTGATATCCTCTAGCTAGATGTTTCTGAACCTTCCGCGCCAGCGGATGTCTGTGTTTCCCCTCGTAGTATCCAACCGTGTCTCCCTGCAAAGCGAATGAAATCCAGCATACAAATTGTCCGCGGGATTGAGTCGTTGTTCGGTACGCGTGATGAAAACATCCGGCTGCTCGAAAGTGGTCTGAACGTCCGCGCGCGGCTGCTGAATGACGCATTGGAGATCGAAGGCGACGACGCGGGAGTTCTGCGCGCCGAGGGTATCCTCAAAGACTACGCGTCCTTGATGAAGGAGGGCCACGTCTTCAATAACGGGGACCTCAATAGTTTCCTCCGCGTGGTTACCTGCGACCCCGGCACCAGCCTGCGCGGGCTGGTGGAAAGCGGCAAGCAGCGCAGCTTCGGCAAGAAAGTAGTCGCTCCGAAAACCATCACGCAGCGGCGCTATGTAGACGCGATTGAACATCACGATTTGACCTTCGGCGTAGGGCCGGCGGGGACCGGCAAAACCTACCTGGCCGTCGCGATGGCCGTTTCCGCCCTACTACAAAAGCGGGTGAGCCGCATCGTTCTCACGCGGCCCGCGGTGGAAGCCGGTGAACGATTGGGATTTTTGCCCGGCACGATCCAGGAAAAAGTGGATCCCTTTTTGCGTCCGCTCTATGATGCTCTTCACGACATGCTGGAGCCGGACAAAATCGAGAAGCTATTGGAGCGGAATACCATCGAGGTCGCGCCCCTGGCGTTCATGCGCGGCCGCACGCTGAACGATAGCTTCATCATCATGGATGAGGCGCAGAACGCTACGCCCGAGCAAATGAAAATGATCCTCACGCGCCAGGGGTTCAATTCCAAGATGGTCGTAACGGGCGATCCGACGCAGGTGGATTTGCTCGCCGGGCAACGCAGCGGTTTAATTGAGGCGATTGAAGTGCTGCGCACTATCGAAGATATTGCCTTCATTCAGTTCGACGACCGCGACGTGGTGCGCCATAACCTGGTGCAAAAGATCGTGAAGGCGTACGAGCGTTATAACGAAATCATCGGCGCAAACCGGCAGCTTTCTTTAAAACTCTCCGATCCAGCATTGAAGATCTCCGAGCCTGCGGCGGAACCGGTCCGGCCCGAAGCAGTTCCGGAAACTCGGCTGGCTTAGAACGAATCATGTCCCGCACGCCGGACTCCGGTCCCTCATCGCTGCTTTTGTTCCGTCATTCTTCCCGCAAAGTGCTGCGGGCGCCCCTGCGCGATTTTCTCAGCCGCACCGTTGCACGCATTACGCCCGGCCGCGCGGTCACGTGCCTGATTACTACGGACGAAGAGCTTCGCAAATTGAATTGGCGCTTCCGCCACAAGAACTACCCGACGGACGTGCTATCGTTTCCGGCGTCCACGCAATCGGGCGAACTCGGAGAAATGGCAATCTCCTTCGATCGCGCTTCCGAGCAGGCCGCGCGTCAGGGTCACGGTGTGGATGAGGAGCTTCGGATTCTGATTCTGCACGGTGTTCTACATCTC
>Ga0210392_10000996_pt1 | contig 15450 bp, 7 predicted proteins | sample IncBWC30OmetaG_FD_161057 | JGI IMG/M metagenome (GOLD analysis project Ga0210392, IMG submission 161057) | Forest soil microbial communities from Barre Woods Harvard Forest LTER site, Petersham, Massachusetts, United States - Inc-BW-C-30-O ...
CCTGCCAGTCCGGAAACCCGCCCCCCTTCCATTCCGTCAGGTTCACCTCATTGATCGCCCGCCCGTCGAACTGTTCCGCCAGCACCGTCTGCACCTCCGGCAACGAGTTCAGCCATTCCACCAGCCACACACCCATTTGCCCGTCCTCCAGCCGCTGGTTCAGTTCATCCCGGATCGCCTTCGGCAACCGCGCTATCTTTCCATTCCGTGTCATATGCTTCCTTTCCGTTTGGAGTTTGATGTTTGTTTGATTTATTGTGTTAGGTAGGGCGTCGCCGCTGGCCCTTCGCCCCCACCGGGGGAGAAGGTGCCCGTAGGGCGGATGAGGGGGCGCGTGCGTCCACGTGCCGCGCCAGTACCGCCGGGGGCCTCACTCTTTTGTTTCATTTAAACCTCATTATATTAGATTTAATCATCTATTGACGCCAATAATACTAACAAAGTTAGATTATGTCAACAAAAATTGTGCCTTTCACGTCCGACTGGAGTGCCTCGCCGTCCTGCAAGTCCGGTTCGCCCGTCGCGGAGCGACCGGATGATACTAGCCCGGCATTTCAATGCCGGGTTAAACCGCCAAACCTCCCCAGTCCCGCAGGGACGGCTGGTCGCCGTTTGATATCCGCTGCTCGTCGCGCCCGGGGTTGGCACACAATGACTGCCCTAGAATCAGATTTTACTGGACGTAGCTCATCAACGGACGCAGCATTTCCTTTGAACAGCAGTAAACAACTTGGGTAAAAATATGGCAAAATTCACGACTAGGGTTGAATTGCATGATGCAAAAACTTGGGAAGATTACGACAAACTCCACGCAGCCATGGAAAAGAAGGGGTTTTCACGCACCATCGTTTTTGGTGGAATAACCTATCAACTGCCGACGGCTGAATATAACTACGTTGGTGAGGTTACCAGAGATCAAGTCCTCGAATTGGCAAAATCAGCTGCCACCGCAACCGGTCACAAATTTTGTGTCTTGGTAACGGAATCAGCGGGAAGGGTTATGCATAATTTAAAGCCAGTCTGACGGTCCCAATCATTTTTAACATGAACGGGAAAATTTTAAACAGGAAATGGAACGTCGGCGCAAAGCACGCGCTCTATCGAAAATCAGGCGACTGGTATCATTGCCTTGAACAATTTCCGGGTGCCTTGTTTGATCCAACCGGATATGTTTTATTCAAAGACAAGAAAGAATTTCTTTCTTCTCCTCACCTGCAAATAAAACACGATGTGCACGTTCCGAACAGGATTTCAAATATCCCCAATTATGTAAGGGTAGTGAAATGACATTTCGTATGTTTATAAGAAATCACCCGTTTCCCCCATTTTTTTGGGTGGGATGGATATGAACAAAATTCTTATCGTTCGGGATTTATTTTGTTGTTGAGTTTTTCCTTTTCAGATAAATGAAGTGAAATTCCATGGCGTTACGAAGTCTGCGGATTTTCCAGTGGGAATGCCTTTTTTTCCCATTTGCTCCTTGTGTCATTGCAAAAGCAATCTGGGTAACTTTTGGTATCTCCGATTTGAGTGAGCCGTTTTTGAGCGGGGAAATTACATTGTCGTGCAAACTGTTAAACATTTCACCGATCCGTTCTTCCTGAATGATTGTATATTCAGCTGGTTTGCCAATAGAATGCAAGTAGCTGTCCATTAACTTCAAAGTTTCTAGCTTTTCAGCAACTTTTTTCGGCGAAAAACGTCCAGCAAGCGCTTCTGAGATTTGTTTGTCTGATAGCCCGCTCTGCCTACCTGCTCGAATTTTTAATAATTCGTTCACCTGACCATATTCTAAACGAAAGTCGCGGCCAAATTGTAGGTTCGCTTCGATTCGCCATAGGTCCTTTGCATCTACACCTTTTGGTAATCTGGCAACATTGAGATATTCGAATTTTTCGTCATTTGTCTCGGTAAAAATGGCTTGAAGAATTGCCATGCGCCGATTCGCATTGATGACCGCCCCATCGAATGTAATGATGCCTGGATAAATCTGCCCGTTTTTTTTCAGGTCAGCCTTTAGTGTTTCGGTTTCGTTCTTATCTTGCTGAAGCAGTAGTCCCTGTATGATCTTTACATCTTCTGCTTTTGTGGCGTCTAGCTTTCGGTTGAGCTTTTTTTCCGCAGCAAGCAATTCAGCTGCAAAACGGCCGTTCGCGATGTTAAACGCCAGTAATTTTATTGGCAGGCGAAAAACATCAAGTTTCTTTATTTCCCCATGAATAAAAACTGGCTCGTTATTGACCAGCTTTGCCTGCGGGTGGTTTTCGATGTAGGCGTCGATTAGGATTTCGCGTTCGGTTTTCATGCTGGATTTGGAGGCTACTCAAAACGGAAACCCGCGACAAGATATGGATTCCAATGCCTGCCACATCCTCACATTTTCTGAGAAGAAGAAGGTTTTGGCGTGATCTCGTTCCCGAGAGCGACCGCCTTACGGCAAATCCGTCTTCCCCATCAGGAACTTATCGCACTCGCGCGCCGCCCCGCGGCCTTCGTTGAACGCCCACACGACCAGGCTCTGGCCGCGGCGGCAATCGCCGCAGGCGAACACGCCCTTGAGGTTCGTGTTGTATTTTTCGAACTCCGCCTTGGCGTTCGAGCGCGCATCGCGTTCGATACCGAGCGCCTCGAGCAACGGCTGTTCGGGTCCGAGAAAGCCCATCGCCAGCAGCACAAGCTGCGCGGGCAGGACCTTTTCCGTGCCGGGAACATTCTTGGGAATGAACTGGCCCTTGTCGTTCTTGGCCCACTCGACTTGCACGAGGTGGACGGCCTTGACGTGGCCGTGGGCATCGGCTTCAAATTTGGTCGCGGTGGTGAGATAGATGCGCGGATCGGCGCCGAACTTTGCGGCGGCCTCTTCCTGGCCGTAATCCAGCTTGTAGGTCTTGGGCCATTCGGGCCACGGATTGTCCTTGGCGCGGTCCAGCGGCGGCTTGGGCAGGATCTCCACCTGCACCAGCGATTTGCAACCGTGCCGCATGGAGGTGCCCACGCAATCCGTGCCGGTGTCGCCGCCGCCGATGACGACCACGTCCTTGCCGGTCGCGTCGATGAAATTGCCGTTCTTGTGCTGGTCCAGGATGCTCTTCGTGTTCACGGTCAGGAAATCCATCGCGAAATGGATGCCTTTTAACTGCCGGCCTTCGATCGGCAAATCGCGCGGCTTCGTCGCGCCGGTCGCGAGAATCACGGCATCGAACTCTTTCTGCAATTTTTCCGCCGGATAATTCTTGCCGATCTCGGTGTTGCAGACAAATTTCACGCCTTCTTTTTCCAGCAATTCGATCCGGCGCAACACGACTTCCTTCTTGTCCAGCTTCATGTTGGGGATGCCGTACATGAGCAAACCGCCGGGGCGGTCGGCGCGCTCGAACACGGTGACCTCGTGGCCGGCCTTGTTCAACTGCGCGGCGGCGGAGAGCCCGGCCGGACCGGAGCCCACGATCGCGACCTTCTTGCCCGTGCGCTTCTTCGGCGGTTCGGCGACGACCCAGCCGTTGGCCCAGCCGTGGTCGATGATGCTGACCTCGATGTTCTTGATGGTGACGGCCGGTTCCTTCATGCCGAGCACACAGGAGCCTTCGCACGGGGCGGGGCAGACGCGGCCGGTGAATTCCGGGAAATTGTTCGTCTTGTGCAGGCGTTCCAGCGCCTCCTTCCACAGGCCGCGATACACGAGGTCGTTCCACTCGGGGATGAGGTTGTGGATGGGGCAGCCGCTCGCCATGCCGCTGACGAGCTGGCCGGTGTGGCAGAACGGAATGCCGCAGTCCATGCAGCGCGCGCCCTGTTTCTTCAGGTCGGCTTCGGACTGGTGCAGGTGGATCTCCTGCCAGTCCGCTATGCGGGCCAGCGGTGTGCGGTCAGCCGGCAGTTCACGTTGGAACAACAAAAATCCGTCGGGTTTTCCCATGATTTATTATTTGCTTGGTTAAATCGGAATAAACGCAGAGACGCGGAGAACGCAGAGCGGCGCAGAGTAAGAATAAAAATTCCTCTCAGCGGGCCTTTGCGTTCTTTGCTTCTCTGCGTTGAACTTCATTAAATTAATTTCAATTTTTCTCCGCGGACCTCTGCGTTCTCCGCGTCTCTGCGTTTCTCAGTTAAATCCTAAACGAGCCGGGCTCCGGCGGCGGCGTTTTTAAGCCGTTCACCACCCGCGAAATCCCGTCTTTCAATACAACTTCATGAAAGTTGATGATCAGGCCGAGCCGCAAATTCGACAGGCGCAAATAGCTCAGTAGCTTCTGCCGGTCGAACGCATTCACTTCTTCTTTGGCCTTCAAATCAACAATCACCAGCTCTTCGACAATCAAATCCAGCCGCAACGGTATGCCCAGTTTTACGCCCTTGTAAAGGATGGGCACCTGTTTCTGCCGCTCGAAGCGGATGCCACGCAAACTGAACTCGTGGCACAGCGCCTCTTCATAAACCTGTTCCACCATTCCGGGCCCGTAATACTTATGCACCTCAATCGCCGCCCCGATAATGCGCTCCGAAACCTCATTCTCATGCATAATACGTTTTATTTCAACGCAGAGACGCAAAGGGCGCAGAGACTCGCGGAGAAAAATTTAACCCATTAAAACTCTGCGTTCCTCTGCGCTCTCCGCGCCTCTGCGTTTCTCGGGTTTCTCCGGTCCCGTTTTCAATGTCCGCCCTTCACGTTCTCTTCGAATGCGGCCATGATCGCTTCGTCGCCGGTCAAGCCCTGCGACTGGACCCGCTTGAGTGAGGTCAGCACGCGCTTGTAATCCTGCGGCATGACCTTCACAAATTTCGGCACGAATGCTTTCCAGTCCGCCAGAATCCGGGCGCCGTTCACGCTCTTGGTGTAAGTCTGATGGCGCTGGATGAGCTTCCAGACTTCCTCGGTCTCATCGGCATCCACCAGCTTTTCAAGCGCCACGAGTTCCATGTTGCAACGTGTGGCGAAATCTCCGGCTTCGTCCAAGACGTAAGCCACGCCGCCGCTCATGCCCGCCGCAAAATTGCGTCCGGACTTGCCGAGGATGATCACGCGTCCGCCGGTCATGTATTCGCAGCCGTGGTCGCCCACGCCTTCGACGACCGCGTTCACGCCGGAGTTGCGCACGGCAAAGCGCTCGCCCGCCACGCCGGCCACAAAAATCTCGCCCGCCGTCGCGCCGTACAGCGCCACGTTGCCGATGATGATATTCTCCTTGGCCTCAAAGGTTGAGCCTTTCGGCGGATAGACGATGAGCTTGCCACCGCTCATGCCTTTGCCGAAATAGTCGTTCGCATCGCCTTCGAGTTCGAGCGTCATGCCTTTCGGTATGAACGCCCCGAAGCTCTGGCCGGCGCTGCCGTTGAATTTCAGGTGCACCGTGTCTTCCGGCAGGCCCGCCGGGCCGTGCTTTTTCGTGATCTCGCTGCCGGTGATCGTGCCGACCACGCGGTTCACGTTGATGATCGGCAGTTCGGCGCGCACTTTTTCGCCGCGCTCGATGGCCGGTTTGCAGATGTCCAGCAGCTTCGTCACGTCGAGGGATTTCTCCAGGCCGTGATCCTGGTCCTGCGAGCGGAAACGTCCGAATTCCGGGCCCATGTCCGGGCGGTACAGCATCGGCGTGATGTCGAGGCCGCTGGCTTTCCAATGGTCAATGGCCTTCCACGGCACCAGCATGTCGGTGCGGCCGACCATGTCTTCCAGCTTGCGGAAGCCGAGCTTGGCCATGATCTCGCGCAGTTCCTGCGCAATGAAGCGCATGAAGTTCACGACATGGTCCGCCTCGCCGGTGAAACGCTTGCGCAGACGCGGATCCTGCGTGGCGACGCCCACGGGGCAGGTGTTCAGATGGCACACGCGCATCATGATGCAGCCCATCACGACGAGCGGGGCGGTGGCAAAACCAAATTCTTCCGCGCCGAGCAACGCGGCCACGGCCACGTCGCGACCGGTCTTTAACTGGCCGTCGGTTTCAACATAGATGCGGCTGCGCAGGCCGTTCAAGACGAGCGTCTGGTGCGTCTCGGCCAGGCCGAGTTCCCACGGGCCGCCCGCATGCTTGATGGAGGAGAGCGGCGAGGCGCCCGTGCCACCATCGTGACCGGAAATGAGAACGACGTCCGCATGGGCCTTCGCCACGCCGGCGGCGATGGTGCCGACGCCGACCTCGGCGACCAGCTTGACGCTGACGCGCGCCTCGCGGTTGGAATTCTTCAGATCGTGGATCAGCTCCGCCAAATCCTCGATGGAATAGATGTCATGGTGCGGTGGCGGGGAGATCAAACCGACACCCGCCGTGGTGCCGCGCACCTTGGCGATGGACGGATACACTTTCTTGCCGGGCAATTCGCCGCCTTCACCGGGCTTCGCGCCCTGGGCCATCTTGATCTGGAGTTCCTTCGCGTTGACCAGATAATGGCTGGTCACGCCGAAACGGCCGGAGGCAACCTGCTTGATGGCGGAATTCTTGGAATCACCGTTCGGTTCCAGCACGTAGCGCAACGGATCTTCGCCGCCTTCGCCGGTGTTGCTGCGTCCGCCGAGGCGGTTCATGGCCACGGCCAGCGTTTCGTGCGCTTCCTTGGAGATCGAGCCGTAGCTCATCGCCCCGGTCTTGAACCGCTTGACAATGCTCTCGACCGACTCCACTTCCTCGATGGGCAGCGGTTTTTCGGCAAACTTGAAATCCAGCAGCCCGCGCAGGGTGCACAGCGATTTCGCGCGGTCGTTGATGAGGTCCGCGTATTCGCGATAGATCTTTTCGCTGCCGAGACGGCAGGCCGTCTGCAGCTTGTGGATCGTCTGCGGATTGAACAGGTGCTGTTCGCCGCCGTCGCGCCACTGATATTGTCCGCCCGCTTCGAGCTCCGGATTGACCGGCTCCGGCGGGAACGCCCGGCGATGACGCGCCAGCGCCTCTTTGGCGATGACGTCGAGGCCGATGCCCTGGATGCGCGTGGGCGTCCAGGTGAAATATTTTTCCACCAGTTCGCTGTTGAGGCCGACGGCTTCAAAGATCTGCGCGCCGCGGTAGCTCTGGATGGTCGAGATGCCCATCTTGGCCATCGTCTTGACGACGCCCTTGATGGCGGCCTTGATGTATTTCTTCACCGCCGTCTTGTGGTCGGTCTTTTGCAGCAGGCCCTCGTGGATGAGGTCATCGATCGTCTCATAGGCGAGATACGGATTGATGGCGCTGCAGCCGTAGCCGATGAGCAGCGCGAAATGATGCACCTCGCGCGGTTCGGCGGACTCCAGCACCAGGCCGGTGCGTCCGCGTGTGCCCGTGCGGATGAGATGATGGTTCAAGCCTGCCATCGCCAGCAGGGCAGGGATGGGCGCGAGCTCGGGGGAAACCCCGCGGTCGGACAGGATCAGGATGTTCGCGCCGTCGCGGATGGCCTCGTCGGCCGCGTTGAAAAGTTTTTCCAGCGCCTTTTCCAGGCCCTCCGCGCCGTCGGCGGCCTTGAACAGGATCGGCAACGTGTCGGATTTGAAACCGGCGCGGTCGATGAAACGGAGCTTGTCCAGGTCCTCGTTCGTGAGGATGGGCTGTTCCAGGCGGATGAGCTGGCAGCTCTCCGGTCCGGGGTTCAGCAGGCCGCCGCGCGAGCCAACCATCGTGTGGGTGGCAGTGACGATCTCCTCGCGGATCGGGTCGATCGGCGGGTTGGTCACCTGCGCGAACAGCTGCTTGAAATAATTGTAGAGCAGCTGCGGCTTCTCGGAGAGCACCGCGAGCGGCGTGTCCGTGCCCATCGAGCCGAGCGGCTGCACGCCGTCATTGGCCATCGGGCCGACGATGAAGCGCAGGTCCTCGAAGGTGTAGCCGAAGGCCTGTTGCTGCTGCAAAATCTTCCGGTGCGCCACGTCGGTGTGCTGCATCGGCTCCGGCAGGTTCTCCAGCAAAACGTGGTTCTCATCCAGCCATTGCTTGTACGGATGGGCGCTGGCGTATTTCTTCTTCAGTTCCTCGTCCGCGATGATGCGGCCCTGCTCGGTGTCCACGAGGAACATCCGGCCGGGTTGCAGGCGGCCCTTGACGGCGATGCGCTCCGGGGCGATCGGCAGCACGCCGGCCTCCGAAGCCATGATGACGACATCGTCCTTCGTGACGTAATAGCGCGAGGGGCGCAGGCCGTTGCGGTCCAGGCACGCGCCGATGCGGATGCCGTCGGTGAACGCCATCGAGGCGGGGCCGTCCCACGGTTCGATGAGGCAGGAATGGAATTCGTAGAATGCGCGGCGTTCGGCGTCCATGCTCTCGTGATTCTCCCACGGTTCGGGGATCATCATCATCATCGCGTGCGGCAGTTCGCGGCCCGCCATGACGAGCAGCTCGACGCAGTTGTCGAACTGCGCGGAGTCGCTGCCGTCCGTGTTGATGACCGGGATGACCTTCTTGATGTCGCCGCCGAGCGTTGCGGACTTGAAATTCGCCTGCGCCGCCTTGATCCAGTTGACGTTGCCGCGCAGCGTGTTGATTTCGCCGTTGTGCGCGATGCAGCGGTTGGGGTGCGCGCGATCCCAGCTCGGGAACGTGTTCGTCGAAAAACGCGAATGCACCAGCGCCATCGCGGTGACCATCGTCTCGTCGCTGAGATCCGGATAATATTTTCCCACCTGCTCGGACATCAACATGCCCTTGTAGATGAGCGTGCGCGCCGACAGGCTGGACACGTAGAAGAAACTGCCGCCGGCGATCTTGCCGGCATAGCGGATCTTCCGTTCCGCCACCTTGCGGATGACAAAAAGTTTCCGTTCAAACGCCTGGTCGTCCTTGATCTTCTCGCTGCGGCCGACGAAGACCTGCGCCATGAACGGCTCGGCGGCGACCGCCGTCTTGCCGAGCGAGGAATTGTCCACCGGCACATCGCGCCAGCCGATGACCGTCTGGCCCTCGGCGGCGATGATCTTGGCGAGTTCCGCCTTGATGACCTCGCGCTCGGCGGGGTTCTTGGGCAGGAACAGCTGGCCGACGCCGTATTGACCGGGGGCCGGCAGCTTGAAGCCGAGCTTGGCCGCCTGGGTCGCGAAAAATTCATGCGGCACCTGGATGAGGATGCCCGCACCGTCGCCGGTGTTCGCCTCGCAGCCGCACGCGCCGCGATGGTCGAGGTTGACGAGGATCTTCAGGGCGTCACTCACCAGCGAATGGGATTTTTTCCCCTTCATGTTGACGACGAAACCGAGCCCGCACGCGTCGTGCTCGAATTGCGGGTCGTAAAGGCCCTGTTTCAGCGGCGCGGAAATCCGGGGTTCCGACGGCTGGTTATTAGAATTATTTGTCAAGTTGCTGGTCATCGTACGGCTGATAAGCCTGCGTTCCTTTATTTTTTACAAAAATGCTTCCTCTGTGCAATAAATCATTTTGGAAAACACGGTTGATTCATCATTAGAAACCGCCCTTTTTTGACGGGCTTGCAGAAGTTTTTAAATGGGTCAATGTTTCAGCGCGTCCAGGCGGGCGCGCACATCGCGCCATTTGAGGCTGCCAGCAGGCGCGTTGGAGAGGCAAAGATCGAGATGTTGCACGGCCAGATTCGTGTCGCCCCGGCCCAGCGCGATCTGCGCGAGGCCGTAGTGGACGGTGAACTGGTCCACCGCCGAGTCCAGCAGCAGGGTATAATCCTGTTCCGCAGCCGCTAGGTTGGTCACTTGCAAATAAGCGATGGCACGGTTCAACCGGATGGAGGGGATGTTGGTCAGCGACAGCGCGTGGTCCAGCAACGGGATGGCGGGCGCGGCGTTATTGATGTGGATCAGGAGCGCGGCCCGGTTGTTGAGCGCCGCGACGTTGTCCGGCATTTTGGCGAGCTGGGCCTCCGTGATCGCCAGGGCATTGGTCACTTCACCGAAAGACAGATAGGCTTTGAACACCATTTCCGAAAACGCGGGCGATTCGGGGTGGGCGAGCAGGAGGTTTTCGAGGATTTTATCGGCCTGCGCCGCATTGGTCAGGGAGATCCATGACTTCGCCTCCAACATGGCCAGTTCCACTTCCAAGATCTGGCCGTCGGGCGAGTTCGTGATGAAGGGCCGCATCCGGCCAACCATTTCAAAAACCTCGGCGTCGAACCGGGAGCGCGAATACAGTTCCGCCTCGGCCAGTTGCGGGATCACGGCCCCAGGCACCAGCCTCCGGGCGCGTTCGAATTCCTGCCACGCTTGGCGCGGCCAGTTGGCGGACAGCCAGACGCTGCCGAGAACGCAGCGGATGCCTGGTTCATCAAATTCACCGTAAGCATTGATGAACTGTCCCAGCCGGCGGATGTCCCGGAAGGCATCCCCGATCTGGGCGGTATCCATCGCGGTCAGGGTTTTGCCGGTCAGCAGGTCCTGGCAGCAGTTCAGGTTGGTTGCCGCCGCGGCGTTATCGGGGTTGAGGGTCAGCGCCTGCGCGAAACGCCGCTGCGCCATGGCGGGCTTGCCGGCTTGTTGCAGCGTCACGCCCCAGTCGTTGAGCGCCACTGAGTACCAGCGGCCAAGCTGCACGTTTTGATCGCGCCTTGCCGGCAAGATGGCCAGCCGCTTTTTCAAAAGCTTTTCCACGCGGGATGGCTGCTTGGACGTCTGGTCCAGGCCCGACATCCGGTCCTGCCATGCCTCATCCCAGAATTTTTCCCCCTCCGTGATCTCCGGCGGCGACGGCAACGCATCTTCAAAGCGATGCGGATCATAACGCTTGAGTTCATCCAAGGCGCCCGACGGCGAGGGGTGGAACAGCTCAAACAGTGCGCTTCCGTTATGCGGCTCGGGATAAAAAATCTGGTTCGTGCCGCCTAGCCCGTAGAGAAGTTGCAGCAGGTCATACGGCTTCAATTCACCATCTTTGGCGGTGCCGGACCAGCCCGCCGGGAACTCGCGTTCCAGCATCCCCCGGTATTTTGGATTCGGGAGGGCGGCCAGGTTCACGAATTGCCAGTGCCGGTTTTCACCACCACCCGCCAACGCCGCGCGCATCAGTTCCAGTTTTGCCGGGTCATCGCCCAGCACGATGCCGCCGCCCGCCGGGAGCGAGCCGGCCATCAGTTCGCCGTAGCCGGACAGCGGTTGCCGGTTGAAGGACAGAATCGAGGGCAGGTTGCGCGTGACCAGGCCGGCGGAGATCGCCAAGGCAACCCCCGTGAGCAGAATCAGCGTATATTGCCGCAGCAAGGAACTGAATTGTTCCAGCGGATTGCGGGGACGGCGTTGCGTCGGGATCTGCGCCGCGAACAAAAAGTTTCCTGCGAGGAACGCGATGCCCAATGCGTTCACCAGGTCGAAGGTAAGCAGCGGCATGGTGAAGCCAAGCTGTTGCCGCACGATTTCGCGCGGGCCGACCAGCGGGTCGAACGCCAGCCATAGGCACGCCGCGAGCAACACCATTTGCAGCAGGCGGTAGAAACCGTTTTGAAAACGGTCGAGGTCGGAAAGGTTGTCGGTGTTCTGGTGTGCCAACCGGATGAAGCACGGCAGCACCGGCACCAGGAAATATAACAACACGGCCACGATCAGCAGCCGGTGTTGCTGCCAGAAGCTGGCGTACAACTGGTGGAAGATGCCGCTGGTGGAATGGAGCGCCGCCAGCCAGGCCCCGCCAAAGCTGAACGGCGAATGCGGCGTGAGCCCGTTCACGAGCGGCAGCACCGCGTAAAGGGAAAAGCCCGCGAGCCCAAACAGCGCCATCCGCCGCACAAAATCCGGCCGGAAAAAATCGGGGCCGCGCAATACGATCAGCGCGATCACGAACAGCGGGAGGGCCGGGAGCATCAGCCAGTTCTCCGCCATCCCGAGGCCCCAGACCAGCGAGGCCGCATTGAGCCAACGCATTTCATTCCCGGCCCGGTATTCGAGCAGGCACCAGACCGACGCCATGAACAACAACAGGCCGGTCATCTCTCCCGATGCGGCCACCGCCTCCTGCCAGAACGAGAATTCAAATCCGCAAACCGCAACCGCCAGCGCGACCGGAAGTTTCGCGACCCACGGCTTTTTGGCGGACGGCAGACAATCCCATGGCAGCAGTTCCACGCACCGCGCCAGCAATCCCAAGGTCAACGCTCCAGTGGCAGCGGCAAACAGATTCAATGCGAGGGGAATCCAGCCCGCGGGCAGCAGATGAAATGGCAGTGTCAACAGCCAGGTCAGCGGACGGCTGGTCATTGGGAACCAGTCCCACCCTGCCACTTTTGCCGTGAGACCCATGCTGTTGATCGTCATGCCCCGGCTTAGAGTCAGGGCATAGATGACGAACGCCGTCAGGGCGACGGCTTTGGGGAATCGCATCCGCTTGTCAGTCACACGGAAAAGTGTTTGGCAACCGCGACCTGAAATCCATCACGAAATGGACTCGCGTATCGCGGCGAAGAGATTCTTGCCGGATTCCGCCGCGATCGGGGTCCGGGATTTCGGGTCGGAATGTTCCACCAGTTCCGGCGGCAGTTCTTTCAAGAACGGCGAAGGTTGGCAGGGGAGCAACTGCCCATATTTTTTGCGACCGCCGCAGTGGCTGATGCTCAACGTTTGCATCGCGCGCGTGACGGCCACGTAAAACAGCCGCCGTTCCTCGTCCATCGTGCCCTCGACCTTGGAACGCGAGTGCGGCAGCAAACCGTCCTCCAGACCCACGATAAAGACGTGCGGAAACTCCAGCCCCTTGCACGAGTGCATGGTGATGAGCGTCACGGCGTCGCTGGTGTTCTCCTTGTCCTCCTCGCGGTCGCTGTCGAGCGTGATGTTTTCCAGAAAATTTTCGAGCCGCTCCATCGGCGCGTTGCCCACGCCGTCCATGGTCGGCAGCATTTCCCGGATGTTCCGGATGCGGCCCTCGGCCACTTCCTCATCCTTGTCCAACCGCTTGAGTTCGGCCAGGTAACCGGTCTCGTTCAGAAAATTATCCGCCCAGGCCGCGAGCATCAGGCCGCTGGCGGGTGCCAGCAGCTCGCCGTGCACACGCTCCACAAATTCGACAAAAGCCTCGATGCTCTTGCGCGTGGGAGTCTGGAACGTCGTCGTAATCATCGGGTTCTTCATCGCGGCAAAGACGGAGCATTTGCGGTCGTGGCTCGCGCCGAGCAGCCGCTCCATCGTCACATCGCTCAGGCCGCGCGCCGGGACGTTCGCGATGCGCAGCAGGCTGATGTCATCGTTCGGGTTCAAAAACATCTTCACGTACGCGATGAAATCCTTGATTTCGCGACGGTCAAAAAAGCTCTGCCCGCCGATCAGGTGATAGCGCACGCCGGCCTTGCGCAGTTCGGTTTCAACCGGGCGCGACTGCTGGTTCGTGCGGAACAGGATCGCACAATCCTGCCAGGGGACGCGGTGCGCGATGCGCTTGAATTCGATCTGGGAAACCACTTCGCGCGCCTCGTCCTCGTCGTGGTTGTAGGTGTTCAGCTGGATCTTTGAGCCCGGGCCCTTGTCGGACCACAGCGATTTGCCGCGCCGCTGGACGTTATTCTTGATGATGGCGTTCGCCGCGTGGAGGATGGTCGTCGTGCTGCGGTAATTCTGCTCCAGCTTGACGATCTTCACCTCGGGAAAATGTTTTTCCAGGTTCAGCAGGTTGGCCACCTCCGCGCCGCGCCAGCCGTAGATGCTCTGGTCGTCATCGCCAACCACGCAGAAATTTCGGTGCTCCTTCGTGAGCGAATGCACCAGCTCGAACTGCGCCGCGTTGGTGTCCTGATACTCGTCCACCATGACGTATTGGTATTTCACGCGGCAGGCCTCCAGCGCGTCCGGATGCTCGCAGAACAGGCGCAGCGTCAACAGGATGAGGTCGTCGAAGTCCACGGCGTTACAGGCGTGCAGGGCGGATTCGTAACGCTTGGCGATGTGCTGCGCGAGGGCGCGGACGCTGGGATCGCCGAAGGTCGCGGAATTCTCGCCGCCGTTCTTGAACTTGCTCAACATCCCCAGCACCGCGCCGGGGTCGGTCTTCTCGCCCTTGGCGGAGATGGCGGAAAGGATTTTCTTCACCGCCGCGAGCTGTTCGGATTCGTCGTAGATGACGAAACTCTTTTTGTACCCGAGCTTCTCGATGTGCTGACGCAAAATGCGGACGCAGAGCGAATGGAACGTGCAGATGGTCGGGCGATTGGCCTTTTCCGCCGTCTTGTCCTCGTTGGATTTGGCGCGCGGACGCTTGGGCAGCAGCTTGGTGACGCGTTCCTGCATCTCCCGCGCGGCCTTGTTGGTGAACGTCACGCCGAGGATGTTCCCCGGCTTGATGCCCTTGTCCACCATGTGCGCGATGCGATAGGTGATGACGCGCGTCTTGCCCGTGCCGGCGCCCGCGAGGATCAACACCGGGCCCTTGATCGTCGCGGCAGCCTCGCGTTGTTGCGGATTGAGCGTGTTCAGGTTCACCATCGGGCGCGGAGTTTAATTGCGAGGACCTAAAATCCCAATCAGAAATGGTGGCATCATTGATTTTTATTTATTGCCAGCCAGTCCTGACGCTGTTCAATTTGCTTCATCACTATGAAACAGGCCATCCCGCTGGCGATACACCGGATTATGATCTTACGGCGGCTGATCCTTATGCTGACGTTTTTGGGTTGTGTGGCCAATCCGGCCACAATCCTGGCGGAGATACGTCTGCCCCATATCTTTGGCAGTCACATGGTGTTGCAACGGGAAAAGCCCATCACCATCTGGGGTTGGGCCGCCCCGGGCGATAATGTCACCGTCCAACTCGGCTCCAAAATCGAAACCACCAAGGCCAATGGCAGCGGTGAATGGAAAGTGGTTCTCCCAATCATGTCGGCGGGCGGACCCTACACGCTCACCGTGAGCGGTTCGAACACTTTAACCTGCGAGGATGTCATGGTCGGCGAGGTTTGGTTGTGTGCCGGCCAGTCGAACATGGAATTTGGCATCGGTCGCAGCGATAACGCCAAAGAGGAAATTGCCGCCGCCAATCATCCGGGCATTCGGTTGCTGATGGAGCAGGGCGATTGGGCGCCTCAACCCCAAAGCGACATGGAAGGGACTTGGAAAGTATGCACCCCGGCGACCATCGCGGAAGGTGGCTGGCAGGGATTTTCAGCGGTAGCCTATTTTTTTGGGCGTGAGCTGAATGCCAAGCTGGGTGTGACCGTTGGCCTGATTGATGCCCATCGGGGCGGTACGCTGATCGGACTGTGGACACCGCCGGAGGGATTTGCCGCCGTGCCGGCCTTGCAAGACGAGTATCAACGGATTGAGTTGGGCGATCCTCACGCAGCCTCGCACCAACAACGGCTGGCCTTGACGCTGGATCAGTTTGACCAATGGTCGCGGGCGGCTCATCAAGCGATGACCAACCGGGAAGCCGTTCCCCCCGTGCCATCCTATCCGGATGAATTGCTGCCTCCGCATGATCTCTATTCGGCCACTTCGTTATACAATGGCATGATCCATCCTTTGATCCCGTTCGCCATCCGCGGTGCGATTTGGTATCAGGGCGAATCCGATGTGGGCCAGGGAATGCGCTACGCCGAACA
>Ga0210392_10000997_pt1 | contig 15447 bp, 12 predicted proteins | sample IncBWC30OmetaG_FD_161057 | JGI IMG/M metagenome (GOLD analysis project Ga0210392, IMG submission 161057) | Forest soil microbial communities from Barre Woods Harvard Forest LTER site, Petersham, Massachusetts, United States - Inc-BW-C-30-O ...
TGAACACGGCACGCATCACCATTTCGGCCCGGATGCGAACTACGCTTCGTGGACCGTTACGCTTTTGGTGACACTACGGCGGACACCTGCAATTTCAATGGCCCCGACTTCGGACGGTACCAGCATATCGTCGTGGTCTTCAACGCCACGTTCAACTCGCAGAGCGGCACCGTGATTGTGCCGGCGCTGACCACGGCTGTCTTCGTGACCAGCAAGCCGTGGCGCGCTAAAATTAGGTTCCAGTAATTGACGAGGAATCTCCGGAAGGGCTCGTGGTGGACGACGAATCGAAATGTCCGGTCAGCGGGAAACGGAAATACGCTACCGAAGGTGAAGCGCTGGCGACCGCGGCACACCGGATTTCGACTGCCAATGCGCCAAAGGAATTGCGCGCTTATCAATGTTCTTGGTGTGGCGCCTGGCATATCACGAAAAATGTAGGAAAAGGCGCGAAAGATCGTCGATGACCGCCTGATGCGGGCCTTTTCTAAAAGGGCACCGCTCGAAGATAGCCGGATGGCCAAAAATGGATGATGCGGATTTCTCCGGCTCTGTCCGGTCAATTTGCAGCCTGATTACGTTGCGAAGGAGCCGTGCAATGCGGGCTCCCTATGTGTTACCGAAGAACTGTTTTCCCGAGATAACGGCTTCCAGCGCGGGCAGGAGATCGACTTCTGCCGAGGTAGTGCGAGAAGCTCGTAAATTGGGCACATGGGGCTACCGTTGGTGGCACCGTTGTTGATCACAATCGTGCCGTTCACAACAATCGTATGAGGGCCCGCAGGCGCCGTACTTGTTCCAGTGCCGTTGATGGGCCAACGCATTGGTCACAGCGACGCCGTCCAAAGCGAGCGTGGGACCGCCCACTTCGTAACCACGTTGACGAAGCACAGGGGAAGCGTACCCATGCAAGTTACGGATCTGTATTTTTGTCGGGCTTTGCATTTGGATTTGAGGGCTACCGCAGCCCACAAGGACAAGCGCGAAGGCCAATATGATTGGGGCGAGCACAAGGAAAAAAAGACGCTGGCGCGCGAGTGGGCCAAATCTTTTCCACGCTTAGCGCGACGGGTGCGAATGCGTTTGGGCGTTTCGGATACAATGGACTATAATGTTAAGTTTGGTCATATAATTGGGAGAACACAGGAAATGGCTGGCGCGTTTGAAAACCAGAAAACCGGCGTCCGGATACTTTTCGGCGTCATCATCGGCATTCTTGCCCTTAGCATGCTTCTTTATCTTGTGCCGCAAGGCAGCAACACGGCGGAATCCGCCACAGACGTAGTGGCGCGGGTCGGCGACCAATCGGTCACACTGTCCGACATTCAGCAGCAATTGACGCAGATTCGGCAGCAGAGCCAGGTACCGGCACAATTGGAAGGGTTGTATGCGCGGCAGATCCTCAGCCAACTGGTCTTCCAAAAGGAAATTGAGTACGAAGCGAAGCGCCTGGACATCACCGTGAGCGATAAAGAACGCGCCGACCGGATCAAGCAATACGTGCCTGCGGCGTTCAACGGCGATACCTTCGTGGGGATGGACGCGTACGCTCGCGAAGTGCGTCAGCGGTTCCAGTTGACCGTGCCGGTGTTTGAGGAAGAAGTGCGGGACAGCCTGGTGATGGAGAAATTCCGCAAGCTGATCACCGATGGCATCAGTGTGAGTCCGGCGGAGATCGAACAAGAGTTCCACGACCAGAACGAAAAGGTGAAGCTGGACTACGTGCTGATCAAACCGGAAGATCTGACGAGCAAAGTCGTGGTCGATGAGATCGAAATCAAGAGTTACTACGACCAGAATAAAGCGAAGTACCAGGTACCGGAAAAACGCGCGGTGCGCTATGCGCTGGTGGATCTGACGCAGATTCGACAGAACACCCAGGTGACCGACGACGAGCTCAAGGTCGCCTATCAGGAAAATATTCAGCAATACCAAATCCCGAACCGCTTCCACGCGCAACATATCCTGCTATTGACCACGGGAAAGACGGACGCGGAAATCCCCGAGGTTAAGAACAAGGCTGAGGAAATCCTGGCTCAGACCGAGAAGAAGGGCGCGAACTTCGAAGACTTGGCCAAGAAATACTCGGAAGACCCGGGATCGAAGGCCAAAGGCGGAGACCTGGGCTGGCTGGTGCAGGGACAGACGGTGCCGGAGTTTGAAAAGGCTGCGTTCGGGTTGAACAACGGCGAGATTTCGGGCCTCGTGCGTACCCAATATGGGTTTCATATTATCAAGCTGATCGATAAAGAGAGCGCGCACACCAAGACCTTGGATGAAGTGAGGGATTCCCTGAAGACCCCGTTGCTGCTGCAGAAGGCTGACCAGCAGGCTGGGGCGACTGCGGACAAGATCTCTGCGGACATCCGGCAGTCGAACAAGATGTCCCTGGATGACATCGCGCAGAAGTACCACCTGACGGTCTCGGAGACAGCGGCGCTCGGGCCGAACGAACCGATTTTGGCGTTGGGAACGTCCAAGGAGACGCGCGAACAGGTGACGAACCTGCGGCCTGGTGAGTTGAGTCTGCCGGTTCGCACGGATCGCGGCTACGTTGTTCTCTCCTTAAAGCAGGTCCTTCCTGGCCACCAGGGCACGTTGGAGGAAGTAAAGGACAAGATTGTGGCTGACCTGAAGGAACAAAAGGCGGCCCAGCAGACGGTTGCTAAATCAAAGGACCTGGAAAAGCGTGTGAAGAGCGGCGAAAAGTTCGATGCGGCCGCCAAAGCACTGGGACTCGAACCCAAAGTCTCCGATCCTTTAGCGCGGACCGGTTCCATTCCCGGTGTAGGCAGCGGGAAACAGCTTGGCGGGGCATTCGCGTTGAAGGCGGGAGAGGTGGGAGTCCCGCTGAACCTGGGAACCAATTGGGTCGTGTACCAAGTGACGGAGAGAACCGAGGCCAATCCGGCAGATTTTGAGAAACAAAAGAAGACCATCACGGACCAATTGCTGCAATCCAAGCGGCAGTTGGCTTGGGAAGCCTTCCGAACGGCGCTGGAAGCACGCATGAAACAAGACGGAAAGTTGAAGTTGATGCCGGAAAAGCTGCGGGGCTTTGGCGACTTTAATGGCGCTAATCTATAGATAATAAACAACTTAAAAAAATAGGACACAGCCCCTTGCCCTGCGTAACCCGTGCTATTAGCCTATATAGGTCCGGTTTGAGGGCTGCCAACAGAGTCTGCTGCTTGCTCGCGCACGGCTGACTCCGGCAGGCAGATGTTCCTCAGGCCAGAAACCAGAACAAGCCAAAGCAGATCGCAATCTCAAGAGGGATGACCTATGGCTGGACGCTCTTCGACTGTTCGAAATGACTACCGCTGCAGTATCGAGAAGAACCAGACGGGCAAATATTGCGTGCGAATCCGGGCGCAATATCCGCGGCACGCCTGGAATCTTGGAGTCTTTTACCTGGCCTCGTCTTTCGATCGTGCGATGAAGAAACTGGAAGAATCCCTGAAGTTTCTTCAGCGGAATGAAGAGAAGCTGTGGTTCTGGGGAGTGGATCGGGCAGCGGACCTGGGATTCTCCGCGGAATTCCTGAAAGAAGCCGGTTTGCAGCTCGACCGGCGTAGTGAGTTCCCCCGCAAAGCCGCGAATCTTTCTCTCGAGCCCGAACGAGACGTCCCGGCCTTTGTGCTTGGCCCGGTCCGCAGGGGACTGGCCGAAGCGGTAGAATTTGCGAGGGCACAACCTGCGGGCGACTGATTTGCAGGCTAGATTGCGGGCTACTTTGGGGCCGCCCACCGCGCTCAAGCCTCCTTGACTTCGCAATCGTTCTCCTACATTATTTGCCCATTCCAAACGGACTACCCGCATTGCACTGGTTCGTGGTCCTTCACTCCCCGCCTTGAAGCTCACCCGGCTGTGTGCCAGCAACGGACCAGAGCTGCTGCGGGTGAAAGGATCTCTCAGAAATGAAATCATCTCGCAGGCCTCTTTAATGAGTCTGTTGGTGACATTGCTGCTGGTGGCCGGAAGCCTTTGCGTGCGCGTGGCCGCAGCACAACAGACGACCACCGACCAGAGCGATACCACTACGAAGGCTGCCACGGAGAGCACGGCAGCCGCTGGGACGGCCGCAAATACAACAGCTGCGGCCGGCCAGCAAGACTGCTGCTGGAGCGACAGCTTCCACCAGCAAGACCGCTACGGCACCGATGACCAAAACCGCTGCTCCCACCGCCACTCCGGCTTTCACCCCTGCCACTTCACCCGCGCCGCCAGCAAGCCAGCGGCCGCGCAACAGATACCACCCGCGAATAGTAATGGCATGGTTTGGGTCAACACCGATTCCGGGATCTACCACACAAGCCAGGAACCCGGTACTACGGCAAGACCAAGCAGGCAAAGTACATGACCGAAGCGGAGGCGCAGAAGGCCGGGTATCGCGCGGCGCAAAAAGAGTACCAAGGGACGTCAGCTCGCCAGTCTAAGGAGAAAAGGAAAATGAAAAGAAACGCTAGTCGCATCCTGCTCGCAGCGTTGGTTGTGATGCTCAGCGTGGGGGTCGCGGTATCTCATCCACGCAATCAGAAGAGCACCACACCGTCAGCTAGTACCGCCGCCAGCAGCCTGGTGGACATCAACAGCGCCACGAAAGATCAACTCGACGCCCTTCCGGGCATCGGCGCGGCGTATTCGCAGAAGATCATTGACGGCCGGCCGTACGCAAAGAAGACCGACCTGGTCAAGAAGAAGATCATTCCGCAAGCCACCTACGACAAGATCAAGGACATGATCATCGCGAAGCAGAAGTAGCAGACATTCAAGAGAGAGCGGCTGTCTTCCGCCCGGTCGCTCTCTGCTTTTGGTCGGAGACGCGAGACAAAAAGGAGAATCTATGGGACTGATGGACGAAATACTCGCCATGGCGGGGGGCAGTGGAGCGCAGCAAGGGCAGCACGCTTCCGCACTCGGCGCAATTATGAGTATGATCAACAGCCCGCAGGTCGGCGGCCTCGCCGGTCTGCAAAGCATGTTCCAGCAGGGTGGACTAGGCAACATCATCAGTTCCTGGATTAGCACCGGGCAGAACCTTCCCGTGTCTGCCAGCCAGTTGCAGAACGTGTTCCATGGCGGGGCTTTGCAACAGGCCGCGCAACAGGCGGGCATGGATCCCAGTCAGCTGACGGGAATGATGAGCAGTCTGCTGCCGCACCTGGTGGACAAGTTTTCACCGAACGGGCAATTGCCCGATGCCAGCGCGCTGCAGAAGATGATGCAGGGATTGGGAGCGTCGGCGTAATTTAGAGTTGCCGCGGGGGCGTGTCCGACCGGTGCGCCTCGAGTATTACTTGTCGCGGAGAATCACTTCGCCTCGGCCCACCATTTGGTCGTTCAGCCACAGCCGGTATTTGTAGGAGCCAGGCTTGGTTCCGGCCACCGGCGGACCACTGAGTAAGCGCATGCCGGCAGGCGCCTGGAAAATATTAGAGGAAAAAGGGGAGCGGTTGGGGTCGAACTCCACGCGGAGATTGCCTGCATCGGAGATCCAGCTGACCTGATCGCCGGGATCCAGCACCACAACTTGAGGAATCAAGCCAACCAGTACCGGGCGTTCCGCCATCTTGGTGCGCCTTCCTTGGCAATTTCGTTCCTTCGCACGATAACACAACCCTTCGGCGGCTTCCTATCAGGCATGTGTTTGCTTTACGAGTACTATGTCGGGTGACCAACATATGTTCAAATGGCTGGAAAATACATTTGGGTAGGTATATATAGATAAAACGCAACGGTGGGTGAGGGAGGTTTTTGGGCGGTCTCAGTTCCGCATCATCCTGCTCAAATTCGTAATGAAGGATCGGCATGCTCAAGAGAAACCTCAGAGTGGTTCGCGAAGGCGAGCGCACCAGTCCTCAGGGAAAGCCCGTTTGCAACCGAATTTTGCTAGCGCTTCCCGATCGTGAGTTTCGCTCGATTCGCCCGCACCTGGAATTTTTGACCCTGCCGCATCATCGGCTGCTCTACGAACCGAATCGAAAAATCGACGTCCTCTATTTTCCGAATCGCGGGCTGATTTCCCTGGTGATTGTCATGGAAGACGGCAAAACGGTGGAGGTCGCGGTGCTAGGGAGGGAAGGATTCGCCGGCGTGCCTGCGGTCTTCGGGTTGACGAGAAGCACGGTGCGCGAGGTGGTGCAAATCGCGGGAGACGGCTTCAAGATCAAAGCGGCCGCCTTTAGACAGGCTTTGCGTTCTTCGCCGCTGTTGCAAGCTGCGCTGGGCCGCTATGCCGTGGTGCTGGCGATGCAGATTTCGCAGACGGCCGCTTGCAACCGTCTGCACGACATCGAACGCCGGCTGGCACGGTGGTTGTTGATGGCCCAGGACCGGGTGGATGACGGAGTTGTCCCCATTACGCACGACTTCCTCGCCACCATGCTAGGAACCGACCGGCCGAGCGTGAGCGTGGCGGCGGCGACCTTGCAGCGGAAAGAAATCATCGATTACACGCGAGGCACGGTGCGGATTCTGAACCGCAAGAATCTGGAAGCATCCGCTTGCGAGTGCTATCAGACGATTCAGCAGTTCAATGGCGAGATTGATTTGAGATAGCTGATTGCAGAGGTCTGGGTCATCATGGTGCCACCGTTCGACATTTTACGAGTTCCGAGAGATGCGCGCCGTTTTGGATGGAAGCGGCAAAACGCTGGAGGGCGCCAAGGCGCGAGTGCACCAGTTCGCAGCAACAGAGCCCCGGCCGTAGGTCATTTTCAGGCAAAAGACAGGCAGCAAGATTGTGATAACACCCGACGGCGATGCCGTTCCACCGCAGTCGCATGAGCCGGGACAGCTGTGGTGGGCTCCGCGCGAGCAGAATTGAGACCATCGCCGGGAGCGAAAGCCATCTGCCCGTGCCCCTTTAAATAAACAACATTTTCGCCTGCTTGACCGCCACAACTCGTGCCCGTAGACTGAAGGCAGTGGTTTTCTGACGCTGAGTGCGCTCGACTCTTGCGCGTGACCACGTACCGAACAGTGATCGAACCGCGCGGGAGTAGAGTTGCATGGCCTCTGCTGCTAGACCCTTATCGATACCGTTGCCCAATGGGGCGCGCATCGGACTAATCTCCTCTTTACCTTTTGCGTTGTTTCATCTATCCGCCCTGGGTGTGCTGTTCGTGGAGTTTAAGTGGTCCTACGTGCTGGCTTGCGTCCTTTGCTATGAAATTCGCATGTTTTTCGTGACGGCGGGTTACCACCGCTATTTTTCGCACCGTTCCTTCAAGACCAGCCGGTGGTTCCAGTTCGTGATTGCCTTTCTGGCCATGTCGTCCTCACAGAAAGGTGTGCTGTGGTGGGCAGCGCATCACCGCCACCATCACCGCTACTCCGATCAGGAAGAAGACCTGCATTCGCCAACGTTGTTTGGCTTCTGGTGGTCTCACGTGGGCTGGATTCTGTCCGATCAGTACAACGAGACGCGTTTTGACTACATTGGCGACTTTGCGAAATATCCGGAATTGCGCTGGTTGGACAGATATTATCTGGTGCCGGCGTCGACACTAGGCATCGCCACGTTTCTGATCGGCGGTTGGGGATTGTTCGCATGGGGATTCTGCTTGAGCACAGTGTTGCTGTGGCACGGCACGTTTACCATCAACTCGCTTTCGCACATTTTCGGCAACCGGCGCTTTCCGACCGCGGATACCAGCAAGAACAACTGGCTTCTGGCGCTCGTCACGCTAGGTGAAGGCTGGCACAACAATCATCACTACTATATGGCCAGCGCGCGCCAGGGGTTCTACTGGTGGGAAGTGGACATCACGTACTACGGGTTGAAGGCGCTCTCTTGGTTCGGCGTTGTTCGCGAATTGCGGAATGTGCCGGACAAGGTGCTGGCCGAGGGGCAAGCCCTCGATTCAGCCGCCACCTGAGCGGTTCCCAGCCTGACAAATCCAACCATCCAATTTGACCGTTGCACCGGGGTCTGCCGTGCGGGAAACTGGTATTCCCGTGGTGCTCCCGTGCCCTTCCTGAAGCACGATCCGCGGGCCGTCTGCTTAGCGTTCCACAGGACGGTTCATTGATGGTTTAAAAAGGGGTAAACCTATGACCAAGCCCATTGGCGAATTGAATCCTCCTACACGTTTGATGATGACTCCCGGACCCTGCTCGATTGACCCACGGGTGTATCGCGCGCTCGCGACACCACTGGTCGGGCACCTGGACCCGTGGTTTCGCGGATGCATGGAAGAAACTCAAGAATTGCTGCGTTACGTTTTTCAGACAGAAAATCGCATTACGTTTCCGTTGTCTGCTTCGGGCTCCGGAGGCATCGAAGCTTCAGTGCTCAACTCGCTGGAACCGGGCGACGAAGCGATCTGCTGCGTGAATGGATTATTTTCTGAGCGCATGCACGTCATTGCGCAGCACACTCCCGCAAAGATCCACCTGGTGGAAGCGCCCTACGGGAAACCGGTGGACCCGGAAGACGTGCGCAAGGCGGCGAAGGGTCGCAAGATCAAGATGATCGGCTTCGCACACGGAGAAACTTCTTCGGGCGTGGTTACGCAGATTGATCCGTTCCGGAAAGTGGCGGATGAGTGTGGGGCGTTGCTGGTTGTCGACGCCGTTGCCACACTGGCAGGCATTCCCCTGGGTGTGGACCAGCAAAAAATCGATATCTGCTTCAGTGGCTCGCAGAAGGCCATCAGCGCGCCTCCAGGCATGTCTCCTATTACCGTGAGCGCACGCGCGGAGGAAGTCTTTCGGACGCGCAAGACCAAGGTACAGAGCTGGTATTTCGATCTTTCCACAGCGATGAATTACTGGGGCAAAGAACGTCTGTACCATCACACTCCGCCGATTTCGTTGATCTACGCGCTGCGCGAAGCGTTGCGGATTGTGCAAGAAGAAGGACTGGAAGCTCGCTGGGAGCGTCACAAGCAGAACCAGCATGCATTAATTGCCGGCGTGGAAGCGATGGGGCTGAAGATGTTTGTGGAAAAGCCGGAAGATCGGCTGGCCACTGTGACCGCCGTGAAGATACCGGCCGGCGTTGACGACGCGAAGGTACGTAATCAACTGATGGACGAATTCGGTATCGAAATCGCAGGTGGCATCGGCGCGACCAAGGGGCAAATCTGGCGGCTGGGCCTGATGGGCTTCTGCAGCCAAAAGCAGTTCGTCTTGCAGCTGCTGGCCGCCCTCGACAAGGCGCTCGTTGACCAAGGACACCGGCATGCGCCAGGTAGCGGCGTGGGAGCAGCCGTCCGGTCTTATACCCAGGCCGAAGTGCCCGCCGGCGCCGCGCGGTAACACCTGTTAGCGAAGAGAACATGGGGCGCAGAGAAACTCTGCGCCCCATGTTCTTGTCCGGTGAAGCTTGCATGGACCGCTCAGGCGGCATTGACAGGTGAGCGCGGGGATTGGACACTAATTGTGCTTGAGTTTGCGCGAAACGAGGAATCCTATGCCTTCGCTGCCAGTGCTTGCCAATGCCGGGGCGATGAACCAGTTCATCGGCCCCTTTGATGTGACCTCCAAGCTCACTGGTCACGTTTATAGCTGCAGCTTCTCGCACATCTGGAACGCCATTGCCACGCGGCACAGCGACACCATTGACGCCAAATTGGTCGTGGATGGCGAAGGACACGTCGTGGGCCTGGCGCATACGGCGTTCGTGGAATTCCGGCAGAAGGCGGGCAGAGATTTGACGGATCGCGAAGCGAGTTATGTAACTGCGGAATATCTGCGCGAGCGGCTGGAAGAAGAGGATGTGCGTCCGCTGTATGATGTTCCGCACGCGGAGGTGATGCGGCTGATCGAACGGCTTGGAATCAAGTAGATTAGCTTTGTGAGTTCAACACAAACGGCAGGCCGATCAGGAATCGCGATACGCGAAGGTCAGTGGGCGACTTCATCCTCGGCGCGGAAGGTGGCCAGGATTGGATGATGCAATCCATCGCGCCGGATGAAGTAAACAACCAAAAGAAAGAGTAACGCGCCCGCCACCATAACGGCGGTAGCGGCCTGCATGCCCACTTGCAAGTCACTCATGTCCGAAATCCTGCCGACCAGTTGCGGGCCAAGCGCGCCAAGAAGTTGCGTGGCAAACATGTACACGCCGATGGCAGTAGCGTGAGCGCGCTGCGGGGTGAGATCGTGAATCACCGCCGTGACCGGGCCGTGATACCACGACATGAAGAAGCACGCGACGAAGAATCCTCCTAGGAACAGCCACTTCTCCTCGGCCTGTATCGCCAATAGCAAAAACGGCGCCGCGATCAAAAATCCTCCGGCGATCACGAGCAGGCGTCCGTAAGAGAAGCGCTTGCGGAGGCGATCCGCAAGGTATCCGCCGGTGAGGGCGCCGGGAACCAGGGCCAGCAGCGGGATGACGGAGAGAAAAATCGCCGCCTCCTTGGTGCTGAGATCTTTGTAACTTCTGGCGTAGTCGTAACCCCAGGCGACCAGGGAAACGCTGGAAAAAGTGATGCAGGTACCCGCCGCGATCATCGCTACGTAAGCCGGAACACTGAGAAGTTCCCGCAGGGCCACGACCTCCGAGCGCGGGCGACGCGGTGGTTCCTTCAGCTTCAAGGCGAGAAGAACGGGGAGAATGCCGAGGGCGCCCACAATGATAAAGGCACGTTGCCAGCTATGGTGCTCGCCCATGATTCCACCGAGGGCGACCCCTGCCGCGCCCCCAAGAAGCATCCCGGAAGCGAAGATGGCTTGCGCGAGCGCGCGATTCTCCCCGGGGAAGGAATCTGAAATCATGGCTTGCGCGGCGGGAGCGTAGGCCGCCTCACCTACACCGACCATGGCGCGCGCGACAAACAACAACAGGAAAGTGGGAGCGAGGCCGCTGGCCATAGAGGCGACGCTCCAAAAAAGTACTCCGGCGGCGATGATCTTGCGCTGACTGAAGCGGTCGGCAAGAAATCCCGACGGGATGCTGGCAAGCGCAAGTACCACGAGGAGGCCGGTGGAGAGAGAACCGAGTTGCGCGTCACTCACGCCAAAATGCAGGCGTAGAAGCGGAAGCAACGGATTGAGGACCTGCCGATCAGCGAAGTTGACAAAATTGATTAAAGCAAGTACAGCAAGGAGGCGTGCCTGCGCAGACGTGAACGGAATATTTCGTGGTGGCATGCCGTTTTGGCTTCCCCTGGCGCGGATGACCTGACAACATGCGGGCTGGGATTTATCCCGATGTCGGCGGAACAGGGTGAATTATATAACGCGAATGACGCAAACCAACCGAAACACTACGACGAGTGACCGTCTCGCAACGGTACTGTCCTATGGCGTGCCGATTCTGCTCGGTTATCTGGTTTTTGTGATCGTCGCGCCGTTCATCCGGCCACTGGCGTGGTCGGCGGTCATGGCCATTTTCTTCTACCCCGTGTATCTGCCGGTGGAGAAGCACATGCGCCCGACGTATGCGGCACTGCTGAGCACGCTGGGAGTAACCCTGCTGCTAATCGTGCCGGTGTTGCTGGTTTTGCTCTACGCTTCCAAAGAAGCGATCGACAGCTCAGCGAAAATCCAAGGCATGATCAACGGGGGTGCTGCGGCCTTGCCCACCCATTTCATCGACTGGCTGCAAGCGCGGCTGCCCAGCTCACTGCAGAATATTGATCTGATGGGGCCGCTACGCCAAGGGGCCGAGAGAATCGCTTCGTACCTGGCGACGAGCCTTGGGGGACTGCTCAAGAATCTCCTTTCATTTTTTGTAAGCCTGTTCATTGTGTTGTTCGCACTATTCTTCATGTTTCGTGACGGCAAGGCGATTCTGCGCGCGGCCCGCCAACTGATTCCGTTTGATCCCGAGATTCAGGAGAGCATGCTGGGGGAATCGCGCGATCTGATCTTCGCGAGCGTTGCGGTGGCGCTACTGATCGCGGCAATTCAAGGGACTCTGGGCGGGATCGCGTTTGGATTGACAGGCTTGCCCGCGCCGGTGTTTATGGGCGTGTTGATCGCGTTCTTTTCTATCGTGCCGGTGGTTGGCTCCGCGCTGATCTGGATTCCAGCCGTGGTTTGGCTGGCGGTTAGCGGGCACTGGGGGAAGGCCATCGTCGTTGCGGCGATCTGCGGCGGCGTGGCGGGAGTGGCTGACAACCTCGTTCGTCCTTTGCTTTTGCGCAATCGCACCAGGTTGAACGATTTGCTGCTGTTCATCAGCATTCTTGGGGGACTGGATGCCTTCGGCTTGCTGGGGCTGGTTGCCGGTCCGACCATCGTTGCCGCAGCCTTGGCGGTGTTTCGCGTGTACATGGAGCGCCGCGAACGTCTCGAAAGGGCAACAGCGTAACTGGTTGTCCTACTGATGAGCCGAATTAGGGGCACGAAACATCTGTCTATGCTAGAGTACGCCGTCGAATGAGTGTGATTGACCAAAAGTCGGAAAAGAAGGTGAGTGAACTCGCCGCGCCCAAGTTGCGCTGGCGTTGCGAGCTATCGCGTATCCCCTTCGAAACAACCGCGCAGGCGCCGCGGCGTGAAGGCTTCGTGGGGCAAGAGCGCGCGTTGCGTGCCTTGAAGATGGGTGTGGAACTTTCTGCGCCCGGATACAACGTTTTTGTGTGTGGCTTAGCCGGAACAAGCCGTGGCGGCACCATCGCCCACATGATCGAAAAGCTTCATCCGGAGACCAAGCCATCTCTTGATCGCTGCTACGTCAATAGCTTCAAGATACCAGACCGACCACGCTTGCTCTCGCTGCCCCGCGGCTCTGCCAATGTTTTCAAGAAAGACATGCAGGCAGGTATCGACTTTTTGCGGCGGCGCATTCCGCAGGTTTTCGAGGGCGAACCGTTCCAGCGGCAGAAAGGGCGAATCGTCGAGCGCTTTTCCGTGCGCGAAAAAGAATTGATGGATGATTTCACGCGGCGCATCGCGCGCGAGCAGTTCGCGCTGGGCCATATGCAGGTAGGCGCAGTAGCGCTGCCGGAAATTTTCCCGGTGCTCGAAGGGCAGATGGTGCCGATCGAGGATATCTCGAAAATGGTGCACGAGGGGAAACTCGAAACGGTTGTGGCCGAGGATATTGAGCGCAAGTATGAACAGTTCCGTTCGGAATTCACGGTCGTCTACCGGAAGACGCTGACGCTTTCGCGTGAACTGGCCAGCGAGCTGAGTTACCTGGAGCAGGAAGCCGCTTCCGTGCTCGTGGATGGCGTAATCGAGGAATTAAAGGAGAAATATCCGGGTACGGGCGTGTCCGAGTATCTGGAGGAAGTGCGTCATCACCTGCTGGATAATCTGGGGCCGTTCAAGGAGCGCGAAGGCGAGGAGGAACAGCCGCAGGAATCTCCGGAGAGTCTGCTGAAGCAACCGGGGGTGGAACGGGATCCGTTTCGCGTGTACGGTGTGAATGTAATCCTCGCGCACAACAGCGAGGATACTTCGCCGGTGATCTTTGAAACCACGCCGACGCACGCGAATTTGTTCGGTACGATTCAGCGAGCCTACGACGCGCGCGGCGGTTGGACCAGCGACTTCATGGATTTGCGTGGCGGTTCGCTTCTGCGGGCCGATGGCGGATTCCTGATCATGTATTCGGTGGAAGCGCTGTCGGAGCCCGGCGTGTGGCGCGCCCTGAAGCGCACGTTGAACCACAACCGGCTGGAGATCCAGCCGCTGGAAATGTTTTACCCGTTCACGAGCACAGCGCTGAAACCGGAGCCGGTGGACATCAACGTGAAGGTAATCCTGATCGGCGACCGCGACCTCTACGAACTGCTATACGAATACGAGGAAGATTTCCGCAAGATTTTCAAGGTGCGCGTGGAGTTCGACGAAGAGATGCCCATGAGCGACATCGTCATCGAGGAATATGCGGGGCGCCTGCGCGCGTTGAGCGAAAAGGAAAACTTGTTTCCCTTCGATCGCGGCGCGTTCGCCGCCATCCTGGAATATGGCGTACGGAGAGCCGGACGTCGCAATAAAGTGACGGCGCGATTTGTGGACATTGCCGACCTGGCGCGGGAGGCGCATTATGCCTCCGCAGCTGCCGGGGAAAGTGTGGTGCGCGCGGCTCACGTGCGCGCCGCGATTGCGTCGAAGATCGAGCGACACAACCTGATCGAAACGCGTATCCGCGAAATGGTGGAAGAAGGCACGCTGCTGGTGGACATGCACGGCTCGTGCGTCGGCCAAGTTAACGGCCTGAGCGTGTTGGAGATCGGCGGCTATTCTTTTGGGAAGCCGGTGCGAATTACGGCCAGCGCGGCGCTAGGCAAGTCTGGCCTGATCAATATTGAGCGCGAGTCCAACCTGAGCGGGCGGTTCCACGACAAGGGCGTGCACATCATCGCAGGATATCTGCGTAGCATCTTTGCGAAAGACAAACCGCTTTCGCTGGCCGCCAGCATCTGCTTCGAACAGTCGTATTCCGGCGTCGACGGCGACAGCGCCAGCTCCACGGAAATTTACGCGCTGCTCTCCGCGCTTTCGGATCTGCCGTTGCGGCAAGACCTTGCGGTGACCGGTTCGATGAACCAGCGAGGAGATATTCAAGCGATCGGCGGCGTCAACGAAAAGATCGAGGGATTTTTCGACACCTGCCGCATTTACGGGTTAACGGGCACGCAGGGAGTGCTGATTCCCGCGGCGAACGTGGAAGATCTGATGTTGCGTGAAGATGTGCTGGACGCTGTGGCGGCTGGCAATTTTCATATTTGGCCGGTGTCCCGCGTGGAGCAGGGAATTGAACTGCTTACGGGAGTGCCCGCGGGTCAGCGCAACGGAGAATTGGGAGTTGAACTGGGCACGGTATTCGCGAAGGTAGACACGCGTCTGCGTGAAATGGCGCGCACCATGAAGGAATTTGAGTGAGATTCCGGCAGGCGGCGGTCCACCGGAATGCGTTTCACTGTGCTGCTGGGGCTCTAGGGGCAACATACGCTTTGCGGTGATCCACGCGATAATCCGGCAGCTTATTGTTCAACGGGCCACTCGGTAGATCCACCTTCACTTCAATGCTGTGCACAACGCCGTCGGCTTGCGGCGGCGGATAGGACAAGCTGTACTCATTGCGGATGAGTTGCGCCATCTGCTTGTAAATGGCCGGAAACGCCTTGGCATTCTGCGGAAAATACGCGCGGCCTCCGGTAGCCTCGGACAAGGCGCGCAGGCGAGCGTCCGCTTCTACAAATGCCTGCTGCGTCTGTTGCACCTGCTTTTGATTGCCAACCTTGCCATTGCGCATAGGCCCGCTGACCGAGACTCCCAGAATTCGCACGTCGCAGGTCTGCAGTCGGGTCTGAATCGCTTCGATGGCTTGTTCCGGGGAAGTGTCCACACCGGTGGAAAGCAGCACAATGGTTTTCTTTCCCGAAACGTGAGCCAGCCAGTCCAACACGGTGTTCAGGCTGGAGGAAAGATTCAACTGCCCGAATCCGAGATTGAAGCGGATCCCGCTAAGCGCGGCCTGCGCCACCTGCTTTTGCGCGGTGAAGTCCAGCACCGCCACGGGCGCCTCAGCAT
>Ga0210392_10000998_pt1 | contig 15447 bp, 18 predicted proteins | sample IncBWC30OmetaG_FD_161057 | JGI IMG/M metagenome (GOLD analysis project Ga0210392, IMG submission 161057) | Forest soil microbial communities from Barre Woods Harvard Forest LTER site, Petersham, Massachusetts, United States - Inc-BW-C-30-O ...
CTACCGCTTCTTCGAGCTGTTCGACCTCGCGAACATCCGCACGGCGAAATTTTTCTTCGAGGCGTGGCAGAATGGCGATGTCGCCATCGCGCCGCCCATGCGGCCGTTCCAGGAGGAGAAACTCTCGCTCGCGCTCTTCCACCACCACCTGCTGCCGGATTTTTGGGCGGAGAATCTCAGCGGCCGCGCGCTCAAGCTCCTGCGCGCGATCATTCCGGCCTCGTGGGTGATCGATCCCGCGCCGCTGCCGCCCGGTGCGGTGCTCGACGGCCCGCGCGTCGGCGGCCGCGCGCTCAACGACTGGCGCGACCTTGGCGCCGCGTCGCAGAAGGAGCGCGATCTCATCATCAAGATCAGCGGCTTCCACGAGACCGCGTGGGGCGCGCGCAGTGTGATCCTCGGCAGCGATTGCTCGCGCGAAGAGTGGCAGGCCGGGGTGGAGCGCGCCATCGAACTCGCGCCGGAAAACCTGCACGTGCTGCAGGAATACAAGAAACCGCGCCGCGTGAAACACCGCCTTTATCGTCCGGATGTGGGCGGGGTGTCCCTTGGCCTCCGTAGCTTGAGCGAAGGAGGCTCACCCCGCGAAGGAAAAACCGCGGTGACGGACTCCGACGGCAGACTCCGCCTCTGCCCGTATTATTTTGTCATCGATGGGACGACGAAACTCAGCGGCGCGCTCGCCACATTTTGTCCACCCGACAAAAAAATCATACACGGCATGCAGGACGCCGCGCTCCTGCCGTGCCGGGTGATGAATTAGCGCAAAGTCGCCAAGCTGCAAAGAGAAGTGGGTCATTGACCTTCGTGTCTTTGCGTCTTGGCGCTAAATAACCAGGTCCTAAAAGCCTACTTTGGGGTTGAAAAAATCCCCGGGTAGGTTCCTAGGTATCGCAACCTCGTTTAGGAGAGCCCGGAGCGCTGGGCTGAGACGGCCGCACGATCAGCGGCCAAATCCTTCGAACCTGATGCGTCTGACCACGCCGTAGGGAAAACAGGATCCGGCCGCGATGAGCGGTGGAGCTTGCGACCCGTCGGTGGAGTTGGGCGCAAATCCCAAACGCTCCAATCCATGTCATCGCCCAACGAAGTTTACCCGCCTACGGCGGCGCCACAGGCGACCAAGGCCACTGTCTCCTCCGGCCATCGCCTTTTTCCCGGCTCGCGCCGCGTTTATATCGCCGGTTCCCGGCCCGACCTGCGCGTGCCCATGCGCGAGATCGTGCTTTCGCCCACGCGCCTGCCCAATGGCACCGAGGTCCCCAACGAATCCGTGCGCGTCTATGACACCGCCGGCCCGTGGGGTGATGCCGATTTTTCCGGCGACGCCACGCGCGGCTTGCCGCCGATTCGCGCGGCGTGGATCCGCGAGCGCGGCGATGTCGAGGAGACGCCCGGCCGCGACACCCAACCGATCGACGACGGCTATCTTTCGGAAAAGCACCGCCTGCAGGCCGAGGCCGAGGGCCGTCGCAATCCCATCAAGTTTTTCGACCGCACCGGCCATCCCATTCTCCGGGCCAAGCCCGGCCGCCGCGTCACACAGCTCCACTACGCGCGCCAGGGCATCATCACCCCGGAAATGGAATACGTTGCCATTCGCGAAAACGCCAAGCTGCAGCGCGCCCGCGACCTGCTCGAGATGACCGCCGCGGGGCCGCGCAATTCGCTTTGGCGCCAGCACCCGGGCCAAAGCTTTGGCGCTGCCATCCCGCGTGAGATCACGCCGGAGTTTGTGCGTTCCGAGGTGGCCCGGGGCCGCGCCATCATCACGGCCAACATCAACCACCCCGAGCTCGAACCGATGATCATCGGCCGGAATTTCCTGGTGAAGATCAACACCAACATCGGCAACTCCGCCGTCGCCTCGTCGATCGACGAGGAAGTCGAGAAGATGCGCTGGTCGGTGAAGTGGGGTGGGGACACGCTGATGGATCTTTCTACCGGCAAGAACATCCACCAGACGCGCGAGTGGATTTTGCGCAACTGTCCCGTGCCCGTCGGCACCGTGCCGATTTACCAGGCGCTCGAAAAGGCCGGCGGCCGGCCCGAGGCACTCACGTGGGAAATTTTCCGCGACACGCTCATCGAGCAGGCCGAGCAGGGCGTGGACTACTTCACGATCCATGCCGGCGTGCTCCTTCGCTACATCCCGCTCACCGCGCGCCGCATGACGGGCATTGTCAGCCGGGGCGGCTCGATCATGGCCAAGTGGTGCCTCTCGCATCACAAGGAAAATTTCCTCTACACGCACTGGAACGACATCTGCGAGATCATGGCGGCCTACGACGTGTCGTTCTCCATTGGCGACGGCTTGCGTCCCGGCTCGATTGCCGACGCCAACGACGATGCGCAATTCGGCGAGTTGAAAACCCAGGGCGAGCTCACGCAGCGCGCGTGGCAGCACGACGTGCAGGTGATGTGCGAGGGTCCCGGCCACGTGCCGATGCACCTCATCCCGGAAAATATGGAGAAGCAGCTCGCGTGGTGCCACGAGGCGCCGTTCTACACGCTCGGGCCGCTCACGACCGACATCGCGCCCGGCTACGACCACATCACCAGCGCCATCGGCGCCACGATGATCGGCTGGCACGGCACCGCGATGCTCTGCTACGTGACGCCAAAGGAGCACCTCGGCCTGCCCGACAAGGACGACGTGCGCGCCGGTGTCATCGCCTACAAGATCGCCGCGCACGCCGCCGACCTCGCCAAGGGACACCCGGCCGCGCAATACCGCGACAACGCACTCTCCAAGGCGCGCTTTGAATTCCGCTGGGAGGATCAGTTCAACCTCTCGCTCGATCCCGAGCGCGCCCGCGAATATCACGATGCCACGCTTCCGCAGGAAAGCGCCAAGAGCGCGCACTTCTGCTCCATGTGCGGCCCGCAATTCTGCTCGATGAAAATCACCGACGACGTGCGCCGCTATGCCGAGGAACACGGCTTTGGTGGCGAAACGGCGATTGAAGCCGGCCTGCAGGCCAAGGCCGACGAGTTCCGCCAAGCCGGCGGGGAAATCTACGTGGACGCCGATAAAAAATGAGTACCGCGACAGCAGCCTCTATCATTTACGTCAATGACCAGCCGCGTCCGCTGGCTGCTCCAACCACGCTGTTGGTGTTGCTGAATGAACTCGGCCACGCCGGACGCAAAGGCGTGGCTATTGCCATCAACGGCGCGGTGGTGCCGCGCTCCGAGTGGCCGTCACGGTCCCTCGCCGACGCCGACCGCGTGCTCGTCATCCAGGCCACCCAGGGGGGATGAAAATTCCAAGAAACAAAGGTTCAAACGCCAAAAACAGCAGCTTCGCTGTGAAAATTCCAAACGCCAAGGGACCAAATCACAAAAATCAGCGACCCTCGTGGGAGGTGCAATTTTGCTGGTTGGGATTTCTTTGGCGTTTGGACCTTTGGGTTTTGGGATTTAATTTAAAATGAAATTGGTCATGATATCTCCCGAGCACGATGATCCGCGCGAAATCGCGGTGCTCGGCGCGCTGCTGGCCGCCGGGCTCGAACGCTACCACGTGCGAAAGCCGCACTGGCCGGCGGCGCAGCTCGAAACGTGGTTGCGTGCGCTGCCGATGGAATGGCGGACGCGTCTCGTGCTGCATTCGCACCACGAGCTTGTCGCGCTGCTTGGCCTTGGCGGTTATCATTGGCGTGATGATGGCTTGGCGCCACTTGCGCTGTCGGCAAACAATGGATTAACCAGCCGCTCCTGCCATGATCTCGCCACGCTGCACGCCGCGCTTGGACATTACGACTCCGTGTTTTTTGGTCCGGTCTTTTCGTCGATCTCGAAACCGGGTTATACGACCGAGGTCACTGTGCAGGTGGAGCGCGTCGTCCCGACGCGCTCATTGAGCTATGAAGACCTAAACGCGTCGGGACGACGCGTTCCACCCACTGAAATATCTTCTCTGCTGAATTCGCGCACAGCGAATGAACGCCGCACCACCGTGCTTGCGCTCGGCGGTGTCACGGCTGCGCGTCTGCCGCAGATCCGCGCACTCGGTTTCGACGGCGTCGCCCTGCTCGGCGCCGTCTGGCAGGCCGACGATCCGGTCGCTGCATTTTGCGAAATCCAGGATGCTATTTACGCCCATGCCGCTTGATCCCACCCATTTTCCCGTGATGTGCATCACGCAAGACGGGCTGCCGCTCAGGCACGCCGCCCAGGCGGCGCGGCTCTGTGCCGCGGGCGCGCGCTGGATTCAGTTGCGGCTGAAAAATGCCGCGTCCGAGGCCTGGCTCGCGACTGCGCGCGAAGTGGTCGCCATCTGTCATGCCCATGGCGCGCTTTGCATCGTCAACGACAATGTGGACGTTGCCCTCGCGGCCGGGGCCGACGGTGTGCACCTCGGAAAGCTCGATCCCGACTGGCGCGAAGCGCGAAGCCGTCTCGGCCCGTTGTGCCTCATTGGCGGCACGGTGCACAACGTCGGCGAGGCCGATCACGCGCTGGCCGCGGGCTGTCTCGACTATGTCGGGGTGGGGCCGTTGCGTTTCACCACGACCAAACAAAAACTTTCGCCCGTGCTCGGTCTCGACGGCGTGATTGCCTGCATTGTGCGGCTCGACGGCTTGCCTGCGTGGGTGATCGGCGGCGTCGAGGCGACCGACTTGCCCTCGCTCAGGGCCGTGGGCGCGGCGGGGGTGGCGGTGTCAGGCGCGCTTTTCCGTCAGGATAAAATTGAGGAAAATTACCGGACTTTGACCGCGGCATGGAATATGCCGCAAACGCGAGTATCCCTGAATTAGCAGCCCTTTCATGAAAAATCCCAAACGCCAAATGGCCAAATCACAAAAATCTGCAACTCCTGCGAAGGCTGGAATTTTGCTGGTTGGGATTTCTTTGGCGTTTGGAACTTTGGGATTTGGGATTTTTTAAAAATGAATATGCAACCTCTCGTCATCGCCGGCGTGGAATTTTCGTCCCGCTTGTTCGTCGGCACCGGCAAGTTCAGCTCCGGCGAAGTCATGCGCGCCAGCCTGGCTGCTTCCGGTACGCAGCTGGTCACGGTTGCGTTGCGCCGGGTGCGCACCGATGGGACATCCGACGATATCATCGGCCACCTCGAACCCGAGCGCTACCGCCTTTTGCCCAACACCTCGGGCGTGCGCGATGCGAAGGAGGCGGTGCTCGCGGCCGAACTCGCGCGCGAGGCGCTCGAGACCAACTGGCTGAAGCTCGAGATTCATCCTGACCCAAAATATCTCATGCCCGACCCGGTCGAGACGCTGATCGCCACCCGCGAGCTCGTGAAGCGCGGCTTCATCGTGCTGCCCTACGTGCATGCCGATCCGGTGCTCTGCAAGCAACTCGAGGAAGCCGGCGCGGCGGCGGTGATGCCTCTTGGGGCCCCCATCGGCAGCAACCGCGGACTCGAGTCGCGCGCGTTCTTGGAAATCATCATCGCGCAGAGCCGCGTGCCCGTGGTGGTCGATGCCGGACTCGGAGCGCCCTCGCACGCCGCCGCTGCGCTGGAGATGGGCGCCGATGCCGTGCTGGTGAATACAGCCATTGCCGCGGCGGCCGACCCGGTCGCGATGGCTGCCGCGTTTCGTTGCGGCGTCGAGGCGGGCCGGCTCGCCCGTGAAGCCGGGCTGGCGCGCACCGGTGCCGAACCCGGCCCGGCCGGGGCCAGCGCAACTTCGCCACTCACCGCATTCCTTTCACTCTCGTGAAAAATCCCAAACACCAAAGGACCAAATCACAAAAGACAGTCGCCCTTATGGGCGGTGGGATCTTGTGGGTTGGAGTTTTTTTGGCGTTTGGCCCTTCGGCATTTGGGATTTCTTAAAAATGACCTTTATCTCCACATGGCAACAGCACGACTTCACCGATGTCGCGAAGGCAATCCAGCGCAAGACATCCGCCGATGTGGAACGCGCGCTTAATCGCGTGCGTGCGGGCTTGGATACCGATGATCTGGCTGCGCTGCTTTCACCGGCGGCCACGCCGTTTCTCGAGAAGATGGCACAACTCAGCCACCAACTCACGGTCGAGCGGTTTGGCCGCACGATGCAGCTCTACGCGCCGATGTATCTCACCAACGTGTGCGCGAACGTCTGCACTTACTGCGGTTTCAGCGCGCAGAATCGCATCCCGCGCAAGGCGCTTGATGATGCCGAGATCCTGGCCGAGGCGGCGGTGCTCAAGCAAATGGGCTTCGACCACGTGCTGCTGGTCACGGGTGAATCGACGCGTTACGGCACGGCTTATTTAAAAAATGCGCTGCGGGTGCTGCGTCCGCATTTTTCCAGCCTGTCGATCGAAGTGCAGCCGCTCGACGAGGCGGACTATGCGGCGCTCGCGGTGGACGGGTTGAGCGCGGTGCTGGTTTACCAGGAAACCTACCACGCCGACGTTTATCGCCTCCACCACCTTAGCGGCCCGAAGGCCGACATCGCTTATCGCCTCGAAACGCCGGACCGGCTCGGCCGGGCCGGCGTGAAGAAAATCGGGCTCGGCGCGCTCTACGGCCTGAGCGATTGGCGGGCCGATGCGTGGTTCACCGGCCTGCACCTGCGTTACCTCGAGCGGCGCTACTGGCGCACGCGCTACAGTATTTCGTTTCCGCGGTTGCGGCCACACGAGGGCAAGGACATTGCCGTGACACCGTTTAACGAGTGCGATCTCGTGCAGACGGCCTGTGCGTTCCGGTTGCTGAGCCCGGAAGTGGAATTGTCGCTCTCAACGCGTGAAAACGAGGCCTTTCGCAACCACGCCTTTCGGCTCGGGTTTACCTCGATCAGCGCCGGCTCGCGCACGAATCCGGGCGGCTACGCCAGCGCGCCCGATTCACTCGAACAATTTGAAATCGACGACCGCCGCAGCCCGGCCGAGGTGGCGGCGTTTTTGCGAAGCAAGGGCTACGAGCCGGTGTGGAAGGATTGGGATTCCACATACGACGGACAATCCATTCCAAACTGTTTGAAACCGCGAATAGACGCGAATGAACACGAATCAGTGGTTCGGTCTCCGAGCTTCATTAGCGTCCATTAGCGTTCATTCGCGGTTAACATCCAACATGCCTTTTGCACCGGAAGAACTCCAACGCTACCAGCGGCATCTCTCGCTCGCCGGCTTCGGCCCGGCGGCGCAGGAGAAATTGAAGCGCGGCTCGGTGCTGGTGATCGGCGCGGGCGGGCTCGGCTGCCCGGCGTTGCTCTATCTCGCGGCGGCCGGGGTGGGGCGCATCGTGATTGTCGATGCCGACCGCGTGGATATTTCCAATCTCCAGCGCCAGGTGCTCTACACGGACGAAGACGAGGGGGAATTGAAAGTCGAGGCCGCGGCGCGACGGCTGCACGCGCTCAACCCGTGCATTGCGATCGAGCCGCATACCGAACGCTTTACCCGGGCGAATGCGCTCGAATTAGTGCGTGCCTGCGACGTGGTGCTCGACGGCTCGGACAATTTCGCCACGCGCTACCTCGTGAACGACGCGTGCGTGCTTGCGGGCCGGCCGTTTGTTTACGGTGCGATCCAGGGTTTTGACGGGCAGCTCAGCGTCTTCAACTGGCGCGCCGGGCCGACGTATCGCTGCCTGTTTCCCGAACCTCCGGCACCGGGCTCGGTGCCCAACTGTGCCGAGGCGGGAGTACTCGGTGTCCTGCCGGGGCTCATCGGCACGGCGCAGGCATGCGAGGCCATCAAATTGCTCACGGGCATCGGCGAACCGCTCAGCGGTCGGCTGTTGTTGTGGAACGCGCTCACCATGACAATCCAAGGCGTGTCGCTTGCGGTCGATCCCCGCAGCCGGCCGATCCGCGAACTGCCGCCGGAAGGCTATGGCGAGACATGCGTGATGCCGGCGGTTGGTGCGGAAGAAATTGACGTGGCCGCGTTGCGGGCCGCGCTGGGCAATGGCCGTGCGCTGCAACTCATCGATGTGCGCGAGACATGGGAGCGTGTGCAAGGATCCATCGATCCATCGGTGCACGTGCCGGTCGGCGAACTCGGAAGAAGCGCGGTGGGTGCGCTGGCTGCGCTCGATCCGGCGCTGCCGACGGTCGTTTATTGCGCCGCGGGCGTGCGCAGCCTGCACGGCGCAAGACTTCTGCGTGAGCGCCATGGCTTTCGCAACGCCGTGAGCTTGCAAGGCGGTTACCATGCTTGGTTGGCATAAACTCTGCATGGTTCCCCAACCAAGCCTTCACCGCGGAGAATAAAATCATGCCAAAGCCTGTTTGCGTTCTCACGATTGCCGGATCGGACAGCGGTGCAGGCGCGGGCATCCAGTCCGATGCGCGGACGATCCATGCCCTCGGTGGCTACGCACTGATGGCGGTCACCGCCGTGACGGCGCAAAACACGCGCGGGGTGATCGCGTGGCGGGCCGTGCCGCCGGCGTTCGTCGCGGCGCAGATCAAGGCGGTGCTGGGCGATTTTTCCGTGGCGGCGGTGAAGACCGGGTTGTTGCCCGGTGCGGCGGCCGTGCGGGCCATCAGGCGCGAGCTGGCGCGTCATCGGCGTCTGCCGCTGGTGGTCGATCCGGTGATCGGCTCGACGAGCGGCGCGAAGTTTATGCCGGCGGCTGGCCTGCGCGTGCTGAAGCAGGAATTACTGCCGCTTGCGACACTCGTCACGCCAAACTGGCCGGAAGTCGCGGCGCTCACCGGCATGAAAGTGCAAACGCACGAAGACGCCGAGGCTGCCGCGCGGCGGCTCGCGAAGCAGTGCGGCTGTGCGGTGCTGGTGAAAGGCGGACATGCGCCGGGTAGCGTGTGCCGCGATTGCTTGGTGACGGTGGCGGACCGCGTGCGGTGGTTTGAAAGTCCGCGGGTCAAAACGCACAATACGCATGGCACGGGCTGCGTGCTGTCGGCGGCGATCGCGACGAACCTGGCGAATGGCGAAAAACTCGAGTCCGCCGTGGCGCAGGCGCACGAATTTCTCTGGCGCAGTTTGCGCGCGGGCCGGAAAACCCGCTGGGGCCGCGGCCACGGGCCGGCGTTCGCGGGGTAGGGCGGGGTCGAAATTGTAGGTCGGGCTTTACGCCCGACAGAATTCCTAAATTTAAGAATGTGGGCGGGGTGTCCTCACCCCGCAAAACGTGGCTCAAGATCGCTCGAAAATTGCTGCTATAGTGCATTGTCGATCGCGGGGTGAGGGCACCCCGCCCACTTTCCCAAAACAACTCACCACCCAGATGCACGATTTACTTGACGCCATGAAAATCTATAGAAACCTATATGTCATGCCTACCTTGTCTTTTCACGCGCCCGAGCCGGTGTCCCGAAAGATCCGCGCGGCGGCCAAACGCCGCGGCATTCCTGTGTCGCGTTTTATCAAGGAGGCTGCGGAACGCGAAGCGATCCGCGAGACCGCATCCTTCGGCGCGGCGGTGAGGAAATATGCCGGTATTGTGCACTCCGGTATTGGCGACCTCTCCACCCGTGAAGGTTTCGGCGATTAATTACATTGTCGATGCGGGTCCTGTCATCGGGTTTCTCGATGCCGATGACCAATGGCACAAATGGAGCACGGAGACCTTGGCCGTGCTCGATCAGCCCTTGGCGACGACGGAAACCGTGATTGCAGAAGCTAGCCATCGCCTCCGTAAATTGCGCCCGGCCCTCGCGGTGATTCCACGCCTCGTCGCCGAAGGCCGCCTGCAGCTCATTCCAGTTTTCGCCGAGCATCCGCGCCGCGTGAGTGAGCTTTTGGCGAAATACCCGCAGATGGACGTGGGCGACGCCACGCTCGTGGTGCTCTCGGAGCTCTGTCCGCGCGCGCGGCTCATCACAGTCGATGATGATTTTCGGCACTACCGCCGGTTTCGCAACCAGGCCGTTCCATTGGTGATTCCAGGGCGAGCGTAGCGTAGCGAATGTGCTGGAGCCACGGACGGGTCGTGGCGATGCTTTTTCAGCGACCAGAGTGGAAAACATCAATCCAAGAAGTAAATCCTTTCAACTGCACTTTTCTTGGACCGATCACAGAGAAAAAGGATGCCGCCTTAGCTTTATGTTCGACAGCAATTTCATCGTAGAAACGCCGTTCAATAACAACTTCTCCGGGTTGTGCATAGGTCTGCAAGCGAGCCGCCAAATCAATATCGATCCCGTAGTAATCTTGGTTGCCTTGCATAAATGTCAGTGAATAAGCCTGATTGCATCGAACCGCTCCGATTCTCACTTCTGGAATAATTTCACGACGATTCTCTGTAGCGATCAGCCATAGGCTGTGGAAAAGCGAAAATGGCGTGCCAGCTGATTGTTTGAGCTCCGAATCCTCAATGTAATACATCACCGCATCGCCGATGACTTTTAATGGTTTAAACTGATAAAGATGAGGAGGCTCACGCAGAGCCCTAAAAAAATTATTGAGAAGGATTATCCAGTCACCGATTTTCTTCTCCTTCATTTTTGTCGAGCCAACGATGTCAATAAAGATGCAGTAGCCAGGTGTCGGCTGGAGAGAATCGACGCTCTGTCTGAGTTCTGAATCGTTAATCCATTGGCTCAGTGTTGGCATGTGGACATTGTTTTTCTTATTAATCCTGCCGCTGCCTCATAGGCAACGCGGATTTGTTGCCTATGCCGGATCCCGTTCTTCTCGGCGCGGCCGGCGGTCGCGCCCTACCTCGATCCGTCAGACTATCAGCGAAACAGATTAAGAAGGGCCCGCTGCTCCTACCGTCACTGCGGTCTTGATTGAATTGGCGATAAAGCACTGCTCGTGCGCTGCGTGATGCAGTTGCTCCTCATCCGTTGGCGTGGGTAATTTCTCACCGCTATAAACGATTTTCGGAGAAAGCGTGATCGAGCTGACCCACGGTATGCCTTTTTCGTTCTTGGTCAGCAGGCCGACGGCCTCGTCGTCGTAGCTGTCCAATTGGAAGCCTTGTTTGTAGGCCAGATACAAAAACGTGAGCATGTGGCAGCTCGAGACGGCGGCGACGAAGGCCTCCTCCGGGTCAACGTTGGCCGGGTTCGATAAGGGGACTGGCACGCCTGAGGGCGCGGGCGAAGCCGGCACCGTCAGGCCGCCATCAAACGACCAGGTATGTTCGCGTGAATACTTGCCCTTGAGAAAATCGGGACTCGTGCGCTTCCAACGGATGGTCGCCTTATGATCGGACATAAAAACATCCGTTATGCCAGCTTCACACCCTTGGCCTTGGCGGCGCGGATGAGGGCGTCGGCCATGTCGGAGGGCGTGACGGCGATTTCGATGCCGCATTCCTTGAAGACGGCGATCTTGGCCGCGGCGGTGTCCTCGGTGCCGCCGACGATCGCGCCGGCGTGGCCCATGCGGCGGCCGGCGGGCGCGGTGGCCCCGGCGATGAATCCGGCGACGGGTTTTTTGCAGTTGGCCTTGATCCAGCGCGCAGCCTCGCCCTCGGCGGTGCCGCCGATTTCACCAATCATGATGATGCCATAGGTCTCGGGATCATCGTTGAACAATTTGATGACATCGAGATGAGAGGTGCCGTTGACGGGGTCGCCGCCGATACCGACGCAGGTGCTTTGGCCGAGTCCGCGCATGGTGACCTGGTAAACCGCCTCGTAGGTGAGCGTGCCGGAGCGCGAGACCACGCCGACGTGGCCTTTTTTGTGAATGTAGCCGGGTGAAATGCCGATGCGGCAGCCACCGGAGGATTTTTCGCCGGTGCCGGGAGTGACAAGGCCGGGGCAGTTGGGGCCGACGAGGCGGGTCTTGGCGCCCTGCATGGCGCGTTTCACCCGGATCATGTCGCGCACGGGAATGCCCTCGGTGATCGCCACGGCGAGATCGAGGCCGGCGTCAACGCACTCGAGGATGGCATCGCCAGCGAAAGGTGGCGGCACGAAAATCGCGGAGACAGTTGCACCGGTCGCGCGCGCGGCGTCCGCCACGGAGTTGAAAATCGGAACCCGGTGGGTGCCATGTTCGAAAACCTGGCCGCCTTTGCCGGGGGTGACGCCAGCGACGACCTTTGTGCCGTAATCGAGCGAAAGCTTGGCGTGGCGTCCGCCAAAATCGCCGGTGATGCCCTGGATCAGGATTTTCGTTTCTGGAGTGATGAGGATGGACATGGTGGGAAGGGATTTTACACGAAGGTCGCAAAGGAACGCGAAGAGCCTCGAGTTTTGCTAATGAAAAAGGTGCTACGACGAGAAACAGATGGGTTTGGTGTTACAGGGATCGCTTCGTGATCTTTGCGACCTTCGTGTAAAATGGTTTGGATCTCAGGTTTTTGCTTTGCGCTGATGCAGGCCGATTTGGTTTCCGTCGGGATCTTTAATCGCGAATAGACGACAGGGAGGAAACTCCATCACCTCGAACACGAGCGTGGCGCCCGCGGAGCGGACCGTTGCGAGGGCGGCATCGAGGTCGGCGACTTCGAGCGTGAGGCTCGACGCCGGTGTGCCGGGCATGGCGTTGGAGATGGCAATGGCCTGGCCGGCCACATCGTATTCGATCCACCACTGGCCGGGCGCGAATTCGATTTGCAGCCCGACCTTCAGTCCAAGCAACTGTTCGTAGAATTTGCGGGCACGGGCGACATCGGTGACGGGGTGGAAGACGAAGGCGAATTCTTTGATTTGGATGCTCATGGTGATTTTGTTTTCCGCGGATGGCGCGGATGAATTTAGGTTTTTTAAGATAATCCGCGAATATCTGCGTAATCCGCGGGGAAAATCAGGATGGGTTAGGCAACAAGCTTGACGATTTTCTGGGCGGCGTCGGCCATGGTGTCGCCGCTGACGAGCGGGAGCCCGCTGGCGGCGAGGGTGGCCTTGCCGGCGGCGGAGTTGTTGCCTTCGAGGCGGACGACGAGCGGGAGCTTGAGCCCGACTTCCTTCACGGCCTCGACAATGCCGGTGGCGATCACGTTGCAGTCCATGATGCCGCCGAAGATATTCACGAGGATGCCCTTCACGTTTTTGTCGCCGAGGATGATCTTGAAGGCGGCGACGACCTGGTCCTTGGAGGCGCCGCCGCCGACGTCGAGAAAGTTGGCCGGGTTGCCGCCGAAATACTTGATGATGTCCATCGTGCTCATGGCGAGGCCGGCGCCGTTGACGAGGCAGGCGATGTTGCCGTCGAGTGCGATGTAGCTGAGCGCGTGTTTCGAGGCCTCGATTTCCTTCGGGTCCTCCTCGTCGAGATCGCGGAGCGCGACGATCTCGGGGTGGCGGAAGAGGGCGTTGTCGTCGAAGGAAACCTTCGCGTCGAGCGCGAGCACCTCGTCCTTGGGCGTGGTGATGAGCGGGTTGATCTCAACCATGGCGGCGTCGGTCTCCCAATACATCGTGTAGAGGGCGCGGATGAGCCGGCCGGCGTTCTTGCCCTCGGCGGGAGTGAGGCCGAGCTTGAAGACCAGTTCGCGCACCTGGAAATCGGCCAGGCCGTAGGCGGGATCGACGAAGACCTTGAAAATCTTTTCCGGCGTGTCGTGCGCGACTTTTTCGATTTCGACGCCGCCCTCGGTCGAGGCGATGATGACGGGGCGCGAGCTGGCGCGGTCGAGCAGGATGGCGAGGTAGTATTCCTTTTTGATGTCGCTCGCGGCGGTGAAATAAATCGTCTGCACTTTTCGACCGGCGGGGCCGGTCTGGATGGTGACGAGCGTGTTGCCGAGCATTTTGGTGGCGATGTCGCGCGCCTCGGCCTTGGTCTTGCAGAATTTCACGCCGCCCTTGAAGCCGTCCGTGAAAGTGCCCTTGCCACGACCACCGGCGTGAATCTGTGATTTCACCATCGTCGGGCCTTCGGGCAACTGCGCGAGCGCGGTGACGAATTCCTCCGGGGTTCTGGCTGGCACGCCCTTGGGCCCGGGCACGCCAAATTTCTCAAACAGCGCTTTAGCCTGATACTCGTGGATATTCATGGATGCGAATGGAAGGTTTGGCAGAAACCGGTGCGGGTAGGCACGCAAAAAACGAAAGGCCGGAGAGAATTCCCCGGCCTTATTCAAGTCAGTACCGGCAGTTTAGCCGACCTTTTCGAGCAAACCAACCAAGGGCGAGCCGGACGCGGAGGGCACTTCGGAAATCCGGGTGAGCTGCAGGTTATATTTGCTCATGATCTCCCAGACCTTTGTTTCAGGCAGCCCGGTCTGGCGGGCGATGGCACTGACCGTCCGCCAAGTATAAAATGGACCATCAAAGGCCATGAAGACCTTTTGTTCGTCTGTATCATGAATCACTTCCCGCCAATCCATAAAAAAAGTTTCTCCTTAAAATTTTATTTTTTCAAGCATTCTTCCTTCACGAGCGTTTGCACAATGTCTTCAATCTGATCGTGCAAGGCGGAGGAATCAATTTGTGGCGTAGAATGCTCTTCTTTCCCGTAGAGCAGGTTTCGAGGTTTGATCGCAGTAAAAATTGTTACGGTTGCAACCACGGCCACGAATACTCCGATCAAAATCAGAAAACCGGTCCATTTATGTTCCTCGGAAAACCCCGCCAAACCTAAAAACAATCCCAGAACCGATTCGGTTATAAGCAAGGCAAGGACAAAAAAGGCGAGCGGTGTGCGAACCAACTGCAAGAGCCGGTCCCGGGAGGCACTGCGTGGTTTTGCGCTCATATTTCAATGGCATAATAGCATCGAAATAAGGCCGGATTAGAATCGATCATGCTAAGGAACGCCCGGAGTTGCCTTTCGCCCGGGCCGCGGCAACATGCGCGGGCATGGACTCACACGAGGTGATCAAGGACGTGTTGAAGAAAACCAGCGCCAAGCAGATTGCGGCGGAGCTCGGGCTGTCGCTCTCGCTCGTCTACAAATGGGCCGAACCGCCCGAGGAGGGCAGCGGCGCCAACAACCCGCTCGACCGCATCGACCAGCTCTTGCGCGCGACCGGTGACGCGCGCATCGCGCGGTGGGTGTGCGAGCGCGCCGGGGGATTTTTCATCAGAAATCCGCCGGTTGGTCCACAGGTGTCACAACTGGTGCCCGCGATGAACCAGATTGTGCAGGAATTTGCCGACATGCTGCATGTCATCGCGGCTGCGGCGTCGGACAGCACGATCACGCCCGCCGAGTCAAAGGCCATCCGCGCGCGCTGGGAAGAGCTGAAGAGCGTGACTGAGGGCTTTGTGCGCGAGGCGGAGGCGGGGGATTTCAGCGCGCATCATGCGAAGAAAAATTAGGGCGGGCAGATACAAATTGTAGCCGGGGTCGGTGACCCAGGCTTGTCCGCCGTAGCTTTAGCGAAGGCGGACCCGGCCTCACCGAGGCCGGCTAAATTCTAACTCGAATTCTTACAGCGCCGGGGTCTTGAGCAGGTGCTTGGTCAGAAATGCGGTCTGCAGCGTGGAGAGGTCGCGCAGGCCTTTTTGCGCGAGGACGAGCAGGCTTTGCAGCTGTTCATTTGAGAAGGTGGCTTCCTCGCCGCTGCCCTGCACCTCGACGAACTGGCCGCGGCCGGTCATGACGACGTTGAAATCGACGCTGGCGTCCCGGTCCTCGACGTAGGCGAGGTCGAGCAGTTCGCGGCCT
>Ga0210392_10001001_pt1 | contig 15428 bp, 13 predicted proteins | sample IncBWC30OmetaG_FD_161057 | JGI IMG/M metagenome (GOLD analysis project Ga0210392, IMG submission 161057) | Forest soil microbial communities from Barre Woods Harvard Forest LTER site, Petersham, Massachusetts, United States - Inc-BW-C-30-O ...
CCGGCGCAAGAACAGATCAGTGAACCGCATGTCAGTGGTTCTCGGGATGGGGGTTCAACTCGGGGCTCGTCTGCAGCGAATTGTTGACCAAAATCGGAGAATTGTTGCGCAGCTTGAAGGCGCCCGCGCTGACCAGCTCGTCGCCCGCCTTGACGCCGTCGAGCACGGACACGAAGTCGCCGCGCGCCTCACCCAGCCGTATGAACTGCTGGCGCGCATTCTTGATGGTCTTGCCGTCTGGGGTGGTCTTGGCTCCGGGCGAATCCGCCTTCTTGTCCTCGACCACGAACACCGAGTCGCCGAACGAGGCGTGGACGACTGCGGTCAGCGGCACGGTGACCACCGTGCCCTGGCTGGGCAGGATCACTCCGACATTCGCGAACATACCCGGGCGCAAGTTCTCGTCCGGGTTGGGCACGCTAGCGCGCAGTTTGATCATACGGGTCGTGCTGTCGATCGTGGGATCGACGGCGGCGATCGTGCCGTCCAGCGCGCCGGCCGAGGAGTCTTCAATCTTGACCTTCACGGGCATGCCCACGGTCAGCGTGGTGAGCTGCTGCTGCGGCAGCGAGAAGTCCACGAACACCGCGCCGACCGCCTGCAGCACGGTGAGCTGCGTGCCCGGATTCAGGTACTGGCCCACGTTGACGGCGCGAATACCGAGCCGGCCGCTGAACGGCGCGCGCACGATCTTACGGTCGATTTGGGCTTGAATCGTCTGAGCGTCGGTGGCCGACGACTTCACGGTGGCCTCGTCCGTGTCGAGCTGCGCTTGGCTACTCACCTGCTCTTTGACCAACGCGCGCGAGCGGTTGACGGTGACCACCGCCAAATCATGATGAACGACGGCTGACGCGAGCTGCGCGCGCTCCACGCTCGTGTCGAGCTCGACCAGCACTTGGCCTTGCTTGACGAGCTGGCCTGACTCGAAGTGGATCTTAGAAACCACGCCGGGGGAGTCGTTACTGAGAGCCACGCCCTCGACTGGCGCAATCGTACCGACGGCGCTCATCTGCGACTGCCAGGACTCGGTCTTCGCGACGGCCGAGCTGACCGACTCGGGCGGTGGCCCCGCCTTCGCGTACTCCTTGCCCATGTTCATGAGCATGGAGATTTGTGAAAACTTGATGAAGCCAAGCGTGCCGACGACCAACAGTAGGCCGACGATCACGACGAGGATTCTGAGGACCTTGCGGGGCTTGGGTGCGGAATGGATGGTCACGGTGGTTGCTCGGCCTGTGCATGAGGTGAAAATGAGCAGACCGCAATTGGTTGCCGGTCGATCGGCGGCCAATTTGTGCGAATCGAGACGGGCTGACAGGCCATGTGGCGATTATGAGTTGCCATTCGAGTTGCAGTTTCCAAGCGGAAACCTGGCTGAAAAGTGCCGCCGTCCCGTCGCGACGCGACGAAAGCTCCCCTATTTGACGAGATCCTAGCGCACCCGGTTCAGTTCACAGCGTCCGACGGCGCCCACTCGTTCGCGCTCTCGTCTCACGCGGCGGCGGCTGCCGCCCCGAGGGATGACGTCGCGGCCGGCGGCCAGGCTCGCGCGCGCTTCGCGACGGCCGTCGCGACAAAACGAAGCGCTCAACCATCCACCAAAAAGCTGTGATCGATACGAGGCTCAGGCAAAGTCGATCGCTTTGGTGTGGCCTTCTCCGTCGACAGGAGTCGCGCGAAAATTGCGAGAGGCAATCAGCGGATTGTTGGAGCGATGAAAGTCGCAGCGACACCCGACGAGTGTCGAGGGTCGCGTCGCCAACCCTTCGCCGGCAGGCGGAGCGAGCCAAGATCGCTGCACTACGCACAAAGCGTTGCCTCATATTACGCGCTGGCGACACTAAACCGACGCGAGCTGAGGGCGGAATTTGTGATCCTCCTGTCCACTCGCCACCACTTACCAACAGCCTGCTGCGCGAGGGCCTCGTGTTCCTCGGCGGTAGGCGTCGGGTGGGCGATGTCGCGCGCGCCGGCCGTCGCCATTTCCATCGATTACTCGCGATGCATCGCCGCGAACCCAGCCCGCTCGACCCACCGCCTCCCGCAGAGCCATCAGCTCAAAGGCCCAGCTCGATGCGGCTCCGGACCTTACGGTCCGAGGCTCGCGGCAAGCAAGCGAAGGCGTCGGAAGGTGCTGGGAAACCGAGCACGCGCGAAGCGCTGTTCCGCACGATGTACGACTCTCATTTCCGGCTCGTGTGGCGCGCGCTGAGCCGCCTGGGAGTGCACGAGTCAGATTTGATGGATCTGACGCAGAAGGTTTTTCTGACAGCCTATCTGAAGCTCCCGCAGTTCGAGGGCCGCTCGCTGCTCTCCACTTGGCTGTGGGGGATCTGCCGGCGTGTGGCCAGCGGCTATCGGCGCTCCGGCTCCGTTCGCTACGAAGTCGCGACCGATCCGGCGAGCCTCGAGATTTCCGCGGAGCAACAGGGCGCCATCAGTACGGAACACGACCTGGTCAAGGACACCGTAGACAGCATCTTGAGCAAGCTCTCGGAGCCGCAGCGCGTGGTCTTCACGCTGTTCGAGGTCGATGAGCTGGACGGCCGGGAAATCGCTGCGCTGCTGAACATTTCGATCGGCACGGTGCGCTCGCGGCTGCGCTACGCGCGCAAGCTGTTCCGGCGCGAGGTACGTCGCCAGGCCCTGGCCAACGCCTTCCCAAAACCCGCCGGAGGCTGAATTTCTGTGCGTTCGGGTTTCGCGGCACTGCGAGCCTTGCAAGCGCCAATTTGAGCCTGATCGCGCCCAAGCAAGAGCGTAAGCAAAAAAGTAGCGCCGAGGCCTGGTCAGTATTACCGAAAACCGACTAGAAGTGCCGGGATGGCAGCCGCAAAAGCACGCAAGAAACCCGAACCTGCTGCACCGGCAACAGCACACCGCGGCCGCCCACGAGTGACTGCAGCGCCCGGCGACGAGCTCGGTGCGGCGGAGGTTGCCCGGCGAGTCGCTGATGGCCTGAAGCACTTCCGCAAGGTGCGCGGCTTGTCGCTGGACGACCTGGCGACCAAGAGCGGCGTGAGCCGAGCCGCACTTTCTCAAATCGAAGGCACGCGTACCAATCCCACCTTGTCTGTATTGTGGAAGGTCGCGGTCGGGCTCGATGTGCCGTTCCACGAGCTGCTCGGCGTGACGGAAGATGCCTCCGCCAAGGTCCTGCGAGCCAATGATACGCCTCCCCTGAAGAGCGGCGATGGCCGGATGGAGAGCCGCTTATTGTCTCCGGGCGGCTCCTCGTCGGACGTCGAGATCTACGAGCTGCGTTTCCTGCCCAAAGGTGTGCATCGCAGCGAGCCGCACGGTCGCGGCACGCTGGAAACCCTAGTCGTGTTGACCGGCGCTCTACGCCTGATCGTCCAAGACACGGAGCACGAGCTCTCGCCAGGCGATACGATCTTCTTCAAAGCAGACGTCCCGCACGTGTACGAGAACCGGTCCACGCACGAGACACGCTGCTTCAATGTGATTCGGTATCAGCGCGAGGGCTGAATCACGCGCTCGTTTGCGCTAGCACCGCTAGGCGATAGCTCGCGCTACTTGGACTTCGCGGACGCTGGCGCGTCGTTATTGACGAAGCGCAGGGTGAAGCGATCGCTCTCGCCGATGGCGGCGTATTTCGCTCGATCCTTGTCGCCCAAGCGATACGTCGGGGGCAGCGTCCAGACGCCTTCCGGATAGTCTTTCGTGTCCTTGGGGTTGGCGTTGACTTCGGATTTGGCGCTGAGCTTGAAGCCCGCCGCTTCAAGCTTCTCGATCGCCCAGGCTTCCGGGACGTAGCCGAGCTTGGCGCTCTTCGTGACGTCGGCACCCGGGGGCGCGCGGTGGTCGACGATGCCGAGCACGCCGTGCGGTTTGAGCGCGTGCTTGAACTCGGCGAGCCAAGCGTCGAGCGAACCGTCGTTGACCAGGTTGTGCAGCTCGCGAATCACGAGCACGGTGTCGAGCTTGGCGTCGAGCGGGAGCTTCGGGCTCTTGGGGTCGACCGGGATCGGTTCAACCTTGCCGTACAGCTCTGGCGACGTTTCGAGCAGTAGCTTCAAACGGTAACCCGCGACCGAATGTTCGTTGGGCGGCCCGTTCGGATCGTCGCTGGTGACGAAGAGCTTGCCGCGCTTGGCGAGCACCGGCGCCAACAACTCGGTGTACCAGCCCCCGCCCGGCCCATACTCGAGCACCGTGGACGATGGTTGAAGACCGAAGAACTCGAGCGTCTCGCGCGGGTGCCGATATTTGTCTCGGTCCGCGTTGCCTGGCTGCCGATGTGCGCTGGCGAGCACGGCCTTGAGCGCCGCATCCGCAGACGGGTAGGAGGCTTCCGCGAGGCGCTTGACCGAAGCTCGCAGCTCGGGCGTCCAACGCGCAAGCTCCGCTTGGTGATCGCTGTTCGCCTTCTCGCGGCCTTTTTGCGCGCGCTCGGCTTCGCTCGGCGGCTGCGCGCTGGTGGCCGGTGGCGCGCTCGACGCGGCGGGCGTCGTCACGACCGGGGCCGCCTGGGCGATCGTGACCGCAGAGGGTTCGGCGGCGGGCTTCGAGCCGCAGCCGAGCAACGTGAGGAGCAGCAATTCGGAGGGGAGACGAGGTTGCATGGCGAGTCGCGTTCTAACATACGAGACCCATGTCCACAATAAGCATCAATGGCCGATGGCTCGCAGCCCCGCGCTGGGGATCGAGGTCGGCGATATCGATGAACTCTCGCAGCGCCTCTCAGTCACCGTGTCGTGTACGCGCGCGGTCGCGAGCTGGGAGCCTCTCGAAGGTGACGAGTTGGATTCATGATTCCATTACTAAAGACATGTGTCTATATACGTCTTGATTCGGTCGACCAGGCAAGGCATAGGGAGCCTCGATGACAATGCTCAAACAGCCTCTCTGCGTCGTGCTCGGGGAAATCTTCCGCTTGCGCTTGCCTCCTAGCCCGGGCCCCGGACGGGCACTGTTGCAACGACGCGCTGGGAGCCTTCATAGCGAAGCCCCAGCGCCCGTCATAAGGAGCCTGATTCACATGCGATTCACACTTAGCGCAGCGGCATTCACGATCGTCGCCTTTTATCCGCTCGTTTCACACGCGCTCAGCGGTGACGCCGGCGAAGCAGGAGCCAGCAGCGACGCGGCGGGCGCAGCCGGCGCCTCGGAAGCGCAAGGAGGCAAGGTGGGCGCTGGCGGCGCGAGCGCCGGCAAAGGCGGAGCGAGCGGGTCCGGCGGTTCAGCGCCTGTTCCAGCCCCAAACCTGCCGGATCCGGGCACCGATCAGAGTAATTCCTGCTCGATGGCTGGCCCACGCGCTCCCTGGAACCTGTTCGGCACCTCGCTCGCTCTAGGCGCCGCGTGCCTCATGCTGCGTCGCCGACGTCCACGCTGAGCCGGCCTCGAGGTTCGGAGGTCGCACGCCCAACTGGCAGTGCGACCTCCGACGCGCCTCGTACAGATCGTCAGCGCCGGATGCGCTCGCCCTCGACCAAGTCAGGGCCGGGGCTAACGACAACGGAATCGGAGCTGCTGAGCCCTTCACTGATCTCGACGCGCCGGTGAGGGTCTGACTTTCGGTATGCTCGATGTCACTAACCGTGGTCGAGAGTGAGCGTTCGAAGTTCGTGACGACACGCTTCTCCATCTCGTCGGCGGGCGAGCCCCGTAAGACCAGACGACCGCGACCACCGGGATGTCAATCTCCGGCAGTATGTCGCTCGGTGTGCGCGCTACCGCGACAATGCCCAAGAGCACGATCAGGAGCGCCATCACTACGAACGTGTAGGGACGGCTCAGAGCAACGCGCACCGGCCACACAGGAGACTGTGTCTATTATATTAGACAGCGAAACACAAGCCGATCCGCGCTTTTCTGTCGTGGCGCGCTTGCGATTCGGGCGCCAGGGCTGCCCGAGGAGGCAACTACGGCGCCACGCCACCTTCGCCGCCATTGGCAGTTCCGGCTTCGGCGGAGCTGCTGCCCGTCACCCCGGCACCACCCGTGCTGGCGCCGCTCGCTCCACCCGCGCCACTGGCACCGCCAGCGCCACCGCTGATTCCGCCAGCACCTCCGGCGCCGCCAGCGCCGCCCTTGGCGCCGCCGTAGCCGCTATCCACGTAGTTCGGCAACCAGGGCGGCGTGTCGACGTCATCGTCACACGCTGTCAGCAGCGCCGAGGCGCCGAGCGCTGCAGGGATGAGAGTGGCCATCAAAGCAATACGCCAAGTAGTCATGGGATCCTCTATCTCTCGATGCGCCAGCGCGTCAGATCTTGCCGATATTGACGAAGAAGTTAACGAAGCGGGGCGGGTTGTAGCCGGCGTACCAGTACGGCTCCGCGCCCGCGTTCGCCGGCGAATAGCCTCCGGTCTGACGGCGCCGCGTGTTGAGCAAATTGCTAACTTGAACACCCGCCGACCAGCCCTCGTCCTTGGACGTATAGTTGAAAGTTCCGTTCACGAACGCCTGCGGCTTCACTTGAATCTGTGAGGTGTTGTAGATGTCGGTGAAGTAACGGGTCTGGATCGGCACATCACCGCCAATGCGCCATGAACCCTCGGTCGGGAAAGGCAGGCGGTAGTTCCCATTGAGGTTCAACTGCCACAGTGGAGCGAGTGGGAAATCCAAACCGACGAGCGTGGTTCGAGCGGGCACGTTCGGCGGCAAGCTCGCGGTGAACGTATCGTAGCCGGTCTTCAGATAGGCGACGGCGCTACCGAGCGTGAGCCCGCGCGTCGGGGCAGCTGCGAGCTCGAGCTCGCCGCCGTACGTGTGCGCCTTACCTGCGTTGATCAGCGAGCTGACCGGAATGCCGAGCGCGCCTCCGCTGGTCGCACGCACCTGGACATCCGTGATCTGATTGTAGAACCCAGCAATGTTGGCGGTGAGGCGGTTGTCGAAGAAAGACGACTTCCAGCCGGCCTCGTAGGCGTTCGTGTACTGCGGCTTGTAGGGTGTTACGGAGCCGTTCAGTGACGTCGCGCGCAAATCGTAGCCGCCGCTCTTGAAGCCACGCGAGTAGGTCGCGTAGATGAGCACGTCCGAGGTGACCTGCTCGTTGATACCTACCTTCGGCGTCAACGCTGAGTAATTCTTGGCCGGCGGACGCGCCTGGAAAGTCGTGGCCTTGGGACCGAAGATGCTGTCGAACTGCGAGGGATCGTTGTTGCCCGGAAGCGGATAGATCAGCGGCGAGCCGGATTGCACCTGGCCGTCGTTGGCAAAACCGCGGTGATCCAGGGTGTAGCGCAGGCCGCCGGTCACCGACAGAGCATGGGTCAGTTTGTAGTCCGCATTGGCGAACGCGGCATAGCTCTGGGTCTTGAGGTAGCTATTGGCGTGGCTCTGAACGCCCACGTTGTCGAGCGGACTGCCCGCCGACTGACTCAGGCGGTCGTTGTGGAAGAATTCGTTGAAGTAGAACAGACCACCGACGAAGTTGAGCTTGTCGTAGTCGCCGTTGATCGTAAATTCCTGAGTCTCGTAGTTTTGATTGAACCCGGCGTAGCTGTCGCCTTTGATTTGGGTCACGCCGTCGTTGTCGTAGTAAATCGGGCCGTGCATGCCGCGAACCGCGGTGACTGACTTCAAGGTCAAGTTGTCGTCCAAGTCGTACTTGAACGTGAGCGAACCGCCGTATACTGTAGTCTTGTTGAGCGGGATGGTATTCGACCACGTCAGATCAGGGTTCGTCGGCTGCGTCGTGGGGACACCATTCGGCTGATAAATGGGCGTGTAATAGCTGGCCGTCGAGCGGTCGAGCATGATGTCACCAGCGATCGTAGCGCTGAAATGATCGGTCAGCTGGGACTTGACCTTGCCGCGAAACGCCCAGATATCCAAGTCGTTCACCCACTGAGCCAGCGGCACGCTGTACGTCCAACCACGACGCTGATGCCGCACGACCGAGACCGACGCGTTGAGCTTGTCGTCCGGAAGAATGCCACCGGAGAGCCGCCCCTTGAGCAGGACGTTGTTGTAGTTACCGAGGGTGACGCTCAAGCCCGCGGTGCGTTCCGCCTTCGGATCTTTGGTGATGAAGCGAATGGCGCCGGCCGCGGAGTTGCGACCGTAGAGCGTGCCTTGCGGACCGCGCAGCACCTCGACGCGCTCCAGATCGGGAGTGTCGTAGATCGAGCCAACCGAGCGTGCGATGTACACGTCGTCGACGTACAGCGCCACGGATGGCTCCGGGTAGGTATCGATTTCGCCGATGCCGCGAATCGAGAACACTTGCGTCGTGTACGCCGTCGAACGCAAGGGCAAGGTGAGGCCCGGAACACGCCCGGAAAGATCCCGAAAATCAGCGATTTTCTTTTGCTGAATGGCGTCTTGGCCGAAGGCTGTAAGTGCGATCGGAGTCTTTTGGACGGTGTTCTCGCGGCGCTGGGCCGTAACCGTGACCGTGCCGAGATCGCTCTCCGGCTCTGGAGTCGCGCCCGCTTCGGCAGCGAGCGCTGCACCCACAGCGGGCGCGTCCGCGCTGGCACCGGCGGCCGAAGGTACGTTGGGATCGACGAGCGCTTCCGCGGGCGCAGGCTGAGGAACGGGCGCAGCGGCCGGAGGCTCAGTAGCGGCCGGAGGCTCAGTAGCGGCCGGAGGCGCAGTAGCGGCCGGAGGCGCAGTAGCGGCCGGAGGCTCAGCAGCGGCCGGAGGGGCAGCAGGCTTTGCCGTAGGAGGGTTGGGCTTTGGCGCAGTGGCGCCCGCATTCTGCGCGAGAGCGCTGGGCGCTTCCGACGCGACGAAGGACCCAGTACCCAGGGTCAAAGCCAGCAGATGAGAGCGAAGGCGGAAGGTCATGATGCTAAGTCTCTTTCGGCGTTAGCTCGCACACGTATCGATAAGACACGGACTTGTGGAAAGCCCCGGCTGTCACAGCCAGGCCAACAGTGATTGTTGCGGTATGTGTTGGGGGAACAATGGGGCTTGTACGCCGCCGCTCATTCTATTGTCAAGGACCAATGTCTCGTTAAAAAGACATCGATCGAACAACTCCTCGCCTCGCCGGTTGTTCTCCGACGCCCGCAACAGCGGCGAGACCGAGTAAAAGCCCTTGCGCGCCAAAGTCTTCTATAATAGACCTTAATTCTACGAGAAAGACGCCACCCAAGAGAGCCCGACCATGAACGAACAACCTAGGACAGAACCGGCGCGCCGCGCCCGTGGCAAGCGGAGCGTAGACTGCGGGCCCATCGAGCCGGGTCGCCCCAACGCCGCACGTGTCACGGTCGCCTGGACCCCATTGAGCAACGACGGCATGCCTGGCGAAATCGAACTGGTCGACGGGCTCGAAGCCGCTCAGACGACGACTTGGACCTGCCGACGGCGTTTCGCGTCCAATTGGGTGGAGGCGATCGCCTCGGCGCGTTGCAGCGAAGTCGTGCTGACCGCGCGGCTCGGTGACGACCTGCCTGCGAAGCACCGCGTGCTCGACCTGGCGGAGCTCTTGACATTCTATTTGGCCGCTACCCAACCCCTGATCCGCGTGCGTTTCCTGCCGACCACAAGCAAGCGGCGCGGCACACGAAGCCCCGCCTGACTCAGTACGCAACTACGCCAAACTCAATTCAGCCAAGCCTCGAGGTATCTCAATGCACATCGAAATCATTGGAGGTGTGGAACGCGGAGAGCAACGAGCCAAGCATCGCTTCTCGTTCATTTGGCAAGACCGGCCGGAAGCGGAAGCGGAGCTCGTCGACGCACACCTCCGAACCGAGCCAGAGACCATCGCCGGTTTTTTGAGGGAAGTCCGGCAGCGGTTTGGTTCAGTGAGCAACGCCTTGGGGCTGTCACAATCGGCGTTGGGAGCGTTGCGTGCGCGCTACTTGGAGCCTACGCCAGGGGCGGCCCTTGCGCGCTGAGACGCGAAACTCGCGAGCCGCTGCCGCGTCAGCCGTAGAGCACTGTGTTGGCTGGCGTGGCGCTCGTCCTTCGTGGCGCCGGTGAGCGACCTCGCGTCACGCTTGGCCAAGCCGTTCCAGGACCAGCGCGACGCCATCCGCATCGCTAGAGCGGGTGACGACATCTGCCGCGGCCAGCAGCTCCGGGTGTGCATTGGCCACTGCGATGCCGCAGCCCGCCCAGCGCAGCATCGGCAGATCATTGGGCTTGTCTCCAAAGGCGATCACTTCTTCTGCCGCGATCCCGTGCTCCAAGCAGTACACGGCCAGCGCGTAAGTGCGGCTGACACCGGGTGCGCTCACCTCCACGAGATCCGAGCCACAATAGGCCACCGTGGCGCGCCCTGCCGCGAACGCATACGTCATGTTGAACAGCTCGCTCAGGGGCCAATCAGGCTGCTGGACGAAGAGCTTGGTCACGCCGTCCCGACACAGCTCGAGCACGTTGCCGACCCGCGTGAGACACGGGTCGAGGCCATCGTCCGGGTATTCACGCGCGGGCGTATAGCTCGCTTCGCGCGCGTAGCTCGCGCCGAGCTCGACTGCGAAGGCCACCTCGGGCACGGCGTTTCGTAAGCACTGGACCAACAAAGAGGCGTGTTCGGCACGCAGCCGGTAGTCTCGCACCAGGCCACTCGTCTCGAGATCGTAGACGGTGCTGCCACTTCCGCATATCGCGACTCCAGTCAGCCCCAGATCTTGTGCGATGCGGCGCACGCGGCGAGGTGGACGCGCCGTTACGAACGCCAAGCCGAGGCCACGCCCCTGAGCCGAACGCAGCGCGTGCCGCGTGCGGGGGGAGATCGTCCCGTCGCTGCGCGACAGCGCGCCGTCCAGGTCCAGCGCGACCAATCGCACTTGAGCTTGCCGCCGAGCTTGCCGGAGTTCCACCCCAACCACAGTACCGAGTCTCCGTTAGAAGACAAAGGTCTTCTACCATAGTCAGCCCGCCCGAGCTGTGATCTGACTTTTCACCCTCAGCGTTCGAAGGCGGGCTCGGCCGCGCGCTCCGTGCCGCGTTCGGCGACCTCGGTCACCAGTAGCGCGAGCAGCGCCGAGCTCGTGAAGCCCGCCACCAGCGGCAACACGGTGCCGTCGTAGGCGCGACCGAAGAGCGTACCCATCAGCAGCGCGATCGCGCCCGAGACCGAGCCGATGACGGCTGAGGCGACGCCCGCGACGTGACCCATGGGTTCCATCGCGCGAGCGCTGAAGTTGCCGAATAAGAGGCCGTTGCAAAAGAAGCAGATCAGCATGAACACCACGAACGCGAACAACGGCGGATGCCCCCCGAGCGCCCAAGTCACCAGCAGCGCACACAGACAGAGCGCACAGTTGATCACGAGCGCGGTCCGAGCCAGGCGGCGCAAGCCGAAGCGCATGACCAGCTTGCCATTCACGAAGGAAGCCAGACCGATCGCGCTGGCCAGCAGCCCGAAGAACACCGGGAAGAGTGAACCGAGGCCGTACTGCTCTTGAAACACCTGCTGCGACATCGAAAGATAACTGATGAAGGCTCCGAACACGAAGCCGCTGCCCAGCGTGTAGCCGAGCGCGATGCGATTGCGAAAGGTCTCCGCGCAGCCGTAGCCGATGCTGCGCAGAGAGAACGGAGCACGCAATGCGGGCGGCAGAGTTTCGGGCTGGCGCATGGCAAGCCACACCACGTTCAGTGCGGCTACCACGACCAGGGCCGCGAAGATCGCGCGCCAGGTCGTGACCGTGAGCACGGCTTGGCCGACGGACGGAGCGAGCACAGGAACCAGGATGAAGACCGTCTGCACGAACGACATGACACGGGCCATGCTCGAGCCAGAGTGCGCGTCTCGCACCAAGGCGACCGAGACGATGCGTGGCCCCGCAGCCCCGAATCCAGAAAGCGCGCGGCCAACTAGCAGCCAGGTGAAGGTCCGCGTCAGCGCACAGATCGCGCCGCCCACCATGAACAGGGCGATCCCCAAGTACAGCGCGGGCTTTCGCCCGGTGCTGTCCGAGAGCGGCCCGTAAACTAGTTGACCCACTGACATGCCCGCGAAAAATACGCTCAAAATCAGCTGACGATCATTGGCGTGCGCGGCGCCGAGCTCCGAGGCCATCGCCCCCAAAGCGGGCAGCATGGTGTCGATCGACATGGCGACCAGCGACGTGGTGAGCGCGACGAGCGCGATGAATTCGGCGTCGGAGGTAACTTTACGAGTCATGTCTGCAATACAGTTGCGCGCCCAATCTACAACGCAGTCCAATCACGCTGTCCAGCGCCCACAGCACTTTGACCACGTTGATTGATCTCGGGTGACCCCACAGGCGCAGTTTGCTCATCGCACGATCCTTTCAGTTTTTCGGTTTCCGACCACGTCGACCCGCGCGGCTTGCCGGCGTGCGCCGGTTCTGGACTTGGTCCTGATCTACCATTAAGGATATATGTCTTCTATAACGAAATCTGTTTGCGCACCGCGCCCCGCGGGCGGACATCTACTAAGAAAGACAATGCCTACTAAGAAATGCCCCTGCGCTGACGGCTCCGCTCAGTCGAAGGGGTTCGCAAGGTCCGATTCCATGTTCGTATTCAAAACCTGAAATCGGGGAATGAGAGGCACCGAGGGCCAACGCGGTTTCCTATTTCATCGTCTGGAGTCGGCCCCTGCAGATGTTGAATTTCCAAGATCTCGGGCGCCATGCGCGGTCGACGAAACGGCTGGATGCCGCAGTTCTTGCAGAAATAGTCCTTCGTCCGCAATGGCAAGAGCCCGAATAGGTTTGTTTCATACGACGAATGTAGCCCAAGCCTAGGCCCGGCGAGTCTTGTAAATACCCAGTGCGTCTACTATAGAGGACTATAATGACGCAGCGCGAGCCAGCCCGCGAGCTATCGACCGATGTCCTCGTCGTGGGCGGCGGTCTGGCCGGGGGTTGGGCGGCGACCGCAGCCGCGCGCGCTGGGGCGAGCGTGATCTTGGTGGACAAGGGTTACTTCGGGACGAGCGGCGTGACCGCCACCGCGGGCCCGGGGCATTGGTGGGTCCCACCGGATCCGGCGCAGCGCAAGGCCGCCATCGAGGAGCGCCTGGCGCGCGCGTTCGGCCTGGCCGACCCGGAGTGGATGGAACGTATCCTGGAGATGACGTGGCGAACCTTGCCGACCTTGAGTCCGTACTACGCGTTTCCGAAAGATCACAAGGGCGAGACCTACTACCGAGGCCTGCGCGGGCCGGAGTACCTGCGCGCGCTACGCCAGCAGGCCGAAGCCTCGGGCGTCCACATTTTGGATCAGAGCCCTGCCTTGCAGCTGCTCTTACATCGGGACGGCTCGGTGGCAGGCGCGACCGGCGTCGAGCGGCAGGTCGGCAGCGGTCGTCCGTGGCTGGTCCGAGCGGCTGCGGTGATCTTGGCGACCGGTGGCTGCGCGTTTCGTTCGCGCTTGCTCGGCAGCCACACGAACACCGGCGACGGCTACCTGATGGGCGTTGAAGCCGGCGCCAAGTTGTCCGGTATGGAGTTTTCGAATTACCACACGGTGGCCCCGGCACACACTTCTCAAACGCGCTCCGCCTCCTTCGCCTTCGCGGATTTCTTCGACGCGCGCGGCGAGCAATTACCGACGGCTGGCCGCCCCGACTACACGCGCGTGCTGGCCAAAGCGTTGCTGCAAGGTCCCGTGTACGCAACGCTCGCCCGAACGCCGCGCGACTTGCAGGAAGCCGTGCCTCACATTCAACCGGCGTTGGCGCTGACCTTCAGACGCCAGGGCATCGATCCCTACACGCAGCGCTTCGAAGTGACGCTGCACGGAGAGGGAACGGTGCGTGGCGTCGGCGGACTGCGTGTCGCCGACGAGGCATGCCAGACTGACGTAGTTGGCCTCTTTGCCGCGGGAGACGCTGCGTCACGCGAGTTGATCGCGGGCGCGACCTCCGGCGGTGGCAATCAGAATTCCGCGTGGGCGCTCTCTTCCGGACTTTGGTCGGGCAAGGCTGCCGCGGACCGCGCGCGCCAAACCGGGCGGCGGGCGAGCGACGCCGCGCGGCCCGTGGGCGGCGCCGGTCTACGGCCCGCGAAGGCGGCAAAGACCGGCGCCGAGCTGGACAGCAACGCCTTGGTACAAGCCGTGAAGGATGAGCTGCTACCTTACGACAAAGTCATGTTTCGACACGGCGATCGTCTCCGCCAGTCGCTGTCGCGCCTGAACCAGGCATGGACCGAGGTCCGAGATCACTTGCACGGCGAAGGCTCGGCCGCTGTCCAGGCGCGCGAAACCGCGGCGCTGGTCGCGTCCGCGCGCTGGAGCTACGTGGCTGCCTCGGTTCGCACCGAGAGCCGCGGCATGCACCAACGTGAAGATCGCCCCGAGACCGATTCGCGACTCGAGCGACGCTTACTCGTGGGCGGGTTCGATCGTCTGTGGGCTCGCTTCGAGGGCGATGCACAGCGAACCTGGGTGCAGCCGTGATCGAGTTAGTCATCGCCGATCGCTGCACGCAATGCGGCAATTGCGTCAAGGTTTGCCCAAGCAACGTCTTCGAGCTAGTGGCGGGGCAGCCAGTGATCGCGCGCCAGCACGACTGTCAGACGTGTTTCATGTGCGAGCTGTATTGTTCAGCCGACGCGCTGTATGTAGCGCCCAACTCCGAGCGATCCATCCACAGCGATGAAGCCGAGATCGTCGCCTCGGGCTTGCTTGGCGAGTACCGCCGCAACTCGGGTTGGGACGAGTGGGAGAACGTTCACCCCAACTTGTTTTGGCGGCAAGGCGAGCTGTTCGCGCGCGGTCGATCCGTGGATCCAAAACCAGCGGCGCCGAATCCATCGGGCGCGGCCGCGAAACCTGCTGCTCAATAGAGCTCGGAATCCCGAGCTGCTGCGCCCAACTCGGGCGCGGCTGCGAAGTTGTGGCCTCGGCAACGCGAAACTTTGTCTTTCATAAAAGACGCCATCAGTGTAGACAGGACAAAGCGAAACCATGCCCGCCAGCGCCGAAGACACGGCCACCTTGCCGCAACGCCGCCGGCTCATCATCGCGGGCGCCGCGCTAGCTGCAGGCGCGCTCGGGGTTCGTGGCTTGTTCGCGCGAAGGAGCCCCGAGCGAGTGGCGGCCTCCGCTGCTCCGCGCGCAGGCGGAGAGCTGCTCGTGGCCTTCGACGGTGCCGCCATCGCGACGTTCGGGCTCGATCCACACAATTCTGCGTTCGCACCGCACAACCGAGTCATACGCTCCATCTACGACAACCTCACTCGGCTGGAGCCCGATCAGTCCATCACGCCCTGGCTGCTCGAATCCTGGAAAATCTGGCCCGATCGCAAGAGCTACGATTTCAAAGTACGGCGCGGAGTGAAGTTTCACGATGGCAGCCCCTTCAATGCCGCAGCAATCAAGGCCAACTTCGATCGCCTCTCCGATCCCAGCAACGCGCTCACGTCGCGCTCCAGTCTCGGCCCCTACCTGAGCTCCGAGGTGATTGCAGACGACGAGCTGCGAGTAACGCTTTCGGATCCCTTCACCCCCTTCCTGCGCAATCTGTCGATGACCAAGCTGGCGATGGTCTCGCCCCCGGCTGTATCGCA
>Ga0210392_10001002_pt1 | contig 15425 bp, 9 predicted proteins | sample IncBWC30OmetaG_FD_161057 | JGI IMG/M metagenome (GOLD analysis project Ga0210392, IMG submission 161057) | Forest soil microbial communities from Barre Woods Harvard Forest LTER site, Petersham, Massachusetts, United States - Inc-BW-C-30-O ...
GAACCAAAGATTTTTTTTCATGTCCGCTTCTAGCATAGGAGGTTGGACAAAGGCTGTCCTACCCACGGAAATCCCGAAAGGCATTAGGTTTAATCTGGTTTAATTTTTGCGTTTTTATTGCCCTTTTCACATGCTTCCAGAGCCCGGATAAGGTGGACACTGTCGCGCTGCGACTGTGTTTGCCTGCGGAGCAGGCACCTTGTGGCATGATCATCCCTTTCATTTCCGTGCCACCATGCCGCACGTCATTCGTCATTCGAAATTCGTCATTCATGCTGTCCAGCCCGGCCCGGACCCACCCGGACAACCCGCGACGTCTTCTCCCTCTCTCCTCGGCGAGGAGAGAGCCGGAGAGAGGAGGCCTTATCCGTTTGTATTTGGCTATTTTCGGCATTCGTCATTATGATTTAGTGATTCCGCGCCTGCGGCGGTTTAATTTTCTCAAAATCATTGGCCTTTTCGAATGGAGCAGGAGGCCAGCCCGGCCCGGACCCATCCGGGCAACCCACGACGTCTTCTCCCTCTCTCCTCGACGAGGAGAGAGCCGGAGAGAGGAGGCCCTATCCGTTTACATTTGGCTTTTTTCGTCATTAGTCATTAGGGCTTAGTCATTCCGCGTATGCGGCGGTTTAATTTTCTCAAAATCATTGGCCTTTTTCATGGGGCGCCCGGACTCCCTGCTATCCTCCATCCTCGATCCTCCATCCTCGCCCGTTCCGGGCCCTTCCGCCTTCGGACTCAACCACCCGTCAACCTTCGACCAGTCGATCGTCCCCCCGCCGAGTAACGCCGCGGCCGGCATCAGGGTCGGGTCCTTCAACCGTTTCGACTTGTCTACCTTCCAGTGCATCCACCCATGGCTGGCATCCGGATGCACCCCCGGATGCGCCTCTATCCATTGCCGCCGTTTTTCCGCCGATTCCGCCCGGGCCGTATTCACCCGCCGCTCCTCCGCCGCTGCCCGGCACTTCGCCGCCGCCGCCTCCTTCGCCCGCTGCCGCTGTTCATAATCCCGGTTCTGCCGCTTCCCCTCCTCATATTCCCGATGCAGCACGAACACATTTTGGAACTCTTCGGCCACCTCCGGATACTTTTCCGCCTCCTTCATACAACGCTCCAACGCCTTCACCTCATCCTCCTTGTTCTTTTCCACGAACTTTTCCCGGTCCAACGCCAGCCGCTCCACCCGCACGGCTTGGTGGCCCGCTGCCAGCTCACCGCGCCGCTGCGCCGTCACATCATGGCTCAACATCCGCAATGCCTTTAACTTCTTCATGAACGCCTCGTCCACCTCCCCGTTCCATTTGTTGAGCAACTCCGCATACCGCGCCGCCACCACCACGTTTAAATGCTCCGCCAACGCCCCCGGCATCGCCGACTTCAAATCCTGCGCTTCCTCCGCCAGTTCCAGGGCATGGGCCTGCATGTCACGGCGCGCCTGCCAGTCCAGGAACCCGCCCCCCTTCCATTCCGTCAGGTTCACCTCATTGATCGCCCGCCCGTCGAACTGTTCCGCCAGCACCGTCTGTACTTCCGGCAACGAGTTCAACCAGTCCACCAGCCTTACCCCCGGCACCCCGTCTTCCAGGTTTTTGTTTAATTGGTCCCGGATCGCCTTCGGCAACCGCGCTATCTTTCCATTCCGTGTCATAATCATGTTCCTTTCAATTTTACTTCGTGTTTAGGGTTTGTTGTTTGTTGTGATTGAAAATTCTGTGGCCCGGCCCGGTGGCCGTGCGCAAGCACCTCGGCAATTCGATGTTGGGCGTTGAATGTTGAGGGTTGAATGTTCGCCCCTTGCCGCCCTGAATCCTTGAAACTTGAAACTGAACACTTGAAACTCGTTTCCAAGTTTCAGTTCGCGTCCTGCATGCAATTGGCATGTCATAACCCCGACCGTATCATGGAACCTCAAAAGTTGAATTTCTCCCGGGAATGTAGAATGCAGATTTATGCCATTTATTTTCAAAAAACCCGGGTGGGAAGGGGGTCCGACCAAAAAAATCAAAAATGCCTTTGCTAGAAATTGGCAACCAGCAACTTGCAACGTTCAACTTGCAACCCATGGATGGCTAAAGTTGCGGTTTTGCTGGGGAATATGAAGATTTTTGAAAACCAAAAATAAGGTAGGGACGTTGCGCTGCGACGTCCGCGCCGGCGCTTCCCCGTCCTCTGCCGGCGGCCCCCGACTTTGCCGCCCGCCAGCCCCATCGGGGCGAAAGATGGTAGCCGGGGGGTTGCCTCGCTCACCCGCACATGGCGAGGCTGCCGCTGCGGTAGTTTTTGACTTTGAGCTAGACAACCAGTTCAGCTCACTTTACTTCTCATCCATGCTTCCGGACAATTTGCCCAACATCTGGCGAGTGGTTTCTTTCTATGGGGCATGAGCACAAATCCCAATTGAAATATGAATGATCTCATATGAATGATCTCATATGAATGATCTCATATCAGAATTTTTTTATGATGCCATTAGCCGTATCCCTCCTGGTCTCTTAGTTGTTGTTCTATATTGGCACAAAACAGCCGAATATACTTTCTATGCGCACCGCGATTTTTTCCCATCCCCTTCCATGTTCATCGCTTGCATTGTAGGGATTGCTTGGCTTATTGGGATAATCGTCGAACACATGACGTTTATCCCTTATCTCCTAATTAAGTTAGCTTCAGACTACCGTGCTAAAAATAATAGGTCCAAAAAATCTTGTGACAAGTTGCCAAATCAAGAGAAGCATCAGGAGGTCAAACCCGACTTCGCGCGGAGGCAGAATGAATTCAGGAATGCCGTTACCGTCATGATCCGCGGGCTCTGTGGTGTTTTTCTTGTTGCTTGTTTTTACAAACCCTCGGAATCCTTTGGAACTTTTGCATGGGACTGGCGCTTTTATGTTGGGGGGTGCTTGCTCATTGGCGTTTGGGCAATCATGAAGTATAACCAGTATGGCTGCGATTCGCATAATCCGCGGAAAGAGCCGCCTCACTAAAACAACTCCGGCTGCACCTGAATCTTCTCCAACGCCGCCTTGTCCGGCCGTTCCAAAACCCGCAACCAATCCGCCCCCGGCAAGCCCGCATCCCACATCCCACATCCCGCCGGACCCCAGACGCTAGACCCCAGACGCTTTAACTCTCCTTTGCCTGCCACCGTAAGGGCGTCCCAAATTGTTCCGGGTATTTTTTGAAATCCGGCAGCACGGCGGCAAACAGGCGGCGGTTGGCTTCCGCCCATTCCCGTTCCGTTCGTAATGGTTCGCCGGCGGTCAAATGGCTGATCTTGATTCGAAACCGGTTCCAATCCTCATTGACGCAGGAGATGGCCATCAGGTCGGCGCCCGTCAGGTTGGCCAGCTCGGCCGCGCCGGTATTCAAGCGCGTGACCCAGCCATCGTCCGTTTCCACCGCTGTCCGCCGGCCGGTCGGCATATCCACCGCAATCAACAGGATGTTGCCCGCCCGTAAAAACTGTATGACCTCCCGCATTTCACCGGGGAAAAACAACTGCGGCACCTCGGGGAAAGGCGTCAGCCGGTCACGAAACTGGGCCATTTTGCCGCGAATTTTCAGACTGCCGCCACGATAAATTCCGGCGGCAAAACCATAGGCTCGCAACCATAGGCGCAAGTTATGAACCGGGCCAAAGTGAAAAAACCCGAGCACCACCGGCCGGCCCGCCTGCCGGGCGGCCTCCAGGTGTTCCGCCCCCTCCAGCCGGCAAATGGCCCGCCACTCCGGCGTGGCCATCCGGTCCGGAAAGCATTCTAAAAGGCGGATCAAATACCGCTGCCGCCGCCGCCGGATTCGTGCCCGCAGGGAACCATCAATCCGCAGCCATGCCGGTGCGCTGCGTGGCGGCTCCGGCCGCTTGGTGATTTCATTGAACGTCGCCCGGCAACTGCAACAAAACCCGGCGACCAGAAAAAACCGCTTGATTCCCAGGCCACGCTCCAGGCCGCGCCAAAAAAATAAGCCACCGTACCCGGCGGCTTCCGAGTAACCGAACTTGAGGGAGTTGATGGCTGGCCGCCAGACCTTGGCGCCTGCTTCTTCTCGCTTTCCGCCACTGTGGTGGCCGCGCGTTTCTCCCTGATCGCCTCGACGATCTTCTTCGCTTCTTTGTCCTAACTTATCCATTCACCCCTCCACCCGCGAAAACACCAGCGCCGCATGATAACCCCAAAACCCGGGCGAGTTGGATGGAACGTGGCGGATGCTCGCCGGACCGGCCTTTAACGGCTGGGCTGGGATCGCACACTGCGGATCCGGTTGCGTGCAGTTGGCCGTGGGTGGAACCATCTGCCGCTGCATGGCGACGTTTTCTGAGTTGTGGCTCGTTCATGTTTTTTGCGTGGCCTCGCCGGCTTTTATCGGAGGAGTCAGTTGCTCCCACAGCATGGGCAGGACAAATTGTTCCGGGTGGGCCTTTATATCCGGGAGCAAGGTGGCCAACAGGCGGCGGTTTGCCTCCGCCCATTCCTTTTCCGTTGGCAATTGTTCCCCGGCGATCGGCTGGCTGATTTTGATTCGGAACCGGTTCCAATCCTCGTTGACGGTGGTGGCGATCATCAGGTCGGCGCCCGTCAGGTTGGCCAGCCGTGCGGCCCCGGTGTTCAGGTGCGTGATCCAGCCGTCGTCCGTTGCCACCGTTGTCCGTTGGCCTTCCCGCAGGTCCACGGCCATGAACAATATGTTGCCCGCCTGCAAAAATTTTATGAGGGCGCGCACTTCACCGGGAAAGAACACCACCGGCACCTCGGGGAAAGGCGTCAGCCGGTCCTGAAACCGCGTCACCCGGCCGCGGGATTCCAGATCGCCGCCCACATAGGCGGCGGCGGCAAAACCAAACGCCCGCGTCCACTGCCGCATGATATAAATCGGCCCCAGATGAACGAACACCAGCACCACCGGCCGGCCCGCCTGCCGGGCCGCCTGCCGGGCCGCCTCCAGATGTTCCGCCCCCTCCAGCCGGCAAAGGGCCCGCCACCGCGGCTCGGCCATCCGGTCCGGAAAGTTTTTTAACAATTCGACCACATACCGCTGCCGCCGTCGCCGGATTCGTGACCGCAGCGAGCCACCCATCCGCAGCCAGGCCGGTTCCGGGCGCGGCGGCTCGGGCCGCTTGCTGATTTCATTCAGGGTCGCCCGGCAAAAATAATAACCCCGGGCGACCAGAAACATCCCCCCGATGCCCAGGCACCGGTCCAATCCCCGCCAAAAAAAGAAGCCGCCGAATCCGGCGGCTTCCGTGAAACGGGTTTTGAAGGAGCGGATGACTTGCCGCATGACCCTTTGTCTTGGTTCTACTTCTTGGCGCTCTCCGCCACCGCTGCCGCCGCGCGCTTCTCCATGATGAGCTCGACGATCTTCTTCGCCAGCTCGGGTTTTTCCTCCAGCGCCTTCTTGGCCGCCTCCCGGCCCTGGCCGATCAGCGCGCCGTCGAATTGCAGCCATGCGCCCTTCTTGTCCACCGCGCCGCACTCGATGCCCACGTCCAAAATGCTGCCTTCCTTGTCGATGCCATGGTTGTAGATGATGTCAAATTCCGCTTCCGCGAACGGCGGCGCCACCTTGTTCTTCACGATCTTCACCCGCGTATGGTTGCCATAAACATTGCCCGCCGCGTCCTTCAGCTGGTCGCGCCGGCGGATGTCGATGCGCACGCTCGCGTAAAACTTCAGCGCCTTGCCGCCCGGCGTCGTTTCCGGGCTGCCGAACATCACGCCGACCTTCTCGCGCAGCTGGTTCGTGAAAATGCACGTCGTCTTGGACTTGCTCAAGATCGCCGTCAGCTTGCGCAACGCCTGCGACATCAGCCGCGCCTGCATGCCCATCGTCGCCATGCCCATCTCGCCATCGAGTTCCGCCTTCGGCACCAGCGCCGCCACGGAGTCAATCACGATCACGTCCAGCGCATTCGAGCGCGCCAGCGTTTCGCAGATCGTCAGCGCCTCTTCGCCGCTGTCCGGCTGCGACACCAGCAAATCGTCCAGGTTCACGCCCAGTTTCTTCGCATAGCCCGGATCCAGCGCATGCTCCGCGTCGATGAACGCCGCGAGGCCGCCGGCTTTTTGCGCATTGGCGATGACATGCAGCATCAACGTCGTTTTGCCGGAAGATTCCGGCCCGTAGATTTCAATGACGCGTCCGCGCGGCAATCCGCCCACGCCCAGCGCCAGGTCGATCGCCAGCCCGCCCGTCGGGATGACCTCGATCTTCGTCTGCGCCCGCGCATCGCCGAGACGCATGATCGCGCCGTCGCCGTAGGCTTTGTGGATGCTGGAGATCGCCGCTTCCAGCTCGCGATCGCGCGTCGCCGTGGCTTTGGTTTCGAGCGCGTTCTTTTCGGCTTTTTCTGCGGCTTTGTCGGTGGATTTTTCGGAGGCTTTGGCTGCCATAGTATTTAGTATTGTTATTCGCTGTTAATGACTGTTTTTTTGTTTGGGCGACGTTAGAGAAGTTTGCCGCAATAGTCAAATGCCTGCTGTCCGCCGCCTTGACGTTGCGCCGGCCCTGCTTTTCCCCGGCCTAAATTCCTTGTTTTCGCCGGTTGCAACCCCATCCCAACTTCCATTTTTATATTAATCATGACCCCAGCCTATCACCGTCAGTTGGACAAAGGCTGTCCAACCTAAAAAATCTTCAGGAGTATGTATTTAACACAAACGAAGTGAAAAATACAGTGATGGCCTAATTTGGATTCGGCAGTCATTTATTAAGGCCTTCTTCCTAAAAAAACGACTGCCGTTGCCGCGACAAGCCCGATAAGAAAATAAATCAGTCCATCTCGGGTTATGACATGTTTTGAATCACCGAAAAACCAAGCCCTTTTGGCAGCCAAGCCACCGCATACCAGAGCAGCAAAAATAATTAAAAAAACTTTTTTCATTTACCCTTCGCGTCTTTAACGATTTGCACCTTACGGCAATACCTGCACCCGGTAGAATTGCATTTTGCCCGTGTTCGTCGCCGTGAAGCTCATGGTGGGATTGTTCGAAGCCTGCCACCACGTCGTCACCGGCTGCCAGCCCAGCAGGTTTGTCGATGCGTTCACCTGATACAGCCGGTTCGTCACCACCGGCCACTGCAGCTGGATCAGCCCGCCGCTCTTTTTATTTTCACCGGTGAAATACAGCCGCGACGCCGCGTTCGTCGGATCGGTCCCCGCGATGAATTCCGCGTAGTCCGTCATCCCGTCATGATCCGTGTCGGTCAGTTGCGTGCGGTTGGTCACGACCGACCCAAATTTTTCCGCCTCCCACGCATCCGAGATCCCGTTGTTGTTCACATCCGGAAAATCATAGTTGCCGTTGAGATTCAGCGTGGCACCCGCCGCCAGCGTGTTCGTCGTGTTGGGGGGCGTTTGATAGTAGGGCACGTCGCCGAATTGCATCACGTACTGGCCCGCCGCCAGGTTGCTGATGGTGATGGACGGCACCACGCCGGACTGCAAGGGGACGAGGCCGATGGGCGAGAGCGAGGACAACGACCACGTTCCCTGGCCCAAATTTTTGGTGATCTTGATGTTTCCGCCCGCCACCACGCCGGTGATGCTGATGTCGTCCAGCGTCCAACCATAGATCGTGTCGCCGAGGTTGGCCGCCTGGTAATAAAAAACCACCTGGATCGTTTTCCCCACAAACGGCGTCAGATCCAGGGTTCTTCCTTGCCAGGTGTCCGCCACATCGCCGGCATAATCCATCAGCAACGGCAGGTTGAGGCTGGGCGGTGTGCTGCTGTTGGTGCTGACGAACACCCCGCCATCTTCTTCATAAATGGGAAAGCCAAGCGAGTTGTCGACCCGGCTGAAATCGTAGACGTTCGAAAACGTGAGGGTCGCCGAAGACAGGCCGGTCAGATCAATGACCGGGCCGTACAGAAATGAGCTGGCCAGGAAAAAAGACTGGTCGCCTTTGAGATTGCTGCCCCAGGCATTGGTTCCGGAATTGGCGCTGGTGGCCAGGCCGTTGTTGGGCGTGCCCAGCTCCCAATTGATTTCCGAGCCCTGTTGTGGATCAGGCACCACCGTCCAACCGGGCGCGCCGCCCTCCAAATTATCGGACCATGGCGGCGTCGGCGCTTTGAGCGTCTGGAAGACGTAAAGATTCCCGCTGTTGTCATCCACCGTGGTGTTGCCCGCCTGGTCGCGGCTCACAACTTGATAATAATAGGTCCGGTTTGCTGAAAGCCCGGTGATGGTGACCGTGTGATTGGTGACCAGCGCGCCGACATAGGCCGAGCGGTCGGGCAGCGGCGATTCGCTGTATTGCACCGAGGAATCCGCAGGCTTTGAGGTCAGCCAGCTAACCCGCGCATTGTAATAATCCGTGGTCGCCGCCACCTGCGAGATGACCGGCGGCACCGTGTCAATCGTCGCCGTGGCGGTCACGTTGCTGCCGCTGGAGGCGTCAGAGTAATTCGCCGTGATGATATCACCGTTCTGTACCCGCAACTGGTTCGTGCCCGCGACCCCCGCCACCAGCGTGATGAAGCCTTTGAACAATCCGGGGTGCGTCGATTCCAACAGCGTCACGGTCGTGCGGTTCGTCCGTGAACTCGCCCCGAACGTCACCGTGGTCTGGCCCGCGCCCACCAGGTCGGAGTCGCCGACTTGCACGACCACCGCGTCATTCGTCGTATAAACGGAGTTGTCGAGAAACACCGCGCCGGCCCCGTTCGCGCCCGGCGCGAGAAAATTGATGATATTGCGCATCAGCACCACCGCGTTGTTGGGCGCGGTGCCGTTGGTCGGGATCGCATCAAAGGGGAACGACAGGAACACGACACGGCCCGGGCTGTCCACGCCGTTGTCAGGATAGCTCATCCCGCACGGCTTGCCCGAAACCGATTCCTGGATGATGGGCGTGGCATCCGCCGTCGGCGTGAACGTGTCGGAAAAATCCGGCCCAAACACATCGCCGAATCCGTCATCGAATGTGGGGTAGCTGCCGTAATCCAGCGTCTGGCTCAGGCCGCTGGCCAGCGTGGACGGCGCGCCGAGGATCGCCGGCACGCCAAAATCTTCATCGCCCGTCGGATTGGGCGCCGGCGGCGCCGGATTTTCTATGAACCCGCCCACCTGCAATACATTTTGCCGGAACGGCACGCCACCCAGTTGCGACAGGATGTTCAATGATGACATGAAGAACGAGCCGCCGCCATTCAGATAGCTCTGGATCATGAACTGCTGCTGCACATTCAGCGTGTTGTTGGTGGCGGTGGGGTCGGGCAGGCCGTCCGCATCCACGCCGTAGTTCACGATGTCGTCTGTCGTACGCCAGATGACCACCGGGAACGGTTGCAGGTCGGCCAGTTGGGGCGAACCGCCGCGCGCGGTTACCTTCCAAAATCCAAAGGTCACGCCGGCCGCCGCCAGCACGTTGGTGTAGGCGCCGTCCGGGATCACCGTCGAGCCGGCGGCCTCTTCCCCGGCCGTGTCATAGTCATCCACCAGCAACACCGTCGGCGTGGCCACGCCGGTGAACGTGAAATACGCGCCGCCATTGTTGTTCGTCGCCGCGTTGCCCGCGGTGTCGGTTGAACCGACCGTGAAATAATATGTCTTTCCGGGAATCAGCCGGGTCAGTTTCACCACATGCGTGGTCACGAGCGTTATGTTGGTCATGGCAAGGTTCAGGTTGGCGCTGTTCGTGCCATAACGGACCAGCGAAGACGCCGGTTCCGTGGTCGTCCAGATGATGGTCATCACCCCCAGGTCCGTGCTCGTGGTCACGCCGCTGATGCCGGGCGGAATCAGATCCCCAACGGCGGTCGCGCTGCGTTTAACGGCTCCGGCATCGATATAATCCGCCTCCAGATTATCACCGTTGGCGATCTGGATCTGCCCCGCCCCCGCCACGCCTGTCACCGTCGCCACCGCTCCCGTGAACGCGCCGTAATTCCCCGCCGCGGACAATATGTTTGTGACCGATTTATGCGCCGTGAGGTTCGTCACCACCACGCTCACCGCGTTGCTCGCGGCGCGCGCGGCGTCGAACACGGTTATCTGCATCACGCCGGGTGCGGTGTAGCTCGGCCGGTCCAGCAGTATGAGACCTTGCCCCGCCCGCGCTATGTCGCCGGAGCTGACCAGGGCAAAATCCTGGTCGATCGCCGCCGTGTTGGTCAGCGCGTCCTGCACGATTTTCGTTCCACGCACGCGCACTTGGTAATCGCCGATCGCGGGTGCGGTCAGGAAGACGCCTTCGACGTTGTTCAACTTGTCCGGCGACGGTGCGTTGGGCACGGATTCACCGGCGCCAAATTGGTTGCCGCGATACAGCGTGCCGTCCGGCGCGACCACCTCCAGGTCCAGATCGTTCACCAGCGCGGGGATCGCTCCCGGAAATCCCGGCACATCCGTGTACGCCAGCGTTATTTTCAACGGCTGCCCCGCGCTGCGCACAAAGATATGCTGCGTGTAGACCTGCCCGTTGGTGAGCAACGTCGTCTGGTCCACGTACTGGTACGCGCGCGGCGCGGTGTTGAAATTCGTGGTGATGATGTTCTCCAGGTTGATGCGTCCCCAGCCTTCGTCATTGTTCGGCACCGGGCTCGGACCGCCGTTGGCTAGGTCAAGTTCATCTGCCGAATTGATCAACGCCGCTTTCACCAGCGCCGGCGATGGCACCGCATTCGTGTGCGTGCTTTGGTAAAACTGCACGAACACCGCCGCCGCGCCCGCCGCGTGCGGACCGGACATGCTGGTGCCGCCCATGAACACATAAAAATCATCGATCGGCGTCCACGCTATGGCCGCCTCGTTCGGTGCCGCGCGCGATGCCGCCGACGCGATCCATGTTCCCGGCGCCACCACGTCCGGCTTGATGCGCCCGTCCGCACAGGGTCCGCGGCTGGAAAAATCCGCCATCGTATCGATCCCATCCGCATAGAGCCCGTAGGTTTCCGCCAACGTTCCGGGAACATTGTCCGAGGCGCCGGTGGCGATGACATTCTTCGCGCTTGCCGGACTGCCCACGGTCTGCGTGCCCGGTCCGGCGTTGCCGGCGGAAAATTCCAGTATATAGGGCTGATACCCCGGCGTGCCGGCATCGGCATCGCGCACCAGCTCATCGAACTGCGCGCAATCCGTGTCGTAATCGCCCTGCACATCGTTGCCCCAGCTGTTGGAACCTATTTTTGCGCCGTGCCGCACGGCATCGTGCGTCAGCGTTTCGTCACTGGTGAAATCAACCTCGTTCGCGTCGCTGTCAAAGATGCGTTCCACGTAGATGCTCGCGCCGGAGGCCACGCCGAGCCCGTAAAATTGGCCGCTGTCCGGGTCCGTTTCCCCCGTCGCCGCATTGCCGGCCACGATACCCGCGCAATGCGTCCCGTGGCCGTATCCGTCCGAACCGTCCGTCAACGGCGAATAAAACTGGAATCCCGTCACCCGGCCCAGCAGGTCTGGATGCATGGTGTTTGTGTTGCCGGTATCCAGTCCCGTGTCTGCCACACACACCGTCACGCCGCGCCCGTCGAACCCAAGCTGCTGGGTTACCGTGGGAGTGGCCACATTGCCGTCATCACCGCCAACTATTTTTGAAGCCGCTTCATCCACCAGTTTGCGTTTGGATCCCCGCTCCACCCAGAGCACCGCGCTGGATTGCGCCAGCGCCTCAAGCTGGCCGGGCGAAAGTTCCCCGCGCACAATGACCCCTTGGTGCAGGTGGCTCTCGCTGTACTGTACCAGCAAATGCGCCTTTACGGCGCCGAGCTCCGCCTTGGTGGCATTTGGCGAAAGCAGGATGTTGACCCGCACTGTCTCATTGCTCTGCGCTGCCTTCGGCGCTATCTCCGCGAGCCGGGCTTGGATCTTGTGCTGCGACCGGTAAGGCCCGATCCAGTGGACATAACTCAACGCACCGACCGTCGCGGTTGAAACTTTTTCCAGCCGGGCAATAAAGGCGTCTTCCGGCACATAGCGGACCAGGTCCACGCCCAAGCCTTGAAGTTCCGTACGCTGCCCGGGTTCAAGCGGGCCGTTGAATTGCAGCAGGTACAGGCCGGAAACCGCCGCCCTGGCATGCTTCTGGCCGGCCATCACCGCGCGATTCGTCCCGGAGTCCGTATCAATGACTTCATTGCGCAATCGGATGGGTTTCGGCTGGGCGGAGGCGTCAGCGATAAACCCCAGACTGCACGCGGCAAGGAGAATGGCGATTCGGGTCAAAAACATGCTGGGATTCACCTTTATAACTAATCTGAATTACCCTTCCCGGCAAGCGCCAATCAAACTCCATCTGTCACCCTTGAATGTTGAGCGTTGGTTGTTAAATGTTAAATTGTTCCCCGCTTCCAATGTCTTTCTCCATTTCGTGCTTTAATCCACCTCCTCCTTTCGCCCATCATCTCTGCCATGCCGCGCACGGTCTACTTTGACTACAACGCCACCACGCCCCTCGACCCGGACGTGCGCGCGGCCATGCTCCCCTTCCTCGACGGCCATTGGGGCAACCCCTCCAGCGTCCACCACCTTGGTCGCAAGGCGCGCGCTCTGCTCGATGACGCCCGTGATCGCGCCGCCAAATTCCTCGGGGCCAAACCCAGCGAAATCATCTTCACTGGCGGTGGCACGGAGGCGAACAATCTCGCCATTTTCGGCACTGCCCGCGCCCTGAAAGCCAAAGGTAAGCACATCATCACCTCTTCCGTTGAACATCACGCCGTCCTCCAATGCTTCGATTATTTGGAGAAAAAAGAAGGATTTACCGTTTTAAGGCTTCCCGTTGACGTTAACGGACTGGTTTCTGTGGCTTATTTGACGAAAGCCATCCGGCCAGACACCGTTCTGGTCTCCATCATGGCCGCGAACAACGAAATCGGCACTTTGCAACCCGTGATTGAACTGGGCAAAGTCTGTCACGAGAACAAAGTCGTTTTCCACACGGATGCCGTCCAATGGTTTGGCAAGGAACCGGTTGTCAGCATCGGCCAGTTCAATGCCGACCTCGTCTCCGTCTGTGCCCACAAGTTTCACGGGCCTAAAGGTGCCGGTCTGCTCTACATCAAGTCGCCGTTGCATCCCGACCCCATTTTATTCGGCGGCGGACACGAAAACGAACGCCGCGCCGGCACCGAAAACCTGCCCGCCATCATCGGTTTGGTGGCGGCGTTGGAAAAATTCATGATGCCGCCGGTTTTTGACCGGGAAAAACTGAAACCGCTCGCGGATAAATTGGTGGCTGCGATTGAAACCATCCCGGGCTGCGAACTGGTGAGTCCGCGCTCGGGTTCGCTGGCCAATACCGTCGCTTTCACCGTGCGCGGATCGGATGGCATCGCCTTGATGGCCGGGTTGGACGTGGAAGGCATCTGCGCCTCGTCGGGCTCGGCCTGTTCGGCGGGTTCTTTGGAGCCGAGCCACGTGATTCTGGCGCTGGGCAAATCGGAGAGCGCCAATTCGCTGGTCCGTTTCTCTTTGGGCCGCGATTCCACGGTCGAAGAAGTTGATTTTGTCTGCGCGGCTTTGCCGGATATCATCCGTCGCGCACAACGTGGCTGATTGTGAGCCAGCCGTGTGTGAATGGGTTGTTGATAGTTCCAACAACTTTGACTTTTAAATTTGTCTGGTGTCGGTACCTTGAAGTTGTCGCCGCCGCCGGGAACTGTTTTAATCAGCGCGCGATTGAACATTCAGAGTTGTTAGGCTTGTTCACCGGATATAATACGGATAGTTTTTCTTAAAGAAGAAGATACATATTAAGCACCGCACATGAAAATTACGATCGCCAAAGACCAGATCATCGCCGGCCTGCAGGCTGTTCAAAATGTCGTCAGCACCCGCACCACGCTGCCGATCCTTTCTAACGTGCTGCTGCGCGCCGCGGACGGCAAACTGGAATTCACCGCCACCGATCTCGATGTCACCGTCGCCTGCTCCGTCGAGGCCAAGGTGGAGAAAAACGGCGCCACCACCGTGCCCGTGAAAAAATTGTTTGGCATCGTGCGTGAGCTCAATGGCGGCGAGATCGAGATCGAGAGCGACGAAAAGAACGTCACCAGCATCCGCAGCGGCGGCTCGTTTTTCAAGGTCAACGGCCTGAGCGCCGAGGAATTTCCGCCGCTCCAAAACATCAAGGACGACAAGAAAGTTTCGCTCTCGCAGGAGACCGTCCGCGCGATGCTCAAGAAGACCTCTTTTGCCGTCTCCACCGATGAATCCCGCTACGTCCTCAACGGCATCTATATCAGCCTCAAGGAAGGCAAGATGACGCTCGTGGCCACCGATGGCCGCCGTCTCGCGCTCGTGGATGAGGAAGTGGAACTTTCGGAGAAGAGCACCGGTGAATTTATCGTCCCCGCCAAGGCCGTCAACGAACTCAACCGCCTGTTGCAGGCGACCGGCGAAGTGGAACTCAAATTCGGCGAGAACCAGGCCTCGTTCGCGCTCAAGAACGAAAAGGGTTTTTCCGTGTTGCTCGTCACGAAATTGATCGAGGGCAATTATCCGAATTATCGCCAGGTTATTCCCGGTGAAGCCAAGGAACGCATCCCGCTCGGCCGCGAAGAACTGCTCCAGGCCCTGCGCCGCGCCGAGATCATGACCAGCGAGAAGGCCAACTCCGTGAAGATGACCTTCGGCAAGAACTCCCTCGCCATCACCGCCAACTCGCCGGAGGTCGGCGAAGCCCGCGAAACGCTCGCGGTGAATTACAAGGGCAAGGAAATCGCCATCGCCTTCAACCCGCGCTACCTCATCGATCCCCTCGCCGCCCTGTCCGAGGACGAGGTGTTTATCGAACTCATTGACGAACTCAGCCCTGGCGTCTTGAAGATCAACGGCCCGTTCCTGTACGTCGTCATGCCCATGCGGTTGAGTTGAAATTTTTAAGTAACCAAGGCGCGGAGCAATCCGCGCCTTTTTTATTTGAAATGAATTAAGACAGACACAATCCAGAGGCTGCCAACAATGACAGTTATCTGCCAGCCGCGAAGTGTTTTGAGCCCTGGTCGCTTTGCGAGACAGGAAAAAGCAGAATGAAAAAGCAAAAGAACATTTTTCTATCCGCGTTGCTTTTGATGGCGGCACTCTTCGCCGGCTGCTCCAAACACACCGACATGTACAGCGCCTCCCCGGACGACCCGGAGATGAATGCAGCCATAGCCAAGGCCCGGGAAACGCTGCCACAATTTTGGCAATCCTTTGAGCATCCAAAACCGGGCGAGAGCGATTATGCATTAAAAGTGAAAATCACCGACAAGAACGGAACCGAGCACTTTTGGGTGATTGATTTGCAGCGCAAGGACGGCAAGATTTTCGGAACCATCAACAACGATCCGGAGATGGTCAAGAACGTCAAAATGGGCGATCGCATTGAAATACCAGAGCCGGATATAAGTGATTGGTTGTTTATTCGAAACCAAAAGATGGCGGGCAACTATACGCTGCGGGTTGAACTCAAACGGGCGCCAAAAGAAGAGGCGGAAAA
>Ga0210392_10001003_pt1 | contig 15405 bp, 18 predicted proteins | sample IncBWC30OmetaG_FD_161057 | JGI IMG/M metagenome (GOLD analysis project Ga0210392, IMG submission 161057) | Forest soil microbial communities from Barre Woods Harvard Forest LTER site, Petersham, Massachusetts, United States - Inc-BW-C-30-O ...
TTCGTTGCACGACGATGCCGTCGACTTGCTTGAACGCGCTGCCGGCAATGGGATGCTGACCGTGCCTGCGACCAACGCGCTGCGCGCGCTGTTCGTTGCCGCAAAGCTGTTGTGAGGGCAGGGGTTTCCTGGTCGCGCTCACGCAACGTCGGCTCTTGCGCTCTCCTTCTCCACTGCCGCGAGCGCATCGAGATCGACGAGGTGCGGATCGTCCGGATCGGGATCGCTGTTGATCCCATCGCTGCCATGAACGTGGATCAGGGTCTGGACGCGCCGGGCATTGATATGGTCCACATATTGATGCCGCAGCGCGACCGGCAGCAGCGTTTTCGGCAGCTCGACCAGCACGAAGGCCGGAGCCCGGCGCGCCTCGCTGCCCTCCCGCCAGGCGAGCGGATTGAGGGTGTAGATCAATTGCCGCTCGATCTCCGGAAGCGGCGGTCGCTCGGGCACGGGTGCCGCTAGCAGTGCGATGTTGGCATTGCCGGCGCGGGTGCGCACCGCGAAAGAACGCAGCTCCCAGCAGATCAAGTCCGCGGCGGCGAGAACCTCGCGACCCACCGCATCCACGCTGGTCGCGAACCGGGTCGCCTCCGGCACCGACGCCGCGCTCCTGGTGACGGCGTCCACCAGGGCGGCGGCACCGGCGCCAAATGCCGGGGCGGCCTGCTCGATCGCCGCAGCCATGGCCTCGATTTGGGTCGCGGTCAGGTCGCGGTCGCGCTGGGTTCGGGCGTCGGCCAAGGCGCGCTCGGTCGCGACGATCTGCTCGTCGAATTCCACCAGTTCGGCGCGTAATGTCTTGGCGCGTTCCTCGACGCTGCGCAACCTGGCCTCGGCTCGACCAAGCTTGGCATCGGTGGCACCGGCCACCGCCAGCCGTTCGGCCGCGGCGCGCTTTTCTCCGACGACCGCCTCCGTGAGGCCCAGCCGGTCGGCCAGCTTGCGCCGCGCCTCCTGCTTGTCCTTTAGCGCGTGCTCGAAGCGCTCGACGGGACCGAGCTCTCGCTTGAAAAATGCCATAACAAAATCCCCGCGGATCGCGATCATGCAACGAATCAGCCGCACTTGACGTGCTCGGAAGCTAGTTCGAAACTTGGATGAGATTGCGGCTCAATTCGGCACGCCCCCTCGCGCAAACCAGGATACCCTGCGAAAGGGCCGACGCGGAGTAACGACGGCACTGCAATATGATCGAGCCTTTTTGGCTGGGCGCGAGGTCAGGCGTTTGGTCAATGGAGCGGAGTTGCGCTATGCTGGCCGCCCATGGACCAGGCGTGGGAAGTCAGGAGTTTCGCGACAAGGTAAGCGGGGCGGCATCCATGATGACTTTACCTGAGCTGGCGACCGATGCGTTGGAGGAGTTTCTCGGCTCCTTTATGCGCCACCGGTTCGGGTCTTCACAGACGCAGCTCGTGGAGATCGTGCCCCTGGCCGCTCGCGTCGCGCTCGAATGTATTGGAAATAGCGACGCGCTCTACCATAATATCGAGCACACCATGCTGGTCACGCTTGCCGGAGTCGATATCCTCCGCGGTCGTGCGTTGCACACCCAGACGACCGCCGACGACTACGCGCATGTCATCATGGCCTGCCTTGCCCACGACATCGGCTATGTGCGCGGCCTGTTCAAGGACGATGACGCGGAGGGCTTTGTGATCGATCAGGCCGGCAGCAAGGTGAGGTTGCCGCGCGGCTCATCCGACGCCGGCCTGATGCTTCACCACGTCGACCGCTCGAAGCTCTACGTGATGCAGCGGATCGAGGGCATCGCGGCGCTCAACAAGCAGCGCATCGCCGATGCGATCGAAGGCACCCGCTTCCCGCCCCGCGAGGGTCAGCAATATGACGAGGAGGCGTCGATCGTTCGCGCGGCGGATTTCATCGGGCAACTCGGCGATCCCAATTACCTGAGGAAAGCCAACGCGCTCTACCATGAGTTCGAAGAGGTCGGCATCAATCGCCAGCTTGGCTATGATTCACCCGCCGACATCGTCAATCGCTACCCGCAATTTTATTGGAACAGCGTGGCGCCTCATATCCAGACTGAAATACGCTATCTCAACATGACGTCGAGCGGGCGCCGGTGGATCGCGAGCCTCTATGGCAACGTCTTCCGCGCCGAACGCGAGATCTCGCTTTCCGGGCCGCAGAGGTAGTGACGTCGTCCGCTGGCTCGATCTTCCGGCCTCCCGAAGATGTGGCGCAATAACCACACTTGCCCGAAATCGTGCGGTTGATGCGGTGCCTGGCCCCGATTCCGCCCTGATTGGGGCCCGCCCTGCTCGCGGGTTTGGATTTTCGATTTTGGGTTGGGGGCACAGATTGGGGATGCGAGATGTCTTCCATCGCCTGTGCCGGAGCCTCTGGCGTCGATAGAGAAGCAGGTCGCCGTGACGCGCAGTCGGCCTTGTCAGCATTTGTCGGGCGCGCCGTTCGGCTGTTTGCCGTCGTTGTCGCGGCCGCTTCGCTTGCGGCCTGCGCGCAATCCTCCGTGCTCAGCAAGAGATCATCGCTGTTTGCTCCCAGCCGGCAGGCTTCGCTGGAACGCGAGCGAACGTCACCATTGGTGAGGCGCGCAGCGTTCACGCCAGCCCCGTTCGCGCCGCGCAAGGATGCAGCCGGGCCACGGATTGCCTCGCAGGGAATTGCGAGCTTCTACACCGAGGGAACGCGGACCGCGAGCGGCGAAAAGTTCGATACGAACGAATTGACCGCGGCCCATCCTTCGTTGCCGTTCGGTACCAGGCTGCGCGTGACCAATGTCGCGACCGGCAAGTCCGTGACAGTTCGCGTCAACGACCGCGGTCCGTACGTTCGCGGGCGCGTCGTCGACGTCTCGTATTCCGCCGCTCGAATGTTGGGAATGGTTGGAGGGGGAGTTGCCAAGGTGAAGCTCGACGTCGTGCAGTAGCGTTTTGCAGCGAAAGCCGGCCCCGGATTTAATCCGGGATGGGGTCCGGTTCGCGTCAAGAAAACGCCTCAGCACGAGAAGCTGGAGCCTCCGTTCCGATTCAATCGGAACGGAGGCTCTGGGAGCTGGCCGCGATCGCGCTGACGATATTGCCTGCTGCCGGTTGGGGAAATCGGCGGAACTCACTCCAGGGTCTGCACCGGTGGGGTAGAAGCCGTCGCGGGCGAGGGCGGCCGCGGCTGTCCCGCCGGCGGCGAGTTCGCCTGCTCGCGCTGACTGGGCTGGCTCGCGGTCGCAGCGGTGCCGGTTTCCTGCCCGGTGGATCTTGGTGCGCGGCGGGCGCTGCGTGATCCTCGCAAACCCCAGGAACGTGCGATCCCGGGTCCGGCAGTAAAGCCCACAACCGCACCCGCGAGCGCGCCAACCGGCCCAAACACGACGGCGCCGGACAGCGCTCCGAGCGCGGCGTCGCCTCCGCGATGTTCGCCGGCAAGCGCGTTCGAGGACATCACCGACAGTCCCAGCGCCGCAAGCGCGAGTGCCTTTTTCATGATGGCCGCCTCGTTTCTTGCCGACCAGCAAGACGCATTAATGCGGCGAGAAGAGTGCAGGTTGGCGGCGAAGTCCGGGTTCTGACGACTTACTGCTTCTGGAGCTTGGTGATGGTCTTGATGCCATCCTTTTCGGTCACGGAAAAGCTGACCCGGTTGCCGGCGTGCAAGTCGTCCAACGACGACACGTCCTGGACCTTGAATTCCTCAGCAGCGCCTTCTTGGGCAGCGCCACTGGTATTCGCCCCGCCGGTATTCGCGCCGACGGTGCCGGTTTGCGCCTGTTGAATCGTGATGGTGCCATTGAGCCGGTTAAGTCCGGTAATCGTCCCGCTGAGGGCTTGCTGGGCCAAAGCCGCCGAACCGAGGATGGTGAGGGCGGCGCTGCCAGCCAAGACGATCTTTGCGAAATTCATGGCAGTCTCCAAGTGTTTGTAACTAGCGCGATAAGCCGTGGCTGCCGGATTGGTTCCTGCGCAGGAACGCTGGAAGGTTGGCACACGGCTTCGTCACAGCGGCGCGGGGAGGCAGCCGAACCCTGTCCGCTATTTGCACAGCGGAACATTCGTCAACCCTGTTGTCGGGTCCGCTCCGCAGCCAGCCGCAACCTGATCCTCTCCGCTCTCCCTGTCGAGTGAATTCCGGAACTTGCGGCGAAACAACACTGCCGTCCGTTTTTCAGCGAAAGCCTGCCCGCACTTGGATAGCGGGGGTGGGCCCCGATTCGCCGTCCAAGAAACCGCATCAAAAAGAAAAGTGGAGGGCCCCCGTTCCGATTCGATTCGAACGAAAAAGGCTCTAGCGCACGGGCATCGGCGGCCGCGGTAGGTCGGGATCAGGCTGCGGTATTGCGGCTTGTGGCTGGGCCGGGACGATGGCTTGCGGTGGCGGCAGCGTCGACACCGGCTCGCGCATCTCCCTGATCGTCGGCAGAGGCGGACGCGCCGGCAGTTTCGGCCGCAGGTTCTGCTCGGAAGACTTGGCAAGAAGGACGCGGGTCATGCGTTCCTGGTTCGCCTTGATCTGCTCGGCGAGCTTCGCATTGTCGCGGACCAGCTGTTCCTGGCTGGCCTTGAGCTGCTCGATGCCTTGCTCCACGGTTGCGAGATCACGCGCCATCGACTGCAGCAACTGTGTCGACTCGGGCGACAGGGCGGCGGTCGGCGCGGCGGCTTCAGCTGCCGTTTGAGCCGGAGGTGCTGGTTGTGCAGGCGCTGATTGAGCAGGTGCTGTTGCCGCCGCATCCGCCTGATCGGCCGGCGGGGTCGGCTCTGCAGGGAGCCCGGAATTTTCGCGCGGCTGCAACAATGTCAGGGCGAACGGCGGCATCCAGCTCGCGACCCGCTGCCTGGCCTCGTCGCCATAGGGCGACTGCCAAATGAAGCTGGCGATACCGATGCACAGTGCGAGCAGGAAGCCGATCAGGCCGCGCACTACGCGCCTGGTGATCGAGGGCCGGTCGCCCGGAAGTCGGAGATTGTCGGCGGCGGGGCGAAACGTCGTATCGACCGGTGGAACCGGCGAGGCAGCAGGGCCGTCGAGCCCCGTTTGGGTCTGCGAATCCGTCGAATGGGGCTTGGCGTCGTGTGTCATGTTGGGAACCGCTTGATCCGTCCGCGGGCCTGGAACGACATTGGGCGCGTCCAGCACGTCCCTAAGAACGGCGAGCGGATCGATTTGTTTCAGGTTCTGCGCGGGATCCATTGGCGCTCCGTAGTCAGTCCCAATGTCACGTGCATTTAAAGGGCCTGCATTTAAAGGGCACTTCAAGCGGATTTACACCGGGCCGATGACCTTTTGTTCCACACTCCACTCCGGTTTGACCAAAGCAAGGCGCGATGATGGAGACTATGAGGCGGCCGCCGGCGGCGCACTCAAGGAAACCGGCTCGCAGGGCCGCTTGCTGCGGCCAGCATCGCCCGGCTCAGCAAATGATTGCGGACGCAAAGCAACTCACGTTGCGAAACTTCCAGCCGATCTGCGCGAAATGTCGCTGCAGGCCACTAGTTTTGCAGGCTTGCGCCAGCCGAGCAATCGCCGGTTCGAAAGGATGCTGCGGGTTTCGCCCCTGGATATACGGACCGTACAAGACGTCCTGGCGACGTTCGTACGCCTTCGCAACCACAGACGTCAGCGTGAAAACAAATCCGAGAAATGCGATTATTTCGATTGTCATTTGCGGCCCCCGCCGTTTGATCCCATGAGCCTCTTCAATACGCCTGAGATTTTAAACTCCGGATCGTGGGCGGCGGCAAAATTGAACGAGCCTGTTAGCGAAGCTTAAACCATGCCCCAACAACAGACCCTCCGGGCCAGATGACCGTGCATCGGACGATGCGGTGGGCCCGCCAGTTGTTTGCGGCAAACGGCCTGCCGATCGGCGAGGTAGAGCGACGGCGAGGGCGGCTCCAGGTTCGGTGTCGTCTCAGTGCGGCTTGCCGAGCAGGGAGGCGAAGGGCAGGGCAAAGATCTCGTCGCCGAGAGCGTCGCTGACGTGCAACACCCAGTTGCGCCAATCTTCCGCGCTGGGCGCCATGATCAGCGACCGCACAACCAGGGCGGCATGGTCCTGCGCTTCAATCAGGTCGTGGATGGTGGCGCCGCATCGATCGATCATCACCCTTTCAGCGTTGGAGCAATGAAAATAGACCTGGGCCATGACACGCCTCCCGGAGCGAAATCCTGACTGCACCCATAGCAGCGCGAAGGGGAGCCGAAAATTCCGCTAGATTCCCTAAGGGGAGCTACGGAGGACGAGCCTCGTCCGTCGCCAAGTTCCATCGTGGAACGGTGAAGCGGAGATGCAACATCATCGAGAATTCCGGTGCACAGCTGTTTACGAATCTTGCTGTGCCGGCACGCGCCTCAATACCATCATGAATGATTCCAAGGCGGCGAGCCGCCTGGTGGACGACCGAAGAGTTTTGGGGGCACGATGCGAGTTGATCGGTTCATGGTCCGAAGTTTCACGTTCATTACCAGCCTGGGATTCTGCCTGACGATGTTGCCGGCGGCGAGCCGTGCCTTCACGCAAGAGGATCAGCGACGGCTTTGCACCGGCGATGTCTTCCGGCTCTGCTCATCGGAAATTCCCGACGTGGAACGGATCACGGCCTGCATGCACCGACAGCGCGCCAGTTTGAGCGAAGGCTGCCGCAGGGTTTTCAGCAAGCCAGCCGAATCTGCTTCCGCCAAGTAACCCGCGAAGTAATCCTTGGCCGGCTGACTGCTCGATCCGACGGGACGCGCGACGCGTCCGTCGTGGCTCGAAGCGCGGCGGCCGCACGCGCGCGCAGACACAGGCGCCCTAGGTCGCCTAGGCCAAGCTGGTTCCATTGCGGCGTCATAGCTTGTGGAGCGCCGCAAAGCATTTCCAATTCGGTCGCAAATTTGCCTGCCAACCCGGCCCAGTCTCGACCCGAGGCGGGGCCGGTTGCGCGGTTCCAGTGATTTTGGATGGAGCGACCCCATGCGCGTCGCAGCGATTGTCGTAACGCTGTTGGTAGTTAGCTCGCCGGCGCTAGCTTCAGAATCATGCTTGAGCATGGCTGAAGCGCGTCGGCAGTTTCCTGACATTCACATTTACTGGCATGGTCCGGATCATTGCTGGGACGCGACGGCGGCGCAACGCCATCAGATCCATCGCGTTCAGCGGAGAACGCCGGTCCGCGAGGTTCAGCAAAAAATCGATCAGCCCAAGACTGATTTATCTCAGACTGATCAATCCAAGACTGATCAATCCAAGACTGATCTATCCGAGACTGATCAATCCAAGACTGATCAATCCAAGTGGCGTGACGCGATGTCGGCGATGTTGCCCGACGACGGCCCGGCGCAGCGGCTCGAGGCGTCACGGGACGCTCGGCAGGATGGGACCAACGATGCGGCCGCCGGCGCGCCATGGACGGATCGCTGGGTCGATATCGAACAGTCCCCCGTTGTCGCGCGCTGGGTCGATATCCCTCAGGTCGCGCCGCCACCGATCGGCGAACCGAAAGCGGAGCTGTTGATCACGCCGGGCGGCGTGGTTTTGGTGTGCGTCGTGTTCTGGCTGGCGCTGGGGACGATCGGGGTTCTGTTCGCCGGCACGATCCGTCAGCGGCGATCGAACAGTCGTTGAAGCCGCCGAGTAGCGACGGGGCGGCAGAGCCCCATCCCCTGCCAGCCGCGGCAACTCCGACGTGGTGAAGCCCTGTCATCCCTGTCCAAACCGCCCCTCGGCGGTTGCCTCTCAGCGAACTCCGGCGGAATATCAGGCTCGCGTCGAGAGGGGAGAAAAAGCATGCGCGCTGATTTCGAGACGATCGTCGTTTCCCGCCACGACGATCACATCCTGCTGGTCACGCTCAGTCGGCCGGAGGTGTCCAACGCGTTGAACACGCGCATGGGACTGGATCTGATGGAGTTGTTCGAGGGGCTCTCGATCGATCTGGAGGACCTGCGTGTCGCGATCATCACAGGCAGCGGGGAGAAGGCGTTTTGCGCCGGTGGCGATCTCAAGGAGCGCAACGGCATGACCGACGAAAGCTGGAGGTCGCAGCATCTGATCTTCGAGCGCATGGTGCGGGCGATGATGGGATGCCCGATCCCGCTTGTTGCGGCCGTCAACGGCGCCGCCTATGGCGGCGGCTGCGAGATCGCAGCAGCGTCGGATTTCGTCTATGCCGCGCGTGGTGCGCGCTTTGCGTTGACCGAGGTCACGCTTGGAATCATGCCGGGAGCGGGCGGTACCCAGAATTTGGCTCGCGCGGTCGGCGAGCGTCGCGCCAAGGAACTGATCCTGTCGGGCGTTGCCTTCACCGCGCTCGAGGCGGAAGCATGGGGGCTGGTCAATCGCATCGTCGAACCGGCGGAGCTTGTGGAGACCACATTCGGAATTGCCCGGCGCATTGCCGCCAATGGGCCGCTCGCGGTGCGTCAGGCCAAGCAGGCCATTCATCGCGGCCTGCAGATGTCGGTGTGGGACGGCATGGCGTTCGAGATCGAGGCTTACAATCGCTTGGTCCCGACCGACGACCGCCGCGAAGGCGTGCTCGCGTTCAATGAGCGCAGGAAGCCGATGTTTCGGGGGCGGTGATCCCAGATGCGCTGGTGCTGCTGGTATGTCATTCGACATTTGATCGGCAATATCCGAGGACGACGGACGCCTTCGCGTTTGTGATATCTTTGGCTACGCAACCATAGATTGCGGGTGGTCTGCGATCGATTTTCTGAACCCCAGTCTTATGGGAGCGTCAGATAGCGGCTCACCGGGCGTTCGCCGCGGCCGACCGGTCGCGGACCGGTTGGCCGATTCGGGCCAGAATTCCCTGTCAGGAGCAACAAACCTGTGCGAAAGGCCCTAAAACCCGGCTCATTGGGCTAATATCCCTTCATTCCGAATCAGAGGAGACGCAATGGCTACCCAGATGACCAAGTCGCAACTGCTTGAGAAGCTTTCGACAATCACCGAGCTTTCCAAGCGCGACGTCAAGCATGTCATGGATACGTTGACCGATGTCGGTCACAAGGAACTGAAAAAGAACGGGATCTTTCTTGTGCCGGGCTTCGCGAAGTTCGTCGTCGTGAAGAAACCAGCCACCAAGGCCAGGAAAGGCACCAACCCGTTTACGGGCGAAGAGATGATGTTCAAGGCAAAGCCGGCCCGCAAGATCGTTCGGGCAAGGCCGGTCAAAGCTGCCAAGGACGCCGTCTAAAGCAAAGGCCCCCTCACGGGGGCCTTTTGTTCGAGTGTCTTAAGTTCCCTCAGGAGGAATCAATCTCGAACATGCAAACTATGCTTTGGCCTTCTTGTCTTTGACAAGCGGCAACGTGGCCCGGATCAGCCATCGGCTCGGCGCGACCGGTTGGCTGATCCGGGCTTACGATTTCTTGCAATGGTGTACACGCAGAGGTGGCACGTAGACTTGCGCGGCTTCCGCCTGCGCTCTTCAAGCTATCGCGGATTGGTCGCGCCCCTCGTCGCTTTACTAAGGGCTGGCCCGCAAGGGATTGATCAGGTCCGGGCACCGATCAAGCAATATCCGGTAGCCACATTCGAGCCGCAGTGTCGTGAATGCACGCGCGAAAAAAGGCCTTGGCCCCGTCACCGATCTGTCTTGCTTTGGACAAGGCGCTAAGCAGAGCTAGTAAGGACCGAGGAGTTCCCCATCCGCGGCATTGGACCGGACAAGGAGCGCCCATGCAGTCAGCGCAGAAACAGCAAGACGTCGATCCGGCAGAGGGCGGGATCGGAGCCAAGTACAGAGAGTCTCTGTTCGGTTACCAGCGGATCGCGAAGGAAATCATCGCCAGCATCGAGGAGCGACTTGAAGAGCTGACGGCGAGGCATTCTTCCGAAGCGCAGTCCTCCGTGTCGCTGCGGACCCCGCTCGGCAGCTGGCTGCTCCGCGGTATCATTGGATTACTGCTGATAGCCGCCGTCCTTGGCGGCGTGCTCGCCTGGCAATGGCCTCGCAGCGAGATGGTGAGGTCGATGGTCGCTCGGACAGCGCCGCAACCGGTCATCGATCTGCTGTCGGACAAGCAGGACGTTGCGGCGGATCAGAGCGCGCCCGCGGATGCCAGCGTGCAGGACGCATCGGTGTATCGGCCCGCATCGGACAGTGACCGGCAGAATGGCGTGGCCCCGTCGATCGACCAGTCGCAGTTGGTGCAGAGGATGGCGCGGGATATCGCAAATCTTCAGGACGGGATCGAGCAGCTCAGGGCGGGCCAGGACCAGCTGCTGCGCATGATGATGCGACCGTCCGGCCTGAACGCGCAGGCGAGGACGACGCCGGCACGGGCGGTTACGCCCCAGCAGACAACCGGGCTTGCGCCATCGCCCCTGCTGCCGCTGCGGCGTCCTGCTGCTGCGGCGGCGCGGACGGTTCCGCAATAGCTGCGGGCCAATTCGGGCTCGCAGGATGGGTTAAGACCTTTCGCGAAACCCATCCTCTTCGCGAACTGCAATGGATCGGTCTCGCGGCGTTTATCATCGGGCGCGCATTACGCTTCGAGCTACGGCGACGAAGCCGTGACGATTCCTAGCTTGGCCCATTCAGTCGGCGGCAATTCGGTTTCCCGCCGGGACTCCCAATTCTGGTCACCAATGTCGAGCAGTTCCGGCTCGACGCCCATCTCGCGCAGGTAAAGGCGGAACAGTTCGTCATGCCGCGCCTTCAGGCCTTCGCGCGCTTCGTCGGACATGTTGGGCGTAAGCCGATTGCGGATGAATCTGCCCGTCAGCATGATCCGTGTGCCCGGTGGCAGGCTGCGATGGACACCACCGGCCAGAATCAGGACGCAGGGGGTATCGCAGCGCGGCTCCGACAGGTTCATCCTGGCGTCGAGCGGGCCGCCCTGACGCTTGAGCGCGAAACAGTCGGCCTCGGACTTGCCGTCGCAGGCTTCGACTTCGGTCGTTCCCACGGTGGTGTCGATGCCGCGGCCGCGCAGGATCCGGCCGAGGTTGGTCGAGATCTTGAGATCGCCGCCCCGGTCATGGATGACGACCGGAAGCTTGCGTGGGGCTTGCCGGTCGAGGATTGCGATCAGCCGCTTGAGGGTATCCCACTCTACGATGCCCTCGGCCGCGATCCACTCCGAGCAGCCTGGCCCGCATGCGTCCGCCGCGCCGTGCGCGACATAGAAGATCATGGCGTCGGGCAGCTCGCCGATGCCGCCGACCGGTGGCCGCGCCGCCGTCTGCGCCAGTGCGAAACCGGCGGGGATAAAGCTTATGACTGCACTGAAGATGATCGCGCGTACGGACCATGCGCCCATGCCGGCGGCTCCCTGACCAATCCTTTGCAATCATATTCCATCCCGGAGTTGTGCTGCGCAAGCGAGCTCGGGCCGCATGCCGATGCGACGAACACGTAAAAGTTGCAGAGGGGCCTTGATGTCGCGCGTACTCCGCCCATCCTTCGCGCTATACTGTTCCGGGCACTTCTTGCGAAACCCATGAAGGGGCGCCGCCGCCGAAACCGCGGCGAAGCAATCGGAACGGCGCGAAGGGAGTTTTTCAATGATCAAGGGCAGGGCGATTGCGGCGGCTACCTTCACAGTATTGGCAGCGCTGGCGTGTCTGGGCGCGGACGCGAATGCCGCGCAGTGCGGCAGCACGGCGGCCGGTTTCGAGGCGTGGAAGAGACAGTTCGCCGATGAAGCGAGGGCAAAAGGCGTCAGTGCCTCGACCGTCGGAGCCTTGATGGCTACGAACTATGCCAGCGCAACCATCGCCGCCGATCGCGGCCAGCGAAGTTTTGGTCTATCGCTCGATCAGTTTCTCGCCAAACGCGGCGCCGCGGCCATCGCCGCGCGCGGTCGCGCGTTGAAGCAATCCCAGGCGGCGCTGTTCGCATCGATCCAGCAACGCTACGGTGTGCCGCCAGGGCCGTTGATCGCGATCTGGGGAATGGAGACGGGTTTTGGCAGCCAGCGCGGCAATCAGAACATGCTGTCCTCGATCGCCACGCTCGCCTACGACTGCCGCCGGCCGGAATATTTCACCGAGCAGCTCTATGCGGCTCTGCAACTGATCGATCGTGGCGCGCTGTCGGCGGGCACGCGCGGCTCCATGCATGGCGAAATCGGTCAGACCCAGTTCCTGCCGAAGAACATCCTGGCTTACGGCACCGGCAATCTCGACGTCGCCGCCAACGCGCTCAGCTCGACGGCGAATTTCCTCAAGGCGCACGGCTGGCAGGCCGGCGCGGGGTACCAACCGGGCGAGACCAATTTCGCGGCGATCCAGGCCTGGAATGCCGCTCAAGTCTATCAGCGCGCCATTGCGCTGATCGGCCGCCAGATCGACGGAGGTTAGTCCGTCTTGGCGGCAGCGCGCACGAAGGCTGCCAGTTCGGCGTTGAAGCGAGGCGCGTCTTCGTAGAACGGGGAATGACCGATCCCCTCATACACCGAGAGCTTGGCCCCCGGGATGACCGAGGCGGTATACTGGCCGGCGCCGAGCTTGGCGTTGCGGTCCTCCGCGCCATGGGTCACCAGCACCGGCAGTTTCAGTTTCGACATCATCTCGGTGGCGTCGAGCGGACGGCCGCCAAGAGCGGCCCGCACCTTGGGCAGCACCATCATGTTGAACGCCAGCATGGTCTCATAGTCGTCGGCGCTTGGTTGCTTGGCGAAGCAGCCGTGCAGAAAGGTTCGCGTCGCCTGGATGTTGGTCGCGAGATCTTCTGACGCCATCAGCGGCAGGATCTTGAGATTGTCGCCGATCAGGGCGGGGTCGACCTTGATCGGCGCATCGACGAAGTTGATGCCGGCGATCTGGCCCGCGCCATGGGTCGCGAGATAATCCGAGATCACCCGGCCGGCATAGGACCAGCCGACCAGCACTGGGCGCTTCAGGCCCGCGGTGTCGATCACGGCCTGCACCTCGTCGCCCCACGCCTTGGAATCCCGATAGCGCGCCGGATCGAGCGGCTTGTCGGAATTGCCGTGTCCGCGCAAATCGTAGGTGACGATGCGAAACTCCTTGGCGAGGTCGCCCTCGACCTGGCGCATCCAGGAGAGATGGCTCTGCGAGAAACCATGGATGAACAAGATTTCCGGGCCGGCCGGGTTGCCCCACTCCTGCGCGGAGATGGTCAGACCGTCGGGCGTCTGCACCGTGATCGGTTTGTATTTCAGGCCTTCGCCGAACGCCGGCTGAGCCATTGCAACAAACAAGGCGGCCGCGATCGTCGTTTTGACGGGGCCGATATCGCGCACGTCTATCCTCATCGAAATCCTCCCGTTATTTTTCTTGTGGCAGGACATCCAGTCTAACACCCGCACGAAGGGGGCGTAAGTTCGATGCGCGTCCACTGACGCCACAGCGAGCCGAGTGGGCAGGCCGCGAGTGGGCAACATTTAAGCCGCCCTACGAGCTGAAGCCGGCGGGAACGCGAGGGGATATGAGAGCGTGACGGACCACGAGACGAAGCGGCTGGTCGCCCTGGTCAAGATGGTTGATCAATGTCTTGGTCGTTGCGAAGACGAAGTGGATAGCCGTTCAATGTCTGCCGGAGAGCACACAATAGAAGCTTGCGGAGTTTGGCCTCATGCAGGTTGTCACCCCGCGATTCCGGCGATGGACGGAAGCGGGCAAGAAATTCATCGCAGCAAGCAGGATCGGTTGAGAGCCCTTCGCGAAACCCATCGTCTTCGCAAACTGCAATGGATGGGGTTCGCGGAGTTTTTCATCGGGCCGACCGCAGGCCGGACCCGGTGGGTGTACTCCGGCCAAGCCTACGTTTCGCAAGCCTACGTTTCGCAAGCCTACGTTTCGATTGAGCTAAGCGGCCTTGGCGGTGCGTTCCGGGCCGGCCGTTTCCATCGCCCTCATATACATGTCGAGCAGGGTGTCGCGCTCGTCGCGCTCCTCCTTGTCCTGCTTCCTCAGTTTGATGATTTCCTTGAGGATTTTCACATCGAAGCCCTCGGCCTTGGCCTCTGAAAAGACTTCTTTTTTCGACTCGTTCAGTTCCTGCAATTCGCTGTCCAAGTGCTCGATCCGCTCTACGAAGGAACGGATCCGTCCGCCGGGAATGCTGATGTCAGACATGGTGCCTCGCTGTTGAAGGAGACCATGAAAATGCAGGCAAAGAAATAACCAATGCGTTAACGCAAACCCCGGAGCCTCCTCAATTACAGGTGATTGGCGACCAGCGCCGGACGCGCGTCGCGCTTGACGGTCGCCGCCTTACCCGGAGGCTCCGCCCATCCCGCGGACCATCACCGAAACAGCGCAAAATAGATCACGTAAAGCCAGCCCAGAATGCCGTCGATGATCGCCCAGAGGATCGAATGGTTGGTGGTATAGGAGATCGCGATGGCAAGCGCGGAGCCAAAGCCCACGCCGTATTTTGCGCCCTCGACCCGAACTCCGTAGGAGCGATTGCCGTTCATCTCGACCACCTCAGCCATGCAGCCGGCATCAGCATAGCGACGTGAGCGGTGGTTTCATAGGATGGCGAACGGATATCGTCTCGCTCATCCGCTCAGTACGGCCGGGCGACGTGCCACAGGTTGGAGGGATCATCGGCGCCGTTGGCGTCGCCGGGGGCCTTGTCCGCGCGCGAGCTGTAGAGCGGGCGATACCGATTGGCCCACATCTTGCTGCCGTCGCTGCGGGTGATGACGGTGAAATCGCCCGAGGCCTCGGCATTGGCGGTTGCTGCGACCGGAATCCAGCGCTCGGTGCATTTGCCATCGCAGGTCGACTTGTCGCCGCTGTCGTCGCGATCGAAATAATACAGCGTCATGCCCTTGAGATCGACCAGGATCGGACGACGGTTGACGATGATCGCGCGCACCGGCAGGGCCGGCGCGTCTTGCTTGGCGGCCGGCGGCGCTTCGGAGGACTCCGACCCATGGGCCTGCGCGAGCGGTATCTGCGTCGAGACCAGCATGGCTGCGGCGATCAACAATAATCTAGACAGGAATCTGAACATCAATGAACCCCAACGAAAATCGTGTCGTGAGCGTCGAAATCGGGTTCACGATGGCAGCCACAGCTTAGTTCCAGGTTTCGCAGAACGTGACGAATTATCGACAAGTTTGATGGAAAATTAGCCATGGCGGCGGCGCCGCGGCACCGGATACCAGGCTGCGGCCAAGGTACGTTCAGCCGGGGATCTCGATGGCGTCGAACCGGCGCGTCGGATCAGCGAGCAGGCTTGCGGTTTCGACAATGCGCATTTCATCGGTGCCGCGGGCCGCGGTGCGCTCCAGCACCGCGAAGATGGCCGATGCGGCGTGGCCCAGCGCATCCGGCGTGTCGGACCCGCGAACGCGCGCGGACACCAACAGCGCGGCAAACAGATCGCCGGTCCCGGACGGGCTGATCGGCAGTTTTGGCGTGCGCACGCGCCAGGCGTGCGATCGTTCGACGGCGACGGTCTCGATCTGGCCGTCCGGGGTGTCGGCGAGCTCGGCGCTGGTGACGACGATGGT
>Ga0210392_10001004_pt1 | contig 15397 bp, 17 predicted proteins | sample IncBWC30OmetaG_FD_161057 | JGI IMG/M metagenome (GOLD analysis project Ga0210392, IMG submission 161057) | Forest soil microbial communities from Barre Woods Harvard Forest LTER site, Petersham, Massachusetts, United States - Inc-BW-C-30-O ...
GTTTTTCCCGCTGCCGTCCATCCATCCAGCCGTGCCTTCTTCCCGGTCCCTTGCAGTATGACCCTTTCCATCATCCGCCGCATCGCTGCAGCCGTCTCCGGACGAATCACGCGTCGTGGTTCCGCGTTCCCTGAAAGTCCATCCAGCACCAGAATCTCGTCGCCGCGGCGCATCTCTCGCACCACGCGCGGCTTGTACAGCAGCCCGCCATTCGCAATCACCGACACCGCCGAAATCATTTGTAGCGGCGTTACTCCCACTTCCTGACCCATCGAAATCGATCCAATCGAGTACGATCCCCAGTGCTCGTACCGCCGCAGTTTCCCGCGGCTTTCTCCCGGCAAGTCGATGCCCGTGAACGAGCCGAATCCGAATCCCTTGATGTACTCATAAAACTTCGGCGAGCCCAGCCGCAGCGCAATCTTGATAGCGCCCACGTCGCTCGAATTCGCCAGAATTTCCGATACCGTCAACATCCCGTATTTCTTGTGGTCGTGAATCGTGTGCCCCGCCACTACCACCGCGCCGTTTCCGCAGTCGAACACGTCTTCGGAACGGATCAGGTTCTGGTCCATGGCCGCCGCCAGCGTCACCAGCTTGAATGTCGATCCTGGCTCATAAATCGCGCTCACCGCGCGGTCCATTCGTGCTTCTGCCGGAACGTCCACCGCTGCATTCGGATTGAATTTTGGCCAGTTTGCCAGTGCCAGGATCGCCCCACTATTCGGATCCTGCACGATCACCGTTCCCGCAGGCGCGTGCGTTCTCTCAATCGCCGCTGCCAGCTCTCGTTCCGCGATGTATTGAATCTTTTCGTCAATCGTCAGAATGACGTTCACGCCTTGGTCACGCTGCGCTTCTCCCCCGTCAAACCAGCGCTGCCTTGCGTCCGCCATCACTACGATCTTCTCGCCCTTGCTGCGGATCAGCCCGTCGTACTGGTGTTCAATTCCCCCCAGTCCTTTCTCGTCCACGTCCACAAAGCCTAATACGTGCGCGGCCATGTCCCTCTTCGGGTAATACCGCTGGTTCTCCTCCTGAAAATAGATGCCCGTCAGATTCAGCGCCTTGATCGACTGCACCTTCTCTGGTGGAAGCTTCCGCTGAATCCACACAAAGGTGCTTCCCGATTCCAATTTTTCTCGAACGTATTCCTGCGGAGCGTCCAACACGCCCGAAAGCAACCGCGCCGCCATCGGCACGTCCTTCACTTCCGCAGGGATCGCGAACGCCGATTGCACCGGCACGCTCATCGCCAGCGGCCGCATGTTCCGGTCGTAGATCGCTCCGCGTTTCGGCGTGATGTCCAGCGTGCGCCGCTGCTGCCGCGAAGCGCGCACCAGGTATTCACTGTGTCGGAATAATTGCAGGTAGGCAAGCCGGCCAGATACCGCGAGTATCCAAAAAAGCGCCACGCCGGCAAGAATCAGTAAACGGACGTCAGCTTTATTCTGCTGCATGGCTCAGGCAGTTGGCTCGCGTTCTGGCGGACCCGACACTCGTTTCCAAACTCACCGGTCTGCGACTGTCCACCCTTCGGCTCTGGGTTTCGTCAGGACACGGCTTCCGGCATGCCATAACCTGCGGCTTCAGCCGCTGAGGGCCAGCCTGAATCTAGGGCGCTCGATTTGGCCGCACGTAACGCACCGCCGCAACCTGCGCCTCATCCAGATTCGTGTACTCGCGCACCTGCGACGGAATCGGTTGCGTCAATCCCAGTTGGTGTCGCGCCAGCAAATCAATTCGCCGCGGATCCCGCAGCGTCGCGATTTCCAGCTTCAGTTGCCCGTTGTACGACTGCGCCGATTGCTGCTTGGCCCTCATCTCTTCTAGCTGGAAGCTCAAATCGATGCAGCGGAAGTGTTGGTAGATGTAAAGTAGGAAGAAGATCGCCACGATCCCGCCCAGCGCCGCCGTCTTGTACAGACCGCGCATCTTCGCCGGCTCCACGTGCCGCACCAGCCGCGAATTATCAATGCGCTTCACGGTCTGAAACTCCATCATCACCGGCTTCTTCTTGCTCTTGCGTACCATCTCACACCTTCTCCGCGCACCGGAGCTTCGCGCTTCGCGATCTCGGGTTCGCTTCCAGCTCTGCTGGCCTCGGCACAATCACGTGTTTCGTCAGCACCTTCAGCGTTCCCGCTCTTTGCCCTTCCTGGAACGCGTGCTTCACCAGCCGGTCTTCCCTCGAGTGGTACGTCAGCACCACCCACCGGCCCCCTGAATTTATTGTGGCGGGAGTCCGAAAAAGAAACTGCCCGAGTTCCTCCAACTCTCGATTCACCGCTATCCGCAGCGCCAGAAACGTTTTTGTTGCGGGATGCAGTCTCTGCCTTCCCCATTGCTTCCGGACGCCTGCCACAACCGTTGCCAGGTGCGCGGTATCCCTGATCGGTCGCGCTTTCACTATCCCTCTGGCGATTCTCCTGGAATCGTGCTCTTCCGCTTCCCGGTAGAGCAGGTCGGCTAATTCCTTCTCCGACCATCGATTCACAATCTCTTCGGCCGTCAGCGTGTCTTCTTCCAACTCCCCGCTGCTCATTCTCATATCCAACGGCCCTCCCTCGCGGAACGAAAACCCTCGCTCCGGACGGTCAAGCTGCATGCTCGAAACTCCCAAGTCGGCCAAGACCCCGTCCACCATCGCTATCCCCAACCCTTGTACGGCCTCCGCAATCCTTGAGAACGGCGCGTGTACAAAACTCACTCGACTCGCAAATTCTTTCAGCCGCTCCCGTGCGATCTGCAGCGCCTGTGCGTCCCGGTCCAGGCTGATCAACCGGCCCGACGATAAGCGCGCGGCGATGGCTGCCGAATGCCCTGCCGCTCCGGTCGTGGCGTCTACGTAAACTCCTTCCGGCTTTATGGCCAGCCATTCCAGCACCTCATCTAACAGCACCGGTATATGTGGTGCGCCCAATTGCCTCGCCCTGCTTGCCTTGCCGCCCCGCCTACAACTTGCCCCTGCTAAATCCCGGAACTCTTCAGCGCGTCGTCATCCGCATCCGTGTACGGCTCGCTCTTCATCTCATCCAGGACCCTCGTGTGGTTCATCACCACCAGGTGGTCCAATTGGCCGAACACATCCACATCGCCCTTGGTCTGCGCCGACTCCCGCAAAACCGTCGGTATCAGTACTCGCCCCTGCCCATCAATCTCTACCGCTTGCCCGTAATAACTTGTGTGAAACAGAAATTTGCGCTTTACTTTGTCCGTGCTGGGCAGCTTCTCCAGCTTGTTCTCAATCTCGGACCATACCGGCATCGGGTAAATGCGTGCTCGATCACCGGTTGTGCTGGTGATGTAAAACTGTTTCCCATACTCCTCGAGCGCTTCAAGAAACACGGCGGGTATCTTCAACCGACCCTTCTCGTCCACCTTTGCCTGACAATTGCCCCGCAGCTTCATTTCGCCCACTTCTTTGGAGGATGAGTATGCCCAAATCCACCACTGCCCTCTAGGGTGCCCTACTTGACTCTACAATAAACCACTTTTTGCCACTTTCTGCCACATCTTAGGCTTATTCGCAAAGTTGTCAAGGGAAATTCTCTTCCTCTGTGCAAATTTTGTTGAATTTCGTTCCCAACAGTACTGTTCAACACCACTACGACCCGCTGCGATTCTCTCTCTTCATTTTGTCTATATATGGTAGTTCGTCCTCAGTTCGCAACCGCCCCGTCGCGGCGTCTTGGGGCGTTGGGGCTATTCCCTTCTTTTGTGAGCTGTGATACTCTCTGCCCGTCTTGGATTACTAGACTGAAGGAGCGGCGCCTATGGAATGGACCACACCGCAGCACGAAGAGATCGACCTCAACTGCGAAATCAGTTCGTACGGCAACGCCGAACTCTAATCGCATTTCTTCCTAAAGCCCGCCTTTCACACCCTAGCTTCACCCGGGGCTGAGGCGGGCTGTTTTGCGTTTATACTGCTAGGTGTCGCGCGATTTTCCCGCCCGTCCCCGCGTCTCCTCTTACGGAGCCTCTCTTCATGCACATCAAAATCCTCGGCTCAGCCGCTGGCGGCGGGTTTCCGCAATGGAATTGCGCTTGCCACAATTGTTCTGGTCTCCGCGCAGGCACGTTGCGAACACGTGCGCGCTCGCAAGCGCAAATTGCTTTCTCTCCTCTGTCCGGACTCTGGTTTCTGGTTGGCGCTTCCCCCGATCTCCGTTCACAAATTATCGCCGCCCCGGAGCTTTCTCCCAATCCCGATTTGCCGGGACACTTCCCCATCGCCGGCGTCTTTCTTCTCTCTGCTGATGTTGACGCCGTCATGGGCCTGCTTCATCTGCGTGAGTTCCAGAATTTTTTCGTCTTTGCCACCCCCGCGGTTCAGCGTCTCCTCAAGAACGAAAGCCGTATCTTCAAAGTCCTCGACCGCGCCGATCCGCCGGTCCAATGGCAGATGCTTTCTTCGCGCGGCCGCATTGGTTGCCATCTCTCGGAGAATCCCGGCGACGCACCCACATTTTTCTACAGCTCCATCCCTCTCAATGGCTCCTATCCCGATTTTGCCAGCGAAGATTTCCGTCGCAGCGCTGCGCCCGATGAAGCCACGGTCGGCTTGCTGCTCGAACAATCCAGCAAAAAAATCTTCATCGCGCCTTCTCTTTCCGGCCGCGGCTCCGATTGGGCCAAGACTGCCGCTTCCGCCGATCTCGTCCTGATCGACGGCACCTTCTGGTCCGACGACGAAATGCAGCAAACGGGCCGCAGCGAGAAAAGCGCCACGGAAATTGGCCACATTCCTTGCTCCGGCCCCGATGGCCTTCTCGCACAATTCCCACCCAACGCCCGCGGCCGCAAAATCCTTTTCCACATCAACAACACCAATCCCATCCTCGACGAAGACTCACCCGAACATCGCCTGGCACTGGAAGCCGGCTTTGAAATCGCCTACGATGGTCTCGAAATCACTTTATGACCGTGGCCATATCCGACAATCCACCCCTCACCGAAGCCGACTTCATTGCCGGCTTTCACGCTATCGGCGCTGAGCGCTATCACCACCGGCATCCCTTCCATCTGTTAATGCACGCAGGCAAACTCACCCGCGGCCAGCTCCAGGCCTGGGCCCTCAATCGCTACTACTATCAGGAACACATTCCCATCAAGGATGCGGCCATCCTCGCTCGCAGCGACGATCCGGCCTTCCGCCTTGCCTGGCGCAAGCGCATCCTCGATCACGATGGCGACGGCGCCAAGCCCGGCGGCATTGAAAAGTGGCTCAAGCTCGTCGAAGCCACCGGCCTTTCGCGCCAGCAAGCTATTCGCAGCGTTGGCATCTTGCCCGCCACGCGCTTCGCCGTCGATGCCTACGTGCAACTTGTCTCCACGCGTTCCCACCTCGAAGCGGTTGCTTCGTCGCTCACCGAACTCTTCAGCCACGAACTCATCGCTCTGCGCATGGACCGCATGCGCCAGCACTATCCTTGGCTCCTTCCGGCGCTCGACTATTTCCAGGGCCGCCTTACGCAAGCTCCCGAAGACGCGGAGTTTGCCCTCGCCTACTGTGTGCAACACGCCCGCACACGCGAGCAGCAGGATCTGGCCCACGCCGCACTTCGCGCCAAATGCGATATTCTGTGGGCTCAGCTCGACGCGCTCTATTTCGCCTACGTCAGTCCAGGCTGGCCGCCTCCCGGCGCTTTCCAGCCCGCCAAGGAATCGTGATGAAGCCCGAACTCACCGCCACTCCCAGCCTCGCTCCCGGCTGTCGCCTCAACGAAAAATCGCAGCAGCCGCGTATGCTCCTCATGCCCGAACGCGCCCTGCGTCTCAATGGTCCCAGCCTGGAAATCGTGCAACTCTGCGACGGCTCGCACACCGTCCAGCAAATCGCCGAAAAACTTCACGCGCTCTACGCCAAAGCTGAACCCCAGCGCATCACCGACGACCTGCTCGGCTACCTCGCGCTCCTCCACGACCAGCGCGCTATCGACTTTTAGGAGTGCGGCGGCTCGCCGCCGCTTTTACAATTTCATGTTCTCTGCAGTCTCGACAACGAGAGCGCGAAGCAGTGTTTGCCATTCCGAGCGTGGCGAGAACTCAACTGTTTTGCGATGCGCAAAAAGTTGGTCATTCCGAGCGAAGCGAGGAATCTGCCGATCCACGAGTGTGCAAGACATTTGTCATTGCGAACGGAGTCTGCGGAGTGAGGAATCTCTCCCAGACTTCATGAACTCCGACCAATCCAGGTTTCTATGACCCGAACCATCCCCGCTCCCCTCGCCCTCGTCGCCGAACTCACCCATCGCTGCCCGCTCCACTGCGTGTACTGCTCCAATCCCATCGAACTCGCGAAACGCGACAGCGAACTTACGACCGAGACCTGGTCGCGCCTTTTCCGCGAAGCTGCCGAGCTCGGCATCCTTCAGGTCGATTTCACCGGCGGCGAACCTCTCGCTCGCACCGATAGCGTCGCCCTCGTCCGCTCCGCCCGCGAAGCCGGACTCTACGTCAGCCTCATCTCCAGCGGCCTTCCGCTCGACCAGGCCAAGCTTGCCGCTCTTGTCTCCGCCGGCCTCGACCATTTTCAGCTCAGCTTCCAGGGCGCAGGTGAACAAACGGCGAGAGAAATTTCCGGCACCTCTACCCACGCGCAAAAACTTCGCGTCCTCGACTGGCTGAAAAGCTACCGCATCGGCCTCACCCTGAATTTTGTGATTCACCGCCAGAACATTCACGAACTGGAAGAAATGCTCGCCCTCGTTGAAAAATATTCGCCTGGCTCCGCGGAATTTGCCAGCGTTCAGTATTACGGCTACGCCTTCGCCAACCGCGCCAATCTGCTTCCCACCCGCACGCAGCTCGACTATTGCGTCGCCACCCTCAAGCAAGCTGAAGAGCGCCTCACGGGCAAGACTCGTCTCGTGTTTGTTGTTCCGGATTACTACGCCAAGTTTCCCAAGCCTTGCGTCGGCGGTTGGGGACGCAAGCTCATGCTCATCTCGCCCGACGGCACCGCGTTACCCTGCCACGCCGCCAATGTCATTCCAGGATTGCGCTTCGACAATGTAAACGAAAAAAGCCTGCGTGAAATTTGGGAAACTTCCTCAGCTTTCTGTCATTTCCGCGGCGAAGACTGGATGCCGGAGCCCTGCAAATCGTGCGACCGCCGGCACCTGGATTTCGCCGGCTGCCGCTGCCAGGCTTTCCTTCTGGCAGGCGACGCCGCCTCCACCGATCCCGTCTGCTCGTTAGCCCCCACTCGCCCCCTAGTCAACGCCATCCTCTCCGCAACCAACCCGCTCGACCCCACCATCCCCAACACAAAATCCGAGTACCTCTACCGCCCCAACCCCGCCTGATTCGCGGCTATACGTTGTCTATCGGCCTCGTCTAGCGGCTCCGGTCGCTCACCCCTTCAAGGGTGAGGCTCGTGCTTGGTGTTTCCTCTGCTCCCTCACTCGGGTGTTCGCGCAATCCTCGCCTACCCCTCAATCACTCCCGCTCCCACCGCCGCCCCACTCGTATCTCTCAACCTAAATGCCACGCGCCACAAAAACACGATGCATCCCGCCAGCACCAAAATCCCAAATAGCAATATCGTCCGCGGCGCTCCCACATGTTTCGCCACGTAGCCCGCGATCAGCGCCCCAATCGGCATCACGCCCATGAACATCGTCGCGTACACCGCCATCAACCGGCTGCGCATCGCCTCAGGCACGCGCTCCTGAATGATTGTGTTCGTTGCCGCCATTTGGGATGTCGCCGCAAACCCCACCGCAAACAGCACCACCGCGCACAACCAGAACGCCCTCGCCTGCGAAAATACGATCAGTCCAATCGCGCACGTCGTGCACGTCGCTCCAATCCACTTTGCCAATCCCTTATATTCCGTGCGTGCCGCGAATTGCAGCGCCCCCAGCACCGCTCCCACTCCCGCCGCGCTCATCAGCAATCCCAACGCTTTGGCCCCGCCATGCAAAATATCGTGCGCATAAATTGGCAGAAACACCGAGTACTGCAACCCAAACATACTTAGAACGCACAACAAAAGCAGCGCCGACCGGATCGGCAGGTCCGCCATCGCAAAGCGGAATCCCTGCACAAAACTCCGCACCGGCGACTCTCCGTCGTGCTTCATCTCTGTCGCAGTGATTCTCATCATCAGCAACGCCACCAGCACCGCGATGAAACTCAGTCCATTCACAAAAAAGCACCAGCCTTCGCCGATCGCCATGATCGCAAACCCCGCAATCGCCGGGCCCACTACCCGCGCTCCGTTAAAGATCGACGAATTCAACGCAATCGCATTCGGCAGGTCTTCCCTTCCTACCATGTGTACGAAAAATGCTTGCCGGATCGGCACATCGAACGCGTTCACAATCCCCACCAGGAACGCGATGTAAATGACGATCAATGGCCACTTGTCCACCACATGTGTCAGCGTCAGCGCCGCCAGCACGAAGGCCAGAATCATCGAGCACGTCTGCGTCACGATCACGCCGCGGTGTCGGTTGTAGCGGTCTCCCATGTACCCGCCCATCCACGCCAGCAACAGCATTGGCACCTGGCTCGCAAATCCAAAAATACCCAGCAGCGCCACCGATTTCGTCAACCGGTAGACGAGCCACTGCTGCGCCGTGGTTTGCATCCACGTGCCAATTAGCGAAATCAGTTGGCCGATGGTGAACAGCTGAAAGTTGCGGTGCTTCAGCGCGCGAAATCTTGTCGACAGAGCGAGAATGGAGATCTCCCCTTGATTCGATGCGTGCCAACCCAACTAGTCACCATGCCGCGAATCTTCGCCCCTTGTCAACGCACGCACAGCGACACAACCGCTCCAAGATGGCGCGCAAGCGACATTGCGTTTTCTAGTAGATGAAGGATTGCGCTGTCGTCCGGAGCTCCGGCGCTTTTCCGGGTGGCCCATCAGTTCGCAGGTGTTATCCGGAGCGAAGCGAAGGATCTCAACCGCATGTTTCTGAATCAATTCAACCGGCCGGAGACGAGACTTTCAACTTATAACTGACAACTGCCTCACTCCCCCGGCGGCCCCGGCGCGCCACCCACATGTGTGTGGCTCAAATCTCTCAACATCGACTTCTCCTCATCGCTCATGCCCTTCGTAAAGTTCGGATCGTTCAGCCGCTGATTCCGCGCCGCTTCCGGCATGTTCTGCAACACGCCCAACTTTTGCTTCATCACTTGTTGCCGGTCCCAAGGCATCTGCTTCCATTGCGGAAGCACATTATTCTTGATGTGATCTCTCTGCGCCGGCGACAACTCTTGCCAGACATGTTCCTTCTGCTGGAGATCCACACGTTGTGCGGACGTCATCTTGTCCCATTGATTGAACTGCTGTCGAATTTTGCTTTGCTTTTCCGGCGAAAGATTCTGAAACGCTTGGCTATTCTGCAGCACCTTGTCCCGCTGTTGTGGAGTCAGCGAACGCATCTGATCCACCCAGGGCCGCGCTGCAGCCCCACCCACTTGTCGTTTCGGCGTCAACTGCGCGCCATTGCCATTGGGAGGCGGATTCGCATTATTGAAGTTGTTTGCCGGCGGACGGTCCCCACCATGATATTGATTCACCGGAGGCCGGTTAGCATTCTCCGGAGGCCGAGTATTCGCCGGAGGCCGATTGGCAGTCTGATTCTGCGGGTGCGGCGGCGGCGACACATGTGGTTGCGACACATGCGGCTGCGCTGGTTGCTGTGGTGGCCTGTTCGGATTCGGCTTCTGTTGCGCCCAGGCACACACGGTGAGCACGGTGCAACCCGCCACCGTCAGCACCGCCAATCCCTCCTGGAATCTCTTCTTCACGCTCTCTCTTCGCTGCTTCCTTACTTCTTTCCGCCTCTTTGCTTAAACTGAAACTAATAACTGAATGCTTCTTTCACATCTGCTGCGGCACACTGCCCGAATCCGAATCATCGTCTGCCGGAGGCGGCAATTCCTTCAGCGGCTCAAAATTCGTCAATACGTCGTGATCTTCCAGCACCGGAAGATCCTGCATCATTTGTGCGTCGTCCACATGCACAACCGGCTCAACCATCCGCGAGCGATACCCAAACAACAACGAGGCCACCAGCAGCGCCGATGCCGCAAACGCCACGCGCGGCGGAACCCTCAGCCACGCCCACCAATTGCTCTTCGCCGGCTCGGCTGCCACCAGCGCCCGTACCCGCGCATCGAACGCCGGCGATGGTTCGAACACCGGCAGTTCCTCCAGCAGCCCGGACACCGCGCGAAATTCCTCCACACGCCGACGACACGGCGCGCACGCCGCCACATGCTTCTCGACATCCGGCCGTTCACTTTCTTTCAGCCGTCCATCCACGTATGCCAGGATCCGGCTTTCCATTTTTTCGCAACTCATAACACTTCCCTCTTTCCCTGCCCTACGGCCTGCCTTGAACGGCCACGAGCGGGGCTAGTTCCACTCGCAGCGATTCATATGCCCGGAACAGCAGCGATTTCAGCGCGCTCTCGGAACAACTCAGAATCTTGGCAATCTCCGCATAATCCAACTCCTGGTATTTGTGCAGCAGCACCGCCGCACGCTGCTTCTCCGGGAGCTTGTCGATCGCGCGACGAATCATTTTCACTCGGGCATCCTCGACGAGATGCTGCTCGATGTTGGGGTGTTTGTCCGCAACATCCAGCACCTTCTCGTCTCCCCCTTCGGCATCCACCATCACCGGCGCGTCAATCGAATCTTCCCGCTTGTGATAGCGGTTATCGCGCACGGAATTCAATGCCAAATTCGTCGCGATTCGGAACATCCAGGTTGTAAACTTCGCGCTTGGCACGTAATCCGCTCGCGCGCGGTACACCCGCAAAAACACCTCTTGCGCGAGGTCTTCCGCTTGCTCCCGGTTCCTCACCATCCGGAACAGGAAGTTGACGAGTGGCGTGCGATACCGGTGCAATAGAAGCTCAAACGAAGCTTCGTCACCAGCTTTCACGTCCAGCATCAGTTGGACGTCGGTCCTGGCCATAGCACCCACACTCTAACAAACACGTTTGTCCTCAGAAAGTTGCAGTTTGTTCGGCATAACCAAGGTAGGCAACGGGCCGTCACGCGGCCCGCTTACAGCTTGAATAACCCTCTTAAAATCAACATGCTGGCGACTCCCACAAATACCAGCAGCGGCATCCGCCAACCCGGCTCCCGGTTCACTTCCGGCAACAGGTCCGTGGCCGCCACGTACACAGTTACCCCTCCCGATAGCGGCAAAAGATACTCTAATTGCCCCTGCAGCAGGCTCGTCAGCAATACCCCCGCCAGCGTCGCCGCTCCCAACAGTCCTGCCGCCTGCACCGCTCGCCGTTTCCCCTGGCCGCTCGCCAACACCACCGAAGCCACCGTGAACCCTTCCGGCAGCTTGTGCAGAAACACAGCCACGAAGATCACCGCTCCAAGCCAATTGGACACCAAAAAGCCTGCGGCAATCGCCACGCCATCGAAAAACGTGTGAATCGCCAGCCCCAACAGCACCGTGCTGCGCGCGTGGTGCCCGTGCATCTCTTCCGTGTGCGTCTCTTCGCCAAAATGAAAGTGCCGGGCAATTGTGTGTTCGAATAAATGGATAAGGAAGAATCCGCCTAGCACATACAGCAGCGCATTTTCTCCCGCGAGCCGCAACGACTCCGGAATCACTTCCACAAACGCCACGGACAGCATGTACCCCGCGCCCAGGGCCAGAAAATATTGCAGGTATCTCCGCGGCCATTCGCGGTACACCACAAAGTACCCGCCCAAAAGATTGCCTCCCGCTGCCACCAACCCCAGCAGCGCCGCCAACGCAATCCGGAATGGAAGCTCATGAGTCATTGTCTGTGTAGCGGCTCGTCGTGCGCCCGTAGCTCATCCCTTCAGCGGTGGGGCAGTGCGATTTTTTGTGCCGTTCCCGTTCCGCTTGCCTACCGCAAGAGGGAGGCGACCGCTTTTCTCTTCACTGTAGCGCTGGCTTTCATGCCAGCCTCATGGTTCAGTCTGGCGGCTCCAATTGGAAAATTGTCATCCCGACCGGAGAGCAGCGCTTTCGCGGCTCGGAGTGGAGCAATCATGGCAACACCGAAACGACTCCTCTCACAGTTGGCAACGGGCACACATATGGTTTCTTGTTTCGTTACTTCCTTACTCAACTCCTCTTTTAGCCACTATGCCTGAACAAAATCACATCCCCTTCCTTCACGATGTACTCTTTCCCTTCCAATCTCACCTGCGCCTTTTCTTTCGCCGCCGCAATACTTCCCGCCGCCAACAGGTCGTCACACTGCACCACCTCGGCGCGAATGAATCCCTTTTCAATGTCACTATGAATCTCGCCGGCCGCCTTCACCGCCGTCGATCCCTTGCGAATTGTCCACGCGCGCACTTCCGGTTCCCCCGCCGTGAAAAATGGGAATAGCCCCATCAAATCATACGTCGCCCGAATCATCCGGTTCAGCCCCGGCTCTTTCAATCCATACGACGCCAACAACTCCGTCGTCTCTTTCTCATCCATCTCTGCCAGTTCCACTTCCAAACGTCCGCACACCGCCACCAGCGCCGTGTTCGGCCGTCCTTGCAGCGCGCCGAGCTTGTGCTTCTCGATGGCCTTGTCCATCTCTGCAGCCTCATCGTCGCCCAGGTTCAACACGTACAGCATCGGCCGCTGCGATAGAAACAGGAATCCGCTGATCGGCCTTCGCTCTTCCGCGGTCAATTCCAATTCGCGCAGCGGTTTTTCCGCTTCCAGGTGCGCCTTGCACTTTTCCAGCACGCCTTTCTCGTGCTCCAGAAACGGCTCCTTTTTCTTCTTCAAGTCTTTCTCCACGCGTTCCAGCCGCTTCGAGATCTGGTCGTGGTCCGACAAAATCAGTTCCAGATCCAGGTTGGTCGCATCCCGCAATGGATCGATACTTCCCTCCGAGTGCGGCACACTGGGGTCATCAAACACGCGAATCACATGCGCGATGGCGTCCACATCGCGCAACGTCGCCAGGCTCTCGCGCATGCGTTCCTTCTGCACGCCCGGTAAGTCCACATACTGCACCGTGGCATAGGTAATTTTCTTGGGGTTGTACAGCTTCGCCAGCTCCACCAGCCGCGGCTCCGGCACCTTCGCCACGCCCACGTGTGTCGACTGACCACCCTTGGCCTCGACGTTCGCCTTTGTCAAAATCCGAAACAGCGTGGTCTTTCCTACCTGTGGTAGTCCAATAATTCCTGTTTGCATTTAACTAGGGTTCCTTCGCTCGCTGCGGTCTTCAGGAAGGCATTCTGCTCCGCACTCACTCGCCATGCTCACTATTTCTCGCCCACCCAAACGCCAAATTTTACCACACCCGCATCCCTGCCATTCGGGCGTCCCAAGTTGTCGACCGGATATCCCAACGCGCACGCCCCACGGAATTCTCTCCGCGATGTAGCGCTGGCTTTTATGCCAGCCCTCACGGTGTTCGGTACGCACCCAAATTGTCAACCCAAACGGAGCAACCCGGCATTTTCTTGCGCGCCGCCGTTTAGCGCGCCGGGTCGCGCAGCGAAGGGTCTCTCTTCGATCAATTCGCCTCCGCAAACGCCCTCTTACCAACTCCACCGCCTCCGTGCTATGGTTTTCTGCCGCCATGACTACCAACGCGCTCCCATCCAATCTCGCTTTCGATCTTCCCGAAGCCGTTCGCCAACTCTGCGAGCGCGATGAATGCCTGAAGCGCCTCGTCGCCGAAACCGTCCCCTTCGAAATTGATGTCGCTGACGCGCAATCTCCCTACGAAGTCCTCATGGAGTCCATCGCCTACCAATCCATCTCCGGCAAAGCCGCCGCCACCATCTTCGGTCGCATCAAGGCCCTCGGCGAAAACGGCCGCCCTCCTACGCCGACAAAAATGCTGAAAATCCCCAGTGCCAAACTACGCAAAGCCGGTCTCTCTGGCGCAAAAGTCGCCGCCATGAAGGATCTCTCCAAAAAAACCATCGAAGGCATCGTCCCCACGCACGAGCAGGCTCTCTTGCTCTCCGACGATGAACTCGTCGAGCGCTTGGTTTCCGTCCGCGGAATCGGCGCCTGGACCGTCGAAATGTTTCTGATTTTCCGCCTCGGTCGCCCCGACGTGCTTCCTGTCCACGACCTCGGTGTAAAGAAGGGCTGGTCCGTAGCTTACGGCAAGAGACACATGCCCACGCCCAAAGAACTCCTCAAATTCGGCGAACGCTGGCGTCCCTACCGCACTGTTGCCAGTTGGTATATGTGGCGCGCCTTCGAACGTGCCGGCTACAAAGTCACCAACAAAATCCGCCCCCGCAAACCCCGCAAACGCAAGCCCGCATCGTCCAAGCCCCCCAAACGCAAGCAAAGTTGACTTTCCGAGCTGTTGCTACTTCGTAACGATCTGCTACATAGATCTCTCCATGTGCACGCCTACTGCCTTATGCCCGATCCTTTCCATTTCCTGGCGGAGGGCATCGAACCCACCAGTGACCTGTTCCACTCTGTAGAGATTCTCAAAATTAAAAGTAGCCGACAGTACGCTGCTCAACCGGGAGGCGTCCTGGGGCAAAACAAATTTTACGACCATGTTCTTCGCGCACTGGAATCCGTTGAACCCGTCGCCTGGCACATCTGGTTGAATTCGGTGCGAAAAGACTTGGTCGAGAGGCCGCACGAATATCCGTTTGCGGGTTCTTGTACAGGTACAGATGCCAACGGCATGGAGTGGGTTCAATTGGTGTCCACCATGGAAGAGACGGAACTGCCCCCATCCTTGATCGGAAAACTCGTCAGCGTGGCGGACCGCCTCAGAATGCGGTCCCTACAAAATCTGCCAAACCTGAACAGATTCCTTAGGTTTCTGGTCTTGGATTTCCTACGGCCTCGCCACCGTTTCCTTCACCAACAAAATCATCCCCACCAATCCCGCCACCAACACCGCCGTCTCATATCCCACCGACACATGATGCAGCCGGTTGAACTCCACTCGTCGCGGATCACTCTCTGGCGCGTTCTGCACCGACACCATTTCCCTCTTCAACCGTGCCATCCGATTGCTCACCATGAATTGCGACGCCACCGTTAACACCACCATCAACACCACGCACAACGCCGTTGCCGTCGTGAAACTCCCAAAATCCCGCGTCCGCAACAGTCGCGCCACCAGAAATAGCAATCCCAAAAAGATTCCCGCATAGTGCAGTCGCCCCAGCGCGTAGCCCACCATCATCCCCGCCACGTCCCGGTTCCCCAGAATCGAGAACGCCCCCGGCGCCACCACAAAACTCAAGAACACATCGCCGCCCAGCCACAAGCTCAAACTCAAAAACTCAATCGCCCGCAAAAAAGTTTGCATGCCGCCACTATACAAGACCCCTCCAACTAGAACAAAATGCCGCCATGCGAACTTACAAATTCTCGTTGCCTCTCTCCGTCTTGCTTCTCCTCGTCGCCTGCAACGCCTC
>Ga0210392_10001005_pt1 | contig 15384 bp, 15 predicted proteins | sample IncBWC30OmetaG_FD_161057 | JGI IMG/M metagenome (GOLD analysis project Ga0210392, IMG submission 161057) | Forest soil microbial communities from Barre Woods Harvard Forest LTER site, Petersham, Massachusetts, United States - Inc-BW-C-30-O ...
CCGCGCAGCGCTGTGGGATCTTCGTAGGAAAGAAACGACCCGCCGTCGCGCAGGTACGGCGCTTGCGCGGCCTCGTCCCAGTGTCGAGTCCATCCCGAAGAAGCGGCGAGGCTCAGGATTTCGTCGTAAGTTCGCGTGAAATTCGAGCCGGGTTCGCTGGGCTGGTTCAGCGCGCTATTTCCGCCGGGCACGGCGTTCATGCCGCGGCCGTAGCAGGCGGCGCCGAGGAGCAACTTGTGCGCCGGCGCGCCCGCGTCCAAGAACAGGCGCACGGTCTTGTCACCGCTGTCACCCTCCGGGTCCGAGAGCGAGCCGAAGAGGTTGGCGTGGTGACCGGTGCGAGTGCTCCAACCGTTGTACAGATCGTAGGTCATCAAGCCGATGAAATCCAAGAGCGGTGAGACCTGCGCGATGTCGACGCCTGCGACGTGCTCGGCGGACGCGCCCGTCGCAATGCTCAGCAGATAGCGCGCGCTCCCCGCGCGCCCTTCGGTGTCAGATGCCGCGTCCAGCTTCTGACGCAGCAAGCGCAGCAGCGCTGTGAAGTTATCGCGATCTTCCGGCCGCGAACGAATGCCCGCAAACGAGCTTCCGGGATACTCCCAATCCAGGTCGAGCCCATCGAAGCCATGCTCGTGCATGAACGAAAGGGCGCTTTCGGCAAAGCGTTCTCGGCTTTCGGCGCTGAGCGCGGCGTCCGAAAAGCCTTCAGCGGCCCAGCCGCCGATCGAGATCAACACTTTCAAATGCGGGTAGGCGGCTTTCAGAGCGCGTACCAAGCCGAGGCCCTTGTCGTCCTTGAAGCTCACGAGCAGCCCGTCCTCGATCAGCGCGAAGGCGTAGTTGACGTGCGTCAGTAGGTCACCGCGGATTTGCTCGGGCTTCAGCTCCGCCCAACACGCAACGTACGCCAAGAGGATCGGCTGGCCCTGAGTCATCGAGCCTGAATATCACGCGCGTGGCCCGACTGGCGCTGGGATCTTCTCGAAGCGTTTGCTCAATCCGGTTCCAGCTTTTCGAAGCGGGTATTGGTCTCGGCCCGGAATTCGCCCAGCTCGCGCAAGATGGTCTCGATATTGACCTCGTTCTTGATGTTGACCTTGAAGTCCGTGTCTGAGCGCGCCCGATCTTTCAATGATTGGCGGTTTTGGCTCATCACGATCAGCGGCCCTTGGAGCGCGACCAGCACGGCTAGAAGCAGATTGAAGAAGACGAACGGATACGGATCGAAATTCCCACTGTGAAGGAACGTGTTCAGCAGCATCCAGCCCAAGGTCATGCTGAGTAAGAACACGATGAACGCCCAGCTGCCGTTGAGCTCCGCGACCTTATCCGCCAGGCGCTGGCTCCACGACAGGTTCTTCTCGATCTCTTCGACCGAGTTTTTGGCGGCGCGCTCGGACAACATGGCGTTCGTCTCGCGCAGACGCTCGGACATCGTCTGCAGGATGTTCATCGCGGCGCGGGGGCGGTCGGCGAGGTAGCTCGAGAGCGTCTCGCGGCTCAGTGCCAGGAGCACGGCGTCGGTCGTGGCGAGCGCGCTGGCGGAACGTGGTTTGTCGTCGAACAACGCCAGCTCACCGAAGTACTCGCCGCGCGCAATGTCTTTCAGCGACACTCGCCTGGAAGACTCGCCGGGCAAGAAGATGTTCACGTGGCCCGTCGCGACGATGTACATCTCGGAGCCAGGATCGCCTTGCGCCATGATGGCCTGGCCCGCCGTGAAATTGCGCTGAACCAGAGTCGACGACAGCGCTCCCAGGTCGTCCTCATTGAGCCCCTGGAACATGGGAATGCTGCGCAATAGCGAGATGTGCTCCATGCCGGGAATTTACCCGATCTTCGCTCGCCCCTGCCCACCCCCGCCACTTGCCTCGGCACGCGAGCGACTCGTTGTGGCGCCCCGCGCGCGTTGATCAAGCCCCAAAATGCCGCAATTCTGTGACGAGATGTTGCCGCGGGCCGGCCTTTCCGAGCGAGGCCGATCGCTACACGTGTGGTTTCTAGCCCCGGTACTTTGTGACCTCGAGAGCTGTTGCGTCGACGGCTGAGTAGGTCCCGGAGCGCGGGGCGCTCTGTGCTGCGGCCGCGAAAAGCGCCAGCAGCAATGCATCACGCGGACTCGGCTTGGCGAGCAGAATGGGTGCGCTACCGGCGCCCACGCGCTGCACCACACGGCGAAGCTCGGCGCGCGCCGACTCTGGGTTTCCACTCGCGAACACGAAGCGTTGGGCCAAAAGCGGGTAGCTTTCGTAGCAGCGTGCGTACAGCTCCGGACCCGACATGCGGGGCATCATCACGTCGGAGAGCACGGCGTCGAAATCGCTGTCTATTTGGAGCAATTCCAGTGCTTCCGCGCCGCTGCCGACGCTCACCACGTCGAAATCCGAGAGCGTGCGTGCGGTGCAGCGTCGGACGATCTCCTCGTCGTCGACGAGCAGTACGCGCAGCTTGCCGCGTGGTCGCGAGCGCTCCCGAACGACCGCCTTCGCGGCTAGGGGTCTGGCCGCGGGCGGTATTGCGTCGCGCTTGCGTCCGCAACACGCCGGACACAACCACGCGCCGTCCAGCGCGGCCAGGGGCTCGGACTCCGTCGAGACGGCCCAACCATCACGCGCTAGCAGGGCGAAACCCCAGGCGTAGCGTGCGGAGGAAACGTTGCATTGTGCACAGCGACACGACTTCATTTGGCGACCTTGGTCTCTCGCAATGCAAAGCCAATGCCGCGAAATTTCCTGCGCACCTTGCGCACCTTGAACCACAGCTGCTCTATGACGGGCGTGTGACTGCTCATGCTTCGCCGAGGTCGCGGTGGCAGCCGAGCGCGACGAGTAGCGCGGACAGTGTCAGCATGCTGAAGCCGACGATGCTTGGACTGAGCGACTCGGCCCCGCCCTGAAGTATGATGGCGTGCAGTTGCATCTCGGGGTGTCGAGCGAGGAATTCGGGCCCACGGTGGCCTACGGTCGCTAGATCCGCACAGACCGCAGTCACCGTGGCGAGCAACGTGGTTAGCCCGACAGCGCCGGCAAGACGCAGCCGCTGCCCGTTTGGTACGACGGCATAACGACCACTGCACAGCAGCGACAGTCCGCCGAAAACCAAGACGAACCAAATCGGGAACCCGCCTTCGCGTACTAATGTCAGCATACTCAGGGGAACGCGCCGGAGCCCGAGCCGTGACGCCCGACGAAGAAAAAATTCAGAGTCACAATCGCGCGCCCAGCGCGTTGTCTTCGGGCATGCCCGAGGCTCGTGATCACGACGCGCTGGCGTTGTTGCGTCGCCGCGACGAGCGAGGCTTCGACCTGGCTTACGAGCGCTATGCCGAGCGGATCTTCGGGTTTCTCGTGCGGCTTTCGCGCTCCCGCGCGCTCGCGGAAGACTTGCTTCAGCATACCTTCCTGCGCCTGGCGGAGCACGGGCCGGGCTTGCGTGCCAATTCGGACCTTCGCGCTTGGCTGTTTTCGGTGGCTCGCAATGCGTTTCACAGCCACCTCCGCGCGCGCCGTGTTGCGGCTCGGCTCGAAGCGAGCTCGCTGCCGGAGCCGGGCGCGCTGAGCGTCACGCCCGAGTCGCTCTCGGCAGTGGCAGATTTGGAACGAGCGCTCGCCAGCTTGAGCAATGAAGATCGCGAGTTACTCCTGCTCGTCGGCGTCGAAGACATGAGCCACGCCGAGGTGTCTGCGGTGCTGCGGGTCGACCAGGCAACCGTGCGGAAACGCGTCAGTCGCGCGCGGGCGCGCTTGGCGCAAACGCTCGACGAAGAAGGCTCCGTAGGGCACACTGAGAGGCAGGCCAATGACCGAGTTCGATGAGCTGTTGTCGCGCCTGCGCAAGCTCGAGCCCATCGCGCTCGATCGCGAATTCAAGGCCTCGCTGCGGCAGCGGGCCCGGCGGCGGGTGCGTGGCGCTCGTGGTGCTCCGTTTGCTTCGTTCGCCGTGGCCGCGACAGTGGTCGTCTATTTGGGTTGGGCGCTGCGTGTCGCCGGCGCGTTGTATCGCTGAGTGCCGCGGCCGCGCATCAAGTGAACTTGGCAAGGCCCGCGCTGAGCACGCCGTGCGATGGGTACGGGCCCTCGAGGCGCGCCAACTTGCGTACCGGCCAGGTCGCCCAGGGCAGGGACCGCAGCGCGCTGGCAGTGCTCAGGTTTCTCACCACCACTCGCAGATCATCGGCTTGCCAGACGTCGTCGTTGGCTTCCGGATTGGCCTGGGTGGCGGCGGCGGCTACGCGCGACACGACGACTGTGGATAGCGGTGGCACGAGGCAGCCGAGCAACGAGAACGCGCCGAGCAAGCGTTGCGCTACGTCCAAGCCTCCCACCGAGTCGGCGCTGACGACGGCTCCAGCAGGCTTACCCAGGAAGCAGCCCGAGAGCTCATAGGCGCTCATCACCTCCAAGAACCGCTGTAGGGGAGAGCCCCAAGAACCCCAGTACACGCCGGTTCCGAGCAGAAATGCGTCTGCGGCCGTCAAGCGCCGGGCGAGCGACTCGATGCTGCCGCTGTACTCCGCAAGAGATAGCGTGTCGCTCTGCCAGGGTGCCTCGAGCGACGCCCCTGCATATTGCAACAGCGTTGCGGTGTTGCCGGCCGAGCCGCGCAGCGAGCCGTTTAGGAGCAAGAGACGCGAGGTCATGCGCTCAGCAGAGCGCAACGTCGGGCACTGTGCCAAGCCGCTCGCGCGGGCTCGTTGAATCGCCTTATCCTGGGCGGACCGAGCCCGACCATGAGCGACCATAAAAAATCCAAGAAAGCGCCGAAAACTCCGGCAAAACCCCCGAAAACTTCGGAGAAAATCGGCAAAGTCGCGGCAAAGTCGGAGCTCCCGGTGCTGTCCTTCGCGACCTCCGCAAAGTTCGCGGCATGGATCGAGAGCCAACCTGCGCGCTCGCCCGGGTTGTGGTTGCGACTCGGCAAGAAGGCTTCGGCGCTGAAGACATTGAGTTATCAGGAGGCCCTCGACGTCGCGTTGGCGTGGGGCTGGATAGATGGCCAGTTGAAGCCTCACGACCAGGACTCGTGGCTGCGTAAGTTCATACCCCGCGGCGCACGCAGTACCTGGTCCAAGATCAATCGTAGCAAGGCCCTGGCGCTGATTGCCTCCGATCGGATGCAGGCAGCGGGGCTGGCCGAGGTGGAACGAGCCAAGAAGGATGGACGCTGGCAAGCGGCCTACGACTCGGCGAGCAATGCCAAAGTGCCACCGGACTTCAGCGCGGCGCTCGCAAAGTCCAAGCGCGCGTCCGCCTTCTTCAAAGCACTCGAAAGCCACAACCGTTACGCGCTGCTATTTCGGATACAGGGTGCCAAGAAACCAGAGACGCGCGCTCGGAAGATACGGGAGTTCGTGGCCATGCTGGAGCGCGGAGAGAAGATTCACTCGTAAGAGATTCATCCCCTAAATTGAGCGGAGTTCTCACGGGGTTTCTTAGTGTGGATATTGGGGAAGCCAGGGACGTGATATCGTCGGGCGTTTATGACGACACGCTTGGTGAGGCCCGTGCATGGTTGAGCCTACTCCAGTCAATCCGGGAGACGTGTTGGCCGGGAAGTACCGAGTCGAGCGCGTGCTCGGTATCGGCGGTATGGGCGTAGTGGTGGCGGCGACGCACCTCGAGCTGGGTCAGCTGGTCGCGCTCAAGTTTTTGCTGCCAGCGGCGGAGCTCAACGCCGAGGCCACGGCGCGCTTCATCCGCGAGGCACGCGCCGCAGTGCGGATTTCCAGCGAGCATGTCGCGCGAGTTACGGATGTGGGGCGCCTCGAGAACGGTTCGCCGTACATGGTCATGGAGTACCTGGAGGGCGTCGACCTCGGCGAGCACGTCAAGGGTGCGCACCTGCCGATCGACGCGGCTGCCGACTTCGTGCTGCAAGCCTGCGAGGCGATCGCCGTCGCACATGCTTTGGGTATCGTGCATCGCGACCTGAAACCTGCAAACTTGTTCGTGACCATTCGCCCCGATGGGTCGCCCTTGATCAAGGTGCTCGACTTCGGGATCTCGAAAGTGGTTGGCATCACCGAGCAGAATCCGTCCCTGACCAAGACTTCCGCGGTCATGGGCTCGCCCTTGTACATGTCCCCGGAGCAGATGCGCTCGGCGCGCAACGTCGACGCCCGCGCCGATATTTGGGCGCTCGGCACCATCTTGCACGAGTTGATCGCGGGCTCGCCGCCGTTCGGTGGCGAGACGCTGGGCGAGGTGTTTGCCAACGTGATGACCGTCGAGGCCACGCCGCTGCGCGCTTTACGTCCGGAAACGCCGGAGCGCTTGGAGCGCTTGGTGTTGCGTGCGCTGGAGAAAGATCCGGCGCGCCGCATCGCCAATGTTGGCGATCTCGCTGCGGGCTTGGCAGAATTTGCGCCGCAGCGTTCTCGGGCGCTGGTGGCGCGAGTGCAAGGCGTGTTGCAGCGCGCGGGAGTGACGAGCTCGCCGTCGCTGGCGGCGGATGTCGCCGTTGAGCTCGGTCCGTCGGGAGTTGCAGCGACTGGGGTTGCAGCGACAGATACCAGCTGGGGAGACCAAGCGGCGCGCAACGCTCGCGGCTCCAAGCGGCCGCTGGCTCTGGCAGCGCTCGGGGTCGTGTTGTTGGCGGTGGCTTCCGGAACCGTGGCCTTGCGCGTGACTCGCACGCCCGCGCCGGTCGCGTCCGAGGTGAGCGCGACGGCGATGACCTCGGTGTCGAGCGTGCCGCTGAGCGTCACCGCTCAAGCTCCGGTCGTTGCGCCGCTACCTGAGCCTATCGCGACAGCCGAGGTGAGCGCGGCTAACGAGCCTGCGAGCCTCGCTTCCGCGCCGCAGCCCAAGCCCGCGTCCCCGGCGAGCCAGCGCGCCGTCGCTGCCGCCGGTAGTGCGCACAGCGGCCCCGCGCCGCACGCCGCAGCCGCCCCCGTTCCTTCGCCCGCAGTCGCTGCCGCTCCAGCCCCCGCGCCGGTTGCCGCGCCCGTCAAGGCTCGCAATCCGCTCAATATCGACTTCAAGTAGGAACCGCCGCCTCGAGGGCGCTTTGGATGCCCAAGACCCCACGCGAGGGTCGACGGTCGCGCAAGACGGGAAAGAGTTTGCCAATACGCGCCCGGCGCGCTAGCGACGCTTCCGCGACACACGTGTCCTGGTTCGCGGTTGGCGCATGTGCCACTTAAAGTAGCTGTTTCGAGATCGCGCGTAGAATGCCACTGGCGATTCTGGAACGGCTGGTGCAAGGGGAGCTCTGAGGGGTAAGCAGAACCAATGTTTCGCGATTCCAGATTGGTCCTCGTGATAGCGGTGGCCGTGGGGCTTTGGATCCCTCTGACGCACTTGGAATGGTTCCATGCGCATGAGCAATCGACGTACATCGTAAGGACGGTCGAGTGGGCAGAAGAGCTGCGCGCGGGTCATCTTTACCCGCGCTGGGCCCCAGATCTGTACGGCGGCTACGGGGCGCCTCTGTTCGTGTTCTATGCCCCGGCCATCTACGCAGTGACCGGCTTGCTGACCGCGACATTCCTCGATCCATTGCTGTCACTCAAGCTCGTAGTGCTCGCAAGCTCGGTGCTCGCGGGCGTGGGCGTCTACTTGCTCATCTATGGAGAGACTCGGCAGCGCGACGCGGCGCTGCTCGGCGCCATCGCTTATCTGGCCGCGCCATACCGACTTGGCGATCTGTACGATCGCGGCGACCTCGCCGAATTTAGCTGCTTAGCTGTACTCCCGGTGGTGATTGGGCTGTATCTCGCAGCAGCCAGGGAGGCTCGACCGCTGCGCGCACGCACGCTGGCTGCGGGCGCGGCGGTTGCCCACGGCATCATGATCGTCACCCACACCGTGCTGGGGCTTTGGGGGTCGCTGGTGGTTGGTCTGGTCGTTCTGGCTCGCATCATCGTTCTGACGCGCTACGGGGTCTGGCGACGCGCGCTGCCGCTGGTGTTGGCATTGCTCTGCGCGCCGGGGCTTGCGGGCGCATACATCGTTCCAGCGATCGCGTACCGAGGCATCACCCATGCCGCGTCGATGATCGTCGGGTTCTACAAGCCGCAAAATCAGTGGATAGGGCTGAATGAATTGTTCGACGCGCATTCCGAGCTGTTCGGTAGAAATTTCATGCGGATCGGGTATCTCGTCATGGCAGCAGGTGTAGTTACCGCGGTGGGTGCCGCGTTGAATTTCAAGAGGGCTATCCCAGCGCTCGGCTGGATGGTGCTCTGCCTCGCCTTGATCAGCTTGACGTTGCCGGGGGCGGTCGCGTTCTGGGCGCCGGGTCGCGTGCCGCTTTCGCAGTTCATCCAATTTCCATGGCGCCTGCTCGGGCCAGCAGCGCTCAGCGCGTGCATCGCGCTGGGCATCGGCATGGCGGCCGCCACTGAGCGATTGGGCGAGCAAGTGAGGAGCGCCATCGCGATCGGAGGCGGCGCTGCGTTCTTGCTCTTGATGGCTTGGCCGCACGCTTCTGCCGAGGAGATGCCGAGGGCGGGAATCGCGACCGACGCCGATTCGATTCGCCTTGGCGTTGAATCCACGACAGCAGCCAATGAGTTTCTGCCGCTCGACGTTCTAGCTCCGCCAAGCCACTCGAGAAGTGAGCTGGTCGATGGCGCGCAAGACGCCACAGTCGAGTTTTCCGCGAGCGATGGCAGCCGAAACACGCTCGCAGTCGTCGCGACTAAGCCTTTGGCCATCGTGCGGTTGGCGCTGTATGGGTTTCCTGGCTGGGGCGTCAGCACCGTATCGGGACCCGCAGACGCGACGCTCGACACCGACACCGACGGTTTGCTGCGCGTTCACCTTCCGAGATCGGGCGAGTACCACCTCGAAGTCTCATACGGCATGTCGCCGGCCGCTCGGATCGGAGCGGTTCTTACTGGGCTCTCGCTACTGGCATTGTGCTTGATGTTGCTCCAGAGCTCGGGCTGGCTGCCGATTCGGCGGTCCGCGCGTGTGGGGGACGGTGCGGCATGAGCGCAACGTTCGCGGACTCCGTCAAGCGAGCACAGCGATCGATCGATAGCGCGCGTGCTCTGTTTCGCGAAGGCTTGGTGCCCGAGTGTCATGACTACATGGCCAGCGCGCTGCGCGTGCTGCTGGAGGCGTGGGGAGGCCTCGCGCCGGCCGTAGAGCACGCGAGCTTCGAGCCTGCTCGGGCCCAAGAGCAGGCTCTTGCAGAGCTGGAGCGCGCTGGTTACCGGCACACCGATCGTTTGCGCGCGGCCGTCGCGACCACAGCGGAACCGTCCTCGTCTGCGGCTTTGCTTCCGCCCAACGTCGATTGGATCTGGGCAGAGGTCGAGCGACTGGCCCGGTTCAGCACTCGCCGAGCCATGATGCCGCGCGCTCGGAAGCTCGCGCGTTGGCGTCGAGGCGTCGTGTCGGCATTGGTGCTCGCGTTCGCGCTCCTGCTAGCGATCCGCCTTTGGGGTCGTCCTCACGCTCGAGCGTCGGGAGTCTTCTCCGAGGTTCACCCCGCCGCGAAGGCCATCGACGGTTTAGAAGCAACCGAGTGGCTGCTCCCCGATGCCACAGCTGGCTGGCTCGACGTGCTGTTCCCTTCCGCGCGCAGCGTACATAGCGTCCGCCTCCTCAACGCGCACAACGTCTTTTACGTGGACCGTGGGGCAAAGGCCGTACGCGTGACTGCGTTCACGGCGCAGGGCAAAGCTGTCTCGGTCGAAGGCTCATTTGCTCGGCTGACAGAGGAGCGCTCCGTGCTTGATCTGCCGCTAGAGGCCAAAGGGGTGACGCGCGTGCGAGTCGAGATCCTCACCTACTTCCGAGTCGGGGGCGGGCTCGCCGAGATCGAGGTGCACTGAGCGCCGCCGCCGCTCGCCGCCGACGGCTGTGCCTCGACGGTCGAGCTGGCACCCTGACAGCGGAGTCCGATCTCGCTGTTGGCGCATGTGCCACCTGCAGCAAAGGCTGCGAGATCTTGCGCAGAATAGGCCTACCGATGCTGGAACGGTTGGTGCAAAGCGGAGCATGACGGGCAGGGGAAATCATCGGGCAGGGGAAATCATGTTTCGTGATTCTCGATTGGTAATCGTGGTCGTAGTGGCGGTTGGGCTATGCGTACCTCTTTACGCACGTCGAATGGATATATTCGCACGACCTGTCGGGGTACATCCTACGGACGGTGGAGTGGGCGGAGGAGTTACGCGCAGGTCATCTTTATCCGCGCTGGGCTCCCGACCTTTATGGTGGTTACGGAGAGCCAATTTTTGTTTTCTATGCTCCGACTGTCTACGCGGTGGCAGGCCTGCTGAGCGCGACGTTTCTCGATCCTTTCTCGTCGCTCAAGCTCATCATCCTCGTCAGCTCGTTGCTCTCGGGCGTGAGTGTGTATTGGCTCATTTTCGGGGAGACTCGTGACCGTGACGCGGCGTTGCTCGGCGCTGCCGCTTTTTTGGCCGCGCCTTACCGGCTCGGTGATCTGTACGCTCGCGGTGACGTCAGCGAGCTCAGCTGCTTGGCAATACTACCGACGGCGATCGCGCTCTACTTCGCCTCGGCGCGAGAGGCTCGACCATTTCGCGCGCGAGCTCTCGCTGCGGCGGCGGCGGCTACTCATGGTCTGATGATCGTCACCCATACCGTCCTTGGGCTTTGGGGATCACTGGTGGTGGGTCTCGTGGTGCTCGCGCGCATCATCGTTCTGAGCCGTCGCGGGTTGTGGCGTCGCGCGCGCCCACTGATACTGGCGTTGGCCTGTGCCCCGGGCCTCGCAGGCGCCTACGTTGTCCCCGCGCTGGCTTACCGAGACGTCTCGCATGCGTTTGGAATGGTTCTCGGTCTCTATAAGCCGCAAAATCAATGGATTGGGCTCAATGTACTGTTCGACTCCCAGTCAGCGTTGTTCGGCAAAAACTTCATGCAGATCGGTCCGATTGTCGTCGTGGCCGCGGTAGTCACGGCATTGGCTGCGGGTCTGAATTTCAAGAGAACTCGCCCTGCGCTCGGCTGGCTGGCGCTCTCTTTGGCGTTGATTGGTTTGACGTTGCCGAACGCGAACGCGTTTTGGCAGCCGGGTCGCATACCGCTCTCACAGTTCATTCAATTTCCATGGCGCCTGCTCGGGCCTGCAGCGCTCAGTGCCAGCGTCGCGTTGGGCATCGGGATGGCCGCAGCGACCACGCGCTTGAGTGAGCAAACGAGGCAGGGCATTGCCATCAGCAGCGCGGCTGCGCTCTTGCTCTTGATTGCGTGGCCGATCGTCTCTGCCAAAGAGATGCGGAAGGCGGATATTTTGACCGATCCCGATTCTATTCGCGCGGCCGTGGAGTCCGCGACTTCAGCCGACGAGTTTTTACCGCTCGCCGTCAAAGCTCGACCGAGCACGCCCAGACGCGGTTTGGTGGCTGGCGCTGAAAATGCCAACGTCGAATTTTCCTTGAGTGACGGCAGTCGACACGCGCTTGCCGTCGTCGCGACGAAGCCCGGCGCCGTCGTGCAGCTGGCGTTGTACGGCTTTCCCGGCTGGCGCGTGAGGACTGACTCGGGACCCGCACTCGCAACGCTAAACACCGACGCTGAAGGGTTGCTGTTTGTTCGCCTTCCAAGCTCAGGCAAATACCAGCTCGAAGTCTGGTACGGCACGCCGATCGCTGTTCCGATCGGGTGGCTCGTGACGGGGCTCTCGGTGCTCGTGTTGTGTGGGATGCTACTTCGGGGTTCGAGCTGGTGGCCGATTCGGTTCCCCGTAGTCGGCGCGAGGAGTGCAACGTGAGCGCGACGTTCGCGGGCTCCGTCGAGCGAGCACAGCGATCGATCGACAGCGGTCGCGCGCTGTTTCGAGAGGGCCTGGTGTCTGAGTGTCACGGCTACATGATCAACGCGCTCGGCACGATCATGGATGCCTGGGCGGGTCTCGACTCTGCGGCGGAGAGCGAGAATCTCGAGCCTGCAGCGGCACGAGAGCAAGCGCTGGCCGCGCTCTCGCGCATTGGCTATCGGCGGCTCGATCTCTTGCGCCGAGCGCTGGCACTCACCCCAGCAGGAGCCTCGTCCGTTCCCGAGAGCGTAGGCGATGTCGACTGGCTGTGGGCGGAAGTAGAGCGACTGGCTCGCGTCAGTGCCCGTCGAGCCATGACTCCTCGTGCGCAGAAAATGGCGCGCTGGCGTTGGAGCGTCGGAGTGGGCTCGGTGCTCGTCGTCGCGCTACTTCTCATGATGAGCCTTTGGGGTCGTCCTCGCGTCCAGGCCTCGGGAGTCTTGTCCGCGGCCAATCCCGCCGCGAACGCGATCGACGGTTTAGAAGCAACCGAGTGGCTGCTCCCGGATGCCACGCCGGGCTGGGTCGACGTGCTGCTCCCTTCCGCGCGCAGCGTGCATAGCGTCCGCCTCGTCAATGCGCACAACGTCTTTTACGCGGACCGTGGGGCAAAGGCCGTGCGCGTGACTGCGTTCACTGCGCAAAACAAGGCCGCGTCGGTCGAAGGCTCATTTGCACGGCTCACACAGGATCGCTCCGTGCTCGATCTGCCGCTAGAGGCCGGGGGAGTGACGCGCGTGCGAGTCGAGGTGCTCACCTACTTCCAGACCGGGGGCGGGCTCGCTGAAGTCGAGGTGCATTGATCGCAGCCGGAGCTCGCCGCCGAGGGCCGTGCCGTCACGCACTTTTGAGCGATATTCGAGCTCACCGAGGTGCGACGAGCAGCGATCGGAGCGCACGACGACGGCACTCGGATCGCTCGTTCTGCGAGGTATGGCGCTTGCGCGGCGCGCCGATGTGGGCATGCGCGTCCTGCATGGGCGTCACGCCGTTGAAGCGTTTGAAATGGCGAGTGACGGCTCTGGTCTGCGAACCCGCAGCGCGCCGCCCCAACGCAAGGGCCAAGCTCTGGCCCACCCCCCCTTTCTGACAGCGGTTATACGGCCTTGAGTAACTTCCTCTTCTTCGCGCGATCAGGCAGCTTGAGCTGCTTGCTGATCGACCAGCGAAGCTCTTCGAGGACGAGTTGCTCCACGCCGACGGCGACGAGTTCGTCGAGGGTCAACCAGCTGACGGCATTCGTGTTCTTTTGTGCGCTGAGCACGCCGTTCGAGTAGTGGCCGCAGACGTTGAGGTATCCTTCATCCGATAGATAGGCGCCGCCGGGTAGGTTCGTGAAGTTAAATGTAGAAGCCGATCACGCCGTCCTTTGCGTGAACGGAGCGCAACTCACCGACCGCGCGGTACCGCTCGCGATGTTGAACGCGTTCCCCGGGTTCTTTATGACCGAGGTGATCGTGCGCAGCGCTTCCGGCCAACGTTGGCGAACTACGCCTACAAGCGCGCGGCACGCACCCACGCAGAGCTTCAGCTCGGCAGCTTCCAGCCGATGTGGGAAGCCATTGAGCCGTAGTCGGCGCGAAGGGCGCTTGGAGGCCTTCACCATGAACTACCGTGCGGCTGCGTGACCGCGCGGATCGGCGTGGTAGCCAAGACAGGAGCAGTCAACGGCTGGTCGAGCTTCGTCACCGGCACGGGCTTGACGACCACGCCGTGGACCATCGAGCTTTGGGCGATTACTGGCAACGTGAGAGCCAGAGTTCCGCGTAGCCAGCGGATTGCGTGAAGCTTACTGCGGCCACGATGTCCAAGTGACCGTCGCCGTTGACATCGCCGAGAGCCGCGTTCCAGAGCGAGCCATCGTTCCCCATAACTACTTGCTTGCCGAACGTGCCGTCGCCCGCGTTCAGGAAGTAACCCATGCCGGTTCCATTCTCGTCTGCAACGACGAGGTCGTTGACGCCGTCGCCGTTGATGTCACCGAGCAGGGGAATGGGATTCGTGAAGAACGCGGCGTAGAACGCAGGCGCCGAAAATGAGCCGTCGGGCTGGTGCATCCGAACCTCGAGACCGGTCGGATTGGTGGTCGTCGTCAGCAGGTCTGCGTAGCCGTCGCCATCGACGTCGCCGGCTGCGATCGACGTAGGTACGGTGTTGCTGTCCGTGTCGATCGCGGTGACCTCGAACGAGCCATCGCCCCCGCCATGCAGGAGAGCGAGCAAATTAGGGTTGCCGTAGCCCCAGCAAGCGGCGGCAAGATCAGGGAGCCCGTCGTGATCGAAGTCCGCGCTCGCGAGCGTCGTGATGTGCAAGTTGTCTGGAGAAAGTTGCGTCTCGATTGCCTTGAACGCACCATTGCCTTGATTGAGCTGCACGACGGCGCTGTTCGACAATGCCCACGCAAGATCGAGCTTCCCGTCGCCGTTGAAATCGGCGGTCGCGAAATTGCGCCACGAATCTTGACTGCCGCATCGGCTGCCGTAGTTGAGTGCAGGCCCGAACGTTCCCTTGCCGTCGTTTTCGAACAAATCGCAGCCAACCAAGAGATCGTTCTTGGACGATACGAACGGGCCGATGGCCATCGAGAAGGCGACGGTGCTCGGAAAGCTCGTGTCGACGGCGAAGGTACCGTCGCCCTCGTTTCGAAGCGTCTGGATACGCGTGCTCTCCGTGTCACCGTAGTTGTTGACAGCAACGTCCGCGTGGCCATCACCGTCCAAGTCCCCGACTGCGATGGTGGAAGGCGCGGGGCCTCCCGGGTACTCCACTGGCGGCGCAAACCCCCACGTGCAGGACCGAGCGCCGCTCGAACCCGCGTCCAACGCTGACTTGCCGGTGCCATCCCCACCGCCCGCCGGCAGCACTGCAGTCGGCGATTCGGGCTCCGTGCGACCCCCGCACGCGAGGGTGAGCAAGGACACCAAGACGAGCGCGCGCATGCGGCATTGTGACCCAAATCTCGAGTCTGCAAAACCGCGCTGAAAGCATCGCCGGGCGAGGTAGAGACACGCGAGGACAACCGGCCACGCTACGTGCTGGTCGAGCTTGCGACCCCGGCCGAGGTCGCAGAGCTCAGCCCCGACCTCTCGCGCCTGACCGCGTTCGGCAGCCTGGCATTCGTCGTCTTCTCGCAGCGTGGCGAGCGTTGGAAGGTGCGCGTTTTCGCCCCCGGGGAAGGCATTCCAGAAGATCCAGCCACCGGCGCGGCCGCCGGTGCGTTGGCGGCCCACCTCACCCGCCACGGCCGGGTCGCCTTCGCGACTGAATTCCTGATCGAGCAAGGCGCTGAGATCTCCAGGCCATCCACGCTCCACGCTCGGGCTTTCGGAGACGCCGAGCAGCTCGCGCTCGTCGAGGTTGGCGGCAGCGGCGTCATCGTGGCGCGTGGTGAATTCACCGCCTATTGAGAGCTTCCGAGAGCCCTTCGCTTCCACCTCAACGCAAAAAGGCCAACCTTGGTTGGCCTTTTGTCTGTTGCGCACCCGGGTGGACGAATTTAGAACTGCGATGGGCGGGGCGGTCTGACAACAAGGAGCGCTTCAGGATTTCTCCTTGGCTGGCGGTAACACCGGCGCTGGGGCTTCCGGCGATAGTGAGCCTGGGACAGCTTCCGATACCCCCTGGGGCACTTGCCAACCG
>Ga0210392_10001007_pt1 | contig 15354 bp, 15 predicted proteins | sample IncBWC30OmetaG_FD_161057 | JGI IMG/M metagenome (GOLD analysis project Ga0210392, IMG submission 161057) | Forest soil microbial communities from Barre Woods Harvard Forest LTER site, Petersham, Massachusetts, United States - Inc-BW-C-30-O ...
AGTACAGTTCACTTGCGTCAGGCGCGGCGGCGGCTCGGCTCCAGCAACACTGCGGCCTCGTAGCAACTGTCGCGCAAGGCGGAATCACTGGCCGCCAGCAATCGATCCAGCACACCCGGCGCGCTCGCGGCCGGGATTGCAGCAAGGCTGCCGAGTTGCGTCACGGTCGCGTCGAGTGTTTTTTGCAAATTGTCCGCCCCGTTCTGCGCGGTACCCGTCGCCAGCACGTCCCGATCCAGCAGCCGCAAATCATTCATGAGCGCGGACAACTGGCGCTTCGAGCGCTCTATCGCCTCGAGGCTGCGCGGGCTGACGGTGCGTTTCAGCAGGGCGACATCTTGGCGAGCGCTCGTCAGTATGCGATCCAAACGGTCAAACCACTCTATCCAGAACAGAGGATTGTACATTCGTGAGTTCCCTTACTTGTGGCGGCCGACTTGAGGTGCTGGCGAGATGCTTATTATTTACAACGAAGACTACCCGGCTTGCACCGCGCTCGCTACTATTGGATTCGCCGCAGTGCGGTCCACCCCCCCAGACGGCCTGTTCACATATACAGGATAGCGATGCGTCCCAAGGATCATGACCGCCACAAACTGGGAACGGGCGGATGGCTGCGCGCCTCGGTTCTGGGCGCCAACGACGGCATTGTGTCGACCTCCAGCTTGCTGCTGGGGCTGGCGGCCGCGCACAGCTCGCATAGCGCGCTTTTATTGAGCGGCACGGCCGCGCTGGTTGCCGGCGCCATGTCCATGGCCGCCGGAGAATACGTCTCCGTATATTCGCAAGCCGACACCGAATCCGCCGCGTTGGCGCAGGAGCGCGCGGAGCTGCGCGACGATTTCATCGGTGAACGGCGGGAACTGACTGAGATTTACGTACGTCGTGGACTTGACTCCGCTTTGGCGCGCAAGGTGGCGGATCAGCTCATGGCGCATGACGCGTTGGGCTCGCATGCGCGCGACGAGTTGGGCATATCGGCGGCATCCAGAGCCCGGCCATTGCAGGCGGCACTGGCTTCGGCCGGGAGTTTCTCCGTCGGTGCCGCCCTGCCGCTGGCGGTGGTTGCCATTGCGCCGGCGCGGGACCTGATCGCCGCGATCGCCATTGCCTGCCTCGTCTGCCTCCTGATCCTCGGTGGCTGGTCGGCCAAGGTCGGCGGCGCCAATGTGCGCATCGGCGCCTTGCGCGTGGCCTTTTGGAGCGCGTTGGCGATGGCGGTCACGACTGCCGTCGGTGCCGCAGTAGGACGGCTGTGAATTGCATGGTGTTGAACGTCGCACAGATGAATGCGGCCGACCGGTTGACCATGGCGGCGGGCACTCCCGGCTCGTTACTCATGCAGCGCGCCGGCGAGGCCGTCGTACGCGAACTGGTGCGGCGATGGACGCCGCGGCCTGTCGCCGTTCTGTGCGGGCCCGGCAACAACGGCGGCGATGGCTTTGTAGTGGCTCTTCGATTGGCGCAATCCGGTTGGACTGTCCGCGTTGCCCTGTTAGGGGAGATCAACGGCCTGCGCGGCGACGCTCAACATCACGCCCAGCGCTGGACCGGCAGCGTCGAGCCGCTCGCTCCGCATGTCATCGACGGCGCCGAATTGGTCGTTGATTGCCTATTTGGGTCGGGCTTAAGCCGCCGCCTGGACTCGCAGGCCACCGATACCTTGACCTGCGCAACGCGGCGCGGGATTCCGATCATCGCCGTCGATGTGCCAAGCGGAGTGATGGGAGACAGCGGTGAGGACTTGGGTGCCGCGGCGGCGCTGTGCACCGTGACTTTCGCGACAAAGAAACCCGGTCATTTGTTGCTGCCGGGGCGCGATCTGTGCGGCGACATCGTGGTGGCGGATATCGGCATTCCGCAGGCGGTGCTCGATTCGCTGTCCATCGACACCTGGGAGAACAACCCGGGCCTGTGGCGGGAAAAGTTGCCGCAACTGCGTGCAGCCGGCAACAAATACACCCGCGGCCACGCACTGCTCTACGGCGGGTATCCGATGACGGGCGCGGCGCGGATGGCGGCGCGCGCCGCGGCGCGCATCGGAGCGGGCCTCACCACCATTGCTGTGCCGGACGAGGCGTTTGCAATTTATGCTTCGTCGCTGACCAGTATCATGGTGCGGCCGTTGTCGCAGGATCAGGATTTCGCAGCTCTGCTCAAGGATCCGCGGTACACGGCATTTTCGATCGGCCCCGGGGCGGGCTTAAGCGATGCGACGCGCGAGGGGGCGCTCGCCTTGTTGCAAACGGGCAGACCCGTGGTGCTCGATGCTGATGCCATCAGCGTATTTTCCTCGCGGCCTGACGAACTCTTTCAAGCGATTCGCGGGCCCTGCGTCATCACGCCGCATGACGGCGAATTCAAACGCATCTTCGACCCCTCGGGCGACAAGTTGACGCGCGCCCGCCGAGCCGCCCAGCGCAGCGGAGCGGTAGTCGTTTTGAAGGGCGCCGACACCGTCATCGCGGCCCCCGATGGCCGCGCGATCATCAACGGCAATGCTCCGGCAACGCTCGCCACCGCAGGCTCGGGAGATGTTCTCGGCGGGATCATCTTGGGGCTTCTTGCGCAAGGCATGGACGCATTCCCAGCGGCCGCCGCCGCTGTGTGGCTGCATGGTGCCTCGGCCGCCGCATTTGGGCCCGGGCTGCTGGCCGAGGACTTACCGGATCTGCTGCCGGGAGTTCTGAAGCGGCTTGCACAGTCTGATTGACATGAGCGTTTGGCTTCCCACGGTCAGCCTCCATTCGCTCGTTATCGTAGTCAGCGTGCTTGCCTACATTCTGACCACCCGCGCGCAGCGCGAACGGCGGCCGCCTTCCATCGCCATCGCCTGGGTTTTGGGCATGATCGCTCTGCCCTATCTGGTGCTGCCCATGTACCTGATGTTCGGGCGGCGCAAGCTGCCGCGCAAGACTTTGCCGCGCTCGGCTGCCCGATCCAAAGCCGCTCACTGGGCGCAGGCTCTCATTGAAAGTTTTGGATTGCCGGGATCATCGCCCGCGGCCATCAACATGCACCCAGACGGGCGCGATTCAGCCGACGCATTATTTTCCGTCATGTCGAGCGCGGTTTCGCGGTTGGACATCTGCACCTATATTCTCGGCGACGACGACTTCGGCCGGGAGGCGATGCAGCGCATGATCGAGCGTGCGCGCTGCGGCGTTGATGTGCGGCTTCTCTTAGACGGCGTCGGTGCGATCCAACTGCCGAGGGCCTGCTTCAAGAGTCTGGAGTTGGGCGGCGTCGAGACCGCGATTTTCAGCTCCCTGTTCGCGCGCAGAACTCAAGGCCCGCGCAACCTGCGCAATCATCGTAAAATGGTCATCGCCGATGGCGCGCACCTGTGGGCAGGAGGACGCAATCTCGCCGCTGAATATTTCCTCGGGTTAGCCGGCGCACCGGCATGGCGAGACCTGACTTTTGATCTACGAGGACCGGTAGCAGAGGCGGCAGCCGCGCAATTTGAATTGGATTGGGTCGCGGCGGGCGGCAAGCCCGCATCGGCCGATGCAACTGCCGTTGCCGCCGCCGTCATTGCAGGCACCGCCTCTCAGTCTGCCGCGAGCGAGGCGCAGTTTCTGCCGAGCGGGCCGGACCAGAGCGAGGATACGGTGCACGCCTTGCTGATCGACGGTTGTTTTCAAGCCCGCGACCGCATGCTTGCGGTAACCCCCTATTTCGTACCCGATGTGAGCTTGGAGACCGCCATGCGTCTCGCGGCGCGGCGCGGCGTGCGCGTCGACTTGGTTATTCCGGCCAGATCCAATCATCGCCTGGCGGACTTCGCACGCAGCCGCGCCCTGCGTTCCTTGAGCCAGGCGGGCGTCAACGTGCACTTGATGCCGTACATGAGCCATGCAAAGGCGGTGGTGTTCGATCATTCTCTCGCCTTGTCCGGATCGGTGAATCTCGACTCGCGCAGCCTGCTGCTGAACTACGAATGCGCCGTGGTCTTCTACGGCCGCGCGGAAATTGATTGGCTCGCACAGTGGATTGATGCACAGATTCCGGAGACGGTGCCTTTCGACTGCCGCCCTCCGGGTTTGCTGCGCGATCTTTGCGAGGGATTGCTGCTGACGGTGGCCTACCAACTGTAGGACTGGTCTTACACTGTGTTTATGAATCACGAGTTTTTGCGCCTGGTATGCTTTTGCGTTTCCATGGGCAGGTGATCGGTGGAATTCAAGGATTATTACAAGGTCATGGGCGTTGCGCGCGATGCCACCGAAGCCCAGATCAAGCAGGCTTATCGCAAACTCGCCCGCAAATATCATCCCGATGTCAGCAAGGAAAAAGACGCGGAGGCGCGATTCAAGGAGGTCGGCGAGGCTTACGAAGTGCTCAAGAGCCCCGAGAAGCGCGCGGCCTATGATCAACTCGGTCAAAACCATCGCGCGGGCGAAGAATTTCGGCCGCCGCCGAATTGGGACTCGGGCTTCGAATTCAGCGGCGCCGGTCCGGGCAACTCGGCCTACAGCGATTTTTTTGATGCGCTGTTCGGTGCTCAGGCGCGATCAGGCCGCGGCCGCGGTGACTTTCCGGGCCGCGGCGAAGATCACCACGCCAAAGTGCTGCTCGATTTGGAAGCGTCCCTCAACGGCGGGCCTCGCACATTCACATTGAGGATGCCCGAAATCGACGACGAAGGCCGGTTGATCTCGAAGGAACGCACATTGAATGTTCAAGTACCGAAGGGAATTCTGCCGGGTCAGCAAATCCGACTTGCAGGCCAGGGTGCACGTGCGCCCGGCAGCGGGACGCCCGGAGATCTGTACATCGAAGTGGAATTTCAACCGCATCCGCTGTATCGAGTCGATGGGCGAGATCTATCATTGGAGTTGCCGATAGCGCCGTGGGAAGCCGCACTGGGCGGGAGCGTCAAGACGCCTACGCCGACCGGCATCGTCGATATGAAGGTTCCAGCCGGATCGCACGCCGGCAGCAAATTGCGTCTCAAGGGCCGCGGCATTCCCGCCTCGCCGCCGGGCGATTTTTATGTCGTCCTGCAGATCGCGCTGCCCGCTGCCAATGATGACAAGGCCAAAGCCGCGTACGCGGCGTTCGCCGCTGCCCTACCCTTCAACCCCCGCGCCAGCCTCGGAGCCTAATATGTCACCATCCGATGATCAGGCCATGACCGGCACCATTTTCGATCAATCCGCGATCTTGAGCATCAAGGACTTGAGCCGCATGTGCCAAGTCGACGAACGGCACATCGTGGAGTTCGTCGAAGAAGGAGTGCTGAATGTCGTCGAAGTCAGCAGCGAGTGGCACTTTACCGGCGACGCACTGCGCCGCGCGCGGCTTGCGGTTCGCCTGGAGCGGGATCTCGAGCTTAATCTCGCCGGCGTCGCGCTGGCCCTGGACTTGATCGAAGAGCTGCAACGGCTGCGCCGCGAGCTCGAGGCACGACGCCGATGAGCAGCACAGAATCCGACGCCTTCGTGTTCTTTGGCGCCACCGGGGATTTGGCGTACAAGAAAATCTTTCCGGCGCTGTACGCGATGGTGCGCAAGGGCGGCTTCAACATGCCCATTGTCGGCATGGCGCGCGCCAGTTGGAATTTGGACAAGCTCAAGGAGCGTGCCCGCAGCAGCGTGCAAAATGCCGGCGATTTCGACGATGCCGCCTTTGCGAAACTGGCCGGGCTGCTGCGTTACGTAGATGGCGACTACTCGGATCCTACGACCTATACCAAACTGAAGGCTGCCATCGGGCTTAGCAAAAGGCCCATTCACTATCTGGCCATTCCGCCCAGCATGTTCGCCAGCGTCGTGCAGGGGTTGCGCCAGTGCGGCTGCGCCGAGAATGGCCGGGTGATCGTCGAGAAGCCCTTCGGCCGGGATTTGGCGAGTGCACAGGCGCTCGATCGCACATTGCATGAAGTGTTCGGCGAGTCTTCGATCTTTCGCATCGATCACTACTTGGGCAAGGAGGCGGTGCAGAATCTGCTGTACTTCCGCTTCGCCAATACTTTTCTGGAACCCATCTGGAATCGCGATTACATTCGGGACATACAGATCACCATGGCCGAGGATTTCGGCGTGGAGGGCCGCGGCGCTTTCTACGAAGAAGTCGGCGCGATTCGCGACGTGGTGCAAAACCATCTGCTGCAGGTGGTGACATTGCTGGCGATGGATGCACCCGTCGGCCACGATTCGAAAACCATGCAAGCGGAAAAACTTCGCATATTCCGCGCCATGCGCCCGCTCGACCCGAAAGAAGTGGTGCGCGGTCAGTTTCGCGGCTATCGCAGCGAGCAAGGCGTCGCCAAAGACTCGCAAGTCGAGACATTCGCCGCGCTGCGTCTGCACATCGACACCTGGCGCTGGGCGGATGTACCTTTCTACATTCGCGCCGGCAAGAATTTGCCGATCACCGCGACTGAGGTCAGGGTAACGCTCAAGCGGCCGCCGTTGGCGATCTTCGATCCCAGCGATACCATGCCTGCGAATTATTTTAGGTTGCGCTTGAGCCCCGAGGTGGTCATTGGCGAGGGCGCGCTGGCCAAGCTCACCGGCGAGGACATGCGCGGCGAGCCGGTCGAATTGATCGCGCGCCACAACACGCAGTCTGAGAAATCACCTTACGAGCGATTGCTGGGAGATGCGGTTCGAGGCGAGACCGCATTGTTCACGCAGGATGACAGTGTGGAGGCGGCCTGGCAGGTGGTTGATCCCATCCTCTCAGGCGCGCTGCCCGTGCTTGAATACCAGCCCGGCACCTGGGGTCCCGATGCCGCCGCCAAAATCGTCGACTGCGGCGAGAGCTGGCATGACCCTCAGATCGAGAAATCCTCGCCGTGCTGAACCCGGAAACCGTCATATTTCTCCTCGACGTGGACAATACGTTGTTGGACAACGACCGGTTCGCCGAGGATCTGGGCGAGCGGCTGGAAAGCGCGTTCGGCGCCGCCGAGCGCGCCCGTTACTGGGAGATTTTCGGCCGCCGGCGCGAAGCCCTCGGGCTTGCGGATTACCTGGGCGCATTGCAGGATTTCCGGTCAGGTGCCGAGGACAATCCGCAATTGCTCGAGATGTCGGAATTCCTGCTGGAGTATCCATTTGCGAGCCGCTTGTTTCCACGAGCGCTCGAGGCGGTGGCGCATCTGCGCACCCTCGGGTCGCCGGTCGTATTGTCGGACGGCGACATTGTGTTTCAGCCGCGAAAAATCCATCGCAGCGGAATCTGGGCCGCGGTCGAAGGCCGCGTATTGATTTACCTGCACAAAGAAAAGATGCTCGAGCATGTGCAGCAGCGCTACCCGGCGAAGCGGTATGTTATGGTCGATGACAAGGCTAATCTCTTGGCCGCAATGAAATCGGTGCTGGGTGCGCGCCTGACGACAGTTTTCGTGCGCCAAGGGCACTACGCGCTGGCGCCGGAGTCCAAATCGGCAGAACCGGCGCCGGACCTGGTCATCGAGCGCATCGGGGATCTTCTCAATCACGACTTAACCGACTTTTAAGGTGCGATTATGAGTATGACGAAAAACCTGCATGATTTGGGTCAAAGCCTGTGGCTCGACAATATCACGCGGGAAATTCTCGACGGCGGGACGTTGCGCCGCTATATCGAGCAATTTTCCATCACCGGCCTGACGTCGAATCCCACGATTTTCGATGAAGCCATCGGCAAAACGGCGGCGTACGACAAAGGCATTCGGCAGAAGGCAGCGGCCGGTTTGTCGGGGGAAGACTTGTTCGTTGAGTTGGCGCTGGAGGATTTGCGCCGTGCCGCCGACCTCTTCCGGCCGGTGTTCGATCGCACCAAAGGGCTGGACGGCTGGGTATCGATGGAAGTCTCGCCCCTGCTCGCGAATGACACGCAGGGCACCATCGATGCGGCACTGCGGATACATAAGCAGGCCAATAGGCCAAATCTTTACGTCAAGATTCCCGGGACGCCGGCGGGCGTCCCGGCGATCGAGGCGGCGATTTTTGCAGGTGTACCGATCAATGTGACCCTGCTGTTCTCGCGCGAACAATACCTGAAAGTAGCCGAGGCCTACATGCGCGCCATGGAACGGCGCATCGCCGCGGGACTCGATCCGAAAATCAATTCGGTTGCATCCGTATTCGTCAGCCGCTGGGATCGCGCCGTGGCCGATAAAGTGCCGCCGGAATTGATCAACCGCTTAGGCATTGCCATCATGCAACGCACCTACCGGGCGCACTGCGAATTGATCGGCGGCAAACGCTGGAAGGATTTGGAGGCCAAGGGCGCCCGCAAGCAACGCATGCTGTGGGCCAGCACCGGAACCAAGGATCCGAAGGCGCCGGCCGGTTTGTATGTCGAGGCGTTGGCGGCGCCGGATACCATCGACACCATGCCGGAGAAAACTCTCCTGGCATTTGCTGAAAGCGGCAATCTGAAGGGTGTCATGGCCAAAGACGGCGGCGATGCCGAAGAGACGCTCGGCCGTTTTGCCGGCGCCGGAATCGATGTCAGCGCCCTCGCGGCTCAACTGCAAGTGGACGGAGCGGAGTCGTTCGTCAAGTCGTGGACCGAACTCATGAAGCGCATCGAGGATAAGAGCGCCGCGCTGGCCACCACTTGAGTTCGCGGGTGAACCCCCTCGCCGGCCAGCCCGCCCCTGCGGCGGCGCTGGTCGATGTGCCGCGCCTGATTACCGCATACTACAGCGAGCGTCCCGATCCTTCGATTGCCTCACAGCGGGTTGCCTTCGGCACTTCGGGGCATCGCGGCAGCTCCTTCGACGTCGGCTTCAACGAAGCGCATGTCTTGGCCATCAGTCAGGCCATCAGCGAGTACCGAAAGCAGCAGGGTACCGACGGGCCGCTGTTCTTAGGGTTTGATACTCACGCTCTGTCCGCGCCGGCCTTCGCCAGCGCGCTCGAAGTGCTGGCCGCCAACGGTGTGGAGCTCATGATCGCGGCGGGCGACGAATACACGCCCACTCCCGCCATTTCCCACGCCATTCTCAATTACAACCGCGGCCGCAAGTCCGGCATGGCCGACGGCATCGTCATTACTCCCTCGCACAATCCCCCGGACAGCGGCGGTTTCAAGTACAACCCGACCAACGGCGGTCCCGCGGACACGGACGTCACCAAGTGGATCGAGAACCGGGCGAACGACCTGCTCAAGCCCGGCGCCGGCGGCATCAAGCGAATTGCGCTCAAGGAGGCGCGCCGCGCCGCCACGACGCACTCGCATGACTATGTGCAAAATTATGTTCAGGATCTCGGCGCCATCCTGGATATGGACCTCATTCGCGATTCGAAGATTCGCATGGGTGTCGACCCCTTGGGCGGCGCCGGCGTGCATTACTGGCCGCGCATCGCCGAGCACTACCGCCTCGATCTGACCGTTGTGAACGACGCGGTCGACCCGACTTTTCGTTTCATGACTCTCGATTGGGACGGAAAGATCCGCATGGATCCCTCCTCGTCCTACGCCATGCAGCGGCTGATCGAACTCAAAGGCCGCTACGACATTGCGTTTGCCTGTGACACCGACCACGATCGGCATGGGATCGTTACCCCAAGCAGCGGTTTGATGCCGCCCAATCACTATCTCTCCGTCGCAATCGACTATCTATTCAGTCATCGCAGCGGCTGGCGCGCCGACGCCGCCGTGGGCAAGACCGTCGTCAGCAGTGCGATGATCGATCGGGTCGGCAAGCGGTTGAAGCGGGCCGTGTACGAAGTGCCGGTGGGCTTCAAGTGGTTCGTTGCAGGACTGGTGGATGGAAAATTGGGCTTTGGCGGCGAGGAAAGCGCCGGTGCTTCGTTCAGCCGTATGGACGGACAGGCGTGGACCACGGATAAGGACGGCATCGTACCGGCACTGTTGTCGGCGGAAATCACCGCGCGCACCGGGCGAGACCCCGGTGAACAATATCGCGCGCTCACGCAGGAATTGGGCACATCGTTTGCCGATCGCATCGATGCCTCGGCTACCCTCACGCAGAAAGCCAAGCTCGGCAAACTCGATCGGCAGCAAATTCATATCACGGAGCTTGCCGGGGAACCGATCGAACAGATCTTGACCGAGGCGCCCGGCAATAATGCGCCGATCGGCGGCGTCAAAGTCACGGCGCGCGGCGGCTGGTTCGCGGCCCGTCCCTCCGGGACCGAGGACATCTACAAAATCTACGCAGAGAGTTTTCATGACGAAACGCATTTGCGCCGACTGACTGCTGAGGCGCAGACCATCGTCGATACGGCGCTCGCGGGCGCATAAGGGCGGACTCGCCTTGCAGGAATCCGACGATATCGCGCTGACGGGCACCGCCAAGCGGCTGCTGCCCTGGTTGGTCGCCGTGGGATTCTTCATGGAATCCCTGGATACGACCATCCTCAATACGGCGGTGCCCGCGATTGCGCACGCCCTGGATGTGCCGCCGTTGAGCATGAAGGCGGTGCTCGCCAGCTACACCTTGAGTCTCGCCGTATTCATTCCAATCAGCGGCTGGATGGCCAATCGCTTCGGTACCCGCCGCGTCTTCGCCTCCGCGATCGGCATCTTCACGTTGGGCTCGTTCCTCTGCGGCATTTCCAACAATATTCATTTGTTGGTGGCATGCCGCATTCTGCAGGGCTGCGGCGGCGCCATGATGCTGCCCGTCGGCCGCATCACCATGGTACGCACCTTCGCCAAGTCGGAACTCATCAACGCCATGAGCTTCGTGGCCATTCCCGGCCTGGTGGGCCCCATGTTGGGCCCGGTCATCGGCGGCGCGATCATCGGGTATTTCCACTGGAGCGTGATCTTTTTCGTCAATATTCCGATCGGCCTGTGCGGTTTAGTACTGGTCTACCGACACTTGCCGAACTATCGCGAGAAGCGCAACTTTCCTCTCGACATCATTGGTTTGGTGTTGTTCGGCTCCGGAATCGCACTGCTGTCCTATGTGCTCGAGGTGTTCGGCGAGACCACCCTGAGCGGGCGTGAGATGCTCGGATTGCTGGCGATTTCGGCAGCGCTGCTCGCCGCCTACGGTTTGCATACCAAGCGTACCGCGCACCCATTGCTGCGCCTGAAACTCCTGCGCATTCGTACCTTCCGTGTGGCGGTCAGCGGCAATTTGTTCACGCGCTTGGGGATTGGCGGCATTCCCTTCCTGCTGCCGCTTCTCTATCAAGTCGGCTTGGGATTCTCGCCGATCCAATCCGGACTCCTGATCATGCCGCAGGCCTTCGCCGCCATGAGCCTGAAATTGACCATGCCGCGGATTCTCAAGAAATTCGGCTACCGCAGCGTGCTCATCATAAACACCATCATGCTCGGTGTGATGATCATTCTATTCGCAACGATCAACCTCGAAACTCCGGTGTGGCTCATCGTGATGATGGCGTTCACTTACGGCTTCCTCACCTCGCTGCAGTACACCAGCATGAATACGCTGGCGTACGCGGACGTGGGCGAACACGAGGCGAGCGGCGCCAGCACCATTGCCAGCACCGTGCAGCAATTGGCCGTCAGCTTTGGTATCGCCACGGCCTCGCTCGCCGCTGCGCTCTTCATTCCTGAGCGGCTGCGCGCGACCGAGGCGCAGATGATTCATGGGATCCATTTGGCGCTCCTTTGCCTCGCCGCACTGACCATCGTATCCACCATTGTGTTTGCCCGCCTCCGAGCTCAGGACGGTGCGTCAGTCAGCAGGCATAAATCCGAGGTGCCGACCGGTATCTAGGAGCACCGGTATTCTAGGAGCCCGCCTTGGAACCGGACTCTCGCTTACGCCTGGCCTCATAGGCTCGCAAGTGCGCATAGGCCGTAGCGAGCAGCGGCGCGGGCACCGCGCCGGGTGCGCGCTTGAGGAGGTCGCCGACGATGTGATCCGACTCGATACGGCTGCCTTGCTCGATATCGCGCAGCATCGAAGCAGTAAACTCCGAGCCGGGCGTCGTGAGTACCGAGCGGCCCACGCTCATGGCCGCCTCGCGCGGCGCGAAACCGTTCGCGGCGGCGATCGCGCTGCATTCCTGCAGCAACGTCACGGGGATCTCAAGCGCATCGGCGGCAACGATGTCACCGACCGCCGCGCGCATCAGAGTCGTGGTTGCCGCCGCCGCGGCGATAAACACCCACTTCTCCCACATCTCGTGCAGGATGTCGGCGCTCAAATGCGCATCGAAACCGGATACGCGCAGGGTGCCGGCAACATCGTCGATATTGCCTTTCGGGCCGCCGCCACGAGGGCCGAACGCCAGGGCGTTAAACGTGCCCAATTGGTGAATGCGCCCGTCCGCATCCAATGTCGAAGAAATCCGTGCCAAACCGCCGAGGACGCGCTGCGCGCCGAACCGCGCGTCCAGGACGTCAAGGTGCCGCAAGCCATTGAGCAGCGGCAGGACCCGCGAGCCCGGGCCTACGCCTGCGGCGAAGTCATCGATCGACCCTTCCAGATCATAGGATTTGCTGCTGAGAATAACGAGGTCGTAGTGATTCTCGAGGGTTGCGGCGCTGGTCAAAGCAGGGGTCGGCAGATTCAGATCGCCAAGCGGACTCGTCACCTTGAGGCCGTCGCGGCGCAACTGCTGCGCTCTGCGCTCTCGGACGAGAAAGGTGACATCCCGGCCCGCCGCCAGGAGCCGCGCGCCGAAATAGCCGCCGATTGCACCCGCGCCAACTATCAGAATTCTCACGCTCGACTCTTGATCACTCTTTTTTTATTTCATGCCCGCCGAACTGATTGCGCATGGCCGCCAGGAGCTTGTCGGAAAACGAATCGTTGTCGCGTGAGCGCAGCCGCTCGAGCAGCGACAGCGTAATAACCGGCGCGGACACCCCCAATTCGATCGCATCGGCGACGGTCCAACGGCCCTCTCCGGAATCGGCGACGTAGGGAGCGATGCCTTTGAGCGTGGGGTTTTTTTCCAGCGCAATGGCCGTGAGGTCCAAGAGCCACGAGCGCACCACGCTGCCGTAGCGCCAAATCTCCGCTATTTGATGCAGGTCGAGTTTGAATTCGCTCTTGTGCTGCAGAATCGAAAAACCCTCGGCATACGCCTGCATCAATCCATACTCGATGCCGTTATGGACCATCTTGGTGTAATGACCCGAGCCCACCGGCCCGACTCGTCCCCAGCCCTGGTCCTTTGCCGGCGCGAGGGTTTCGAATATCGGACGCAGTCTTTCCACCACGGCCTCGTCGCCGCCGATCATCAGGCTATACCCTTCGGCCAGACCCCAAATCCCGCCGCTGGTGCCGGAATCCACATACTGGATTTTGCGCTGCAGTGTCATCGCCGCGCGCCGCTGGGTATCGCGGTAGTTGGAATTACCGCCGTCGATGATGGTATCGCCCGCGGCCAGCAGCGGCATGAGATTGGCAATGGTGTTGTCGGTGATCTCCCCGGCCGGCACCATCAGCCACACCGCGCGCGGCGCCTTGAGCTTCGCAACCATTTGCTCGAGCGAGGCCGCCGTCTCCGCGCCGCTCTTTTCCAGCAACGTGCGTGCCGCAACGGCCGGATCGTAGCCCACGACTCTATGCCCGCCGCGCATCAATCGCTGCGCCATGTTGGCACCCATGCGGCCCAAACCAATCATTGCGATTTCCATATATCTCAACCGTGATCGCGCGTGCGCATTAGCCCCAAGTATATCCCGGATTAGGAGTGCTTGAGGATTGTCATCACCGCCGGACTCCCGACCGCTTCGAATCGGCCGGTGAACGTCAGCGCGCCCGTCGCTGCATTCAAATGGAACGAAGTGATGGAATCGCCGCGTTGATTGCAGGAGTAGAGAAATGCCCCGCCGGGGTCGATGCACAAACTGCGCGGAGAGTCGGCGTGGACCCAGGTTTCGGAAATGCTGCGCAATTGACCGTCATCATTCACTGCAAAAATTGCAACGGCGTTGTGCAGGCGATTCGCAACGTAGAGAAACCGGCCGTCGGCGGTCATCACGATTTCAGAGGAGAGATTGCTGCCTCCGAATTTGGGCGGCAAGCTGGAGACGATCTGCTTGAGTTTCAAGCCGCCGCGCCCTGCGTCGTAATCGTAAACAGCCACCTTGGCGTCATGCTCATAGAGGTTGTAGAACACGCGTCCGTTGGGATGGAAAACAAAATGCCGCGGCGCCGAACCCGGGGGCGCGGAAATCACGGGCACGGCGGCCGGCAGCAACCGCCCTGTTGCGGGGTCGAAGCGCCAGATCAGCGTCAGATCGAGTCCTGCGTCGTTGGCAAGCACGAATTGCCCGCTGGGATCGGGCGCAACCATGTGTAAATGCGGGCCGTCGTGGTCGCTGACGGCAAACTGTCCCGTTGGGTCAATGGCGGCGCGCACATGATGCCGTGGACCCACGCTGGGCCTGACGTCCGTCGCCTCGCCCAGTGCACCATCGGCGCCCACGGGAAACACCGCCACACTGCCGCCGCCGTAATTGGCGACAAACACAAACTTTCCCGATGGATGCACGCTGGCATGCGCGGGCGTGGTGCCGCGGGAACTGACCGCGCCCAATCGCTTCAGCTGCAAAGTATCTTTGTCGATGGCGTACGAGACCACGGCGCCGTCGCGCGTGCCTTGGAAATTATCGATCTCGCTGACCGCGTACAGCCGGTCTTTCGCCGGATTGGTCACCAGCCAGGTAGGATTTCGAATATCGTCGATGACCTGCAATTGAGTCAGTGCGGCGGTGACAGGGTCGATCCGGAATAGATAAATGCCGCCGCCGTTCGGCGTATAGGTGCCGACATACGCATAGTTGAATGGTTCCGGTCCGGGCGCGGACCCCGGCGCCGCGCGCGAAGGCCGCGGCAAACTTAAGGGCACGGCCAGCAGCGAAGTCGCCAGAAGTAGGTCGCGCCGGGTAATTATGGATTTCAACGAGCCTCACCCCACGGGCCTGACCATCGAGCGTTCAGTTGTTCAAAAAGAGCGTTATGCTCGTCGCGGAAAATGCAAATGTCGACACCGTGTATTGACCGACGGCGGTCATGCCGGTCGCCAGGGTGCCGCCGGTCAGCTCCGAGTGCAACTGTGTAATGAACGCATTGTAGGTATTGAAGCTCTCGCTGGTGAAAGAGGCGGCATGACCAATCGAGAACAACGTGGGCGAGCCCGAGGTGTCGGGCGCGATCATTGGATCGGATGACAACCCGGCAAGATCGATGATCTGCGAACCGATTTGAATCTGATGCCGCGGTCCTATGCCGGTGTTGTGTACATCCAAAGTAATGCCCGAACCATCGAAAGTCGTAAAGGGCACCGCTGTACCGCCGCTCCAGTCGATCACGAGTTCGGCTTGGATCGTGGTCGGATCGAGCAGCGTCGAGGCCGTAAAATTAGGCGGCGGGGTGGCGAACGTGTTGGCAAAACCCGTTACCACAACCGGCGCCCCCACGACCGCATTGGTCAGGTCCAGCGAGCT